>Ga0209211_10005105_pt1 | contig 19870 bp, 22 predicted proteins | sample RifGroA2_FD_183992 | JGI IMG/M metagenome (GOLD analysis project Ga0209211, IMG submission 183992) | Groundwater microbial communities from Rifle, Colorado, USA - Groundwater A2 (SPAdes) (version 2) | ecosystem: Environmental > Aquatic > Deep subsurface > Groundwater | place: Rifle, Colorado...
CCTTCAGATTGGGAGATTCAGTACGACATTGTTGGTTAGACTTTACGTCGGTTGGATTTGAACCAACTGTATCACTCAAGCTTCCCTTGGCGCACTCATTGCCAAAATTATATCAGAAAATGCGGTATTTTAAACTGTTTCTCATAATTGTGGTTTAAAATGGTAACTTATGAAATATTTACGCCCATTTTTAATTTTCATCATCATATTGATCTTTCTTTCTTTGGGACTGATGTTTTATTCCATAAAATCCCCCTCAAAGATACAGGAGGCAATCAATATTGCCATCCCGACCCATAAACCCGAAATAAATCCTCTATCTATAGAAGCTATGAGAAAAAAGAGTTATCCCGGAAGCACGATCAAAATCGAGGAGAGTTTGGAAAACGGTACTAATTACAAAAGATTTCTGGTTTCTTATCAGTCTGAAGGACTCAAAATATACGGACTTTTTACTGTTCCTGAAGGAGATAAACCCGGAAACGGATGGCCTGTCATCATATTTAATCACGGTTATATTCCACCAGAAGAGTACAGCCCGACCGAAAAATATATTGCTTATGTGGACGGTTTTGCACGGAACGGATACATAGTTTTCCGTCCGGATTTCCGGGGAAACGGAGACAGTGAAGGTGAACCTGAAGGAGCGTATTATTCACCCGGTTATGCTACAGATGCATTAAATGCTATTGCTTCTGTCAAAAAATATCCGGAGGCAAACCCGGATAATATAGGAATGTGGGGACACTCTATGGGAGGAAATGTGATCATGCGGGATCTGGTTACGATGGGTGAAATAAAAGCTGCTGTGATCTGGGGAGGAGTAGTCGGAAGTTATCATGATCTTATGAATAATTGGCAAAGGAAAGTGCCTTATAAACCCTCTCCCAGGGAATTATCTCTTAGAAATAAAAGACGTCAGGAATTCATCCGAAAATACGGAACTCCTTCCTCAAATCCTGTTTTTTGGAATTCCATTGATCCGACGGCACACCTCAATTTAATCCAAACTCCCATCCAACTGCATCATTCGACAACTGATGAAGAGGTTCCTGTGGCATTTTCGGAAAGTCTGGCAGACAAACTGAAAAAAGCAGATAAAACAGTTGAACTTTATACCTATCCTGGAGACAACCATAATATAAATGCAAATTTCAACACTGCAATGGAAAGATCCCTGGATTTTTTCGATAAATATCTCAAGAATTAATTTGCCACCGGGTGACCCACAGAACTATTTCTTTTCAGTTTAAAATAACAATAAACAGATTTAATATTGCCGCAAATGAAACCCAGAAAATATAGGGGACCAGGAGATATGCCGCAGGTTTGGATATTTTCTGGAATTTAAGAATCGAAACCATGATCGCCATCCATAAAATCACTATTTCAAAAAAAGCCAGAAGCGGCAAATGCATATAAAAGAAAATAAATGACCAGAGAAAATTCAGCACCAACTGGAAAACGAAAAACTTCACTCCTTCCCTTCTGGTTATGGATAATTTTTTTGATTTCAGTTTTTTGTCCAAAACCAAAAATAAAGATACACCCATCAGGAAATAAAGACTCGTCCAAACCGGACCGAATATGAAGTTCGGAGGATTAAATGATGGCTTATTTAAAGCTCCGTACCAGGTAGACATGGAAGGAAGAGTCACTAAGGAGCCAAGTATTCCGACTGATTCACAAAAGAACACTGCTCCTGCTAATTTAATTAATTTATTCATTCTTATTTTCATCATATTAATTAATATTGTTATTTTCCGATTCTTGCAGCCCAGTTAAATGCGTAAAAATATTTTTTCCACAATATATCGGAAGAATGATAGATGTTTTCGCCTGAAAAATAGTCAACAAGCACCTCATATACCCTGGTTAACTCTTTCAGTCTTGATCTGTTTTTCTTATCTTCTATTGTCAGATATAATAATTCCAGACACCTTTCGAATGCTTTTTGAGAGATACTTTCTACTCCTTTATTTTTCCAGTTAATAGTCCTTTCCACTTCACTTCCCACGTTTGCCATTTGTTCAAAAAATGTCATCTTAAACCATTTTCCCGATGCTAAATCTTTATGTAACATGATTACCTTCAACCAGCTTATTAACTATACTGATAATCTTCTGTTGAATGGAGATATTATCCACACCCCTGGATTTATTTCCATCTGCTGGCCGTAAATTTATCATTGAATCAAATTCAATCCAATCTTTTTGTGGCAATAGCGGATAAAGATTTATTCCCCATAAATTCTTCTGTTTTGATCCTTTTTCAAGAAGCAATCTCTCTTCATCAGCATGAAGATCCCCATCCAACGCCATAATTTCTTTGTCTACATCTACTACTGCTTTTACCAAATCACCGAATTTTTCTTCCGCCATTTTTGCCAGTTCTGCTATAGTAATTTTATCCTTTACGATTTTCATTTATGAATTAATTATACCCGAAATCCGATAATTTACTATAATAATATTATATGCTGCAAAAAGAAGCCCTGGATGTGATGAAAATGGGATATAACGTATACCTGACCGGGGAAGCGGGTACCGGCAAAACGTATGTATTAAACCAATATATCAAGTATATACGTAATAAAAATATAAATATCGCGGTTTGTGCTTCGACTGGTATTGCAGCTACACATTTGGACGGAGTAACTGTCGATTCCTGGTCGGGGCTGGGAATCAGGGATTATATTACTGACCGTGAAATACGTGCGTTATCAGCTAAACATCATTTGAGAAAAAGGATAGCGGAGACAAATATTCTTGTCATTGATGAAATTTCCATGATAGACGCTATGCGTTTTGACGCGGTTGATAGAATTTTAAAATATATCAGAAAAAATGACTCTCCTTTTGGTGGTCTGCAGGTAATATTATGCGGTGATTTATTCCAGCTTCCGCCCGTATCACCTGATAGGGGGCACGTAAATTATATTTTCAAATCCCGGTCATGGCAGGGACTTAATCTTAAAATCTGTTATCTGACTGTTCCCAAAAGACAATCCGACAAACTGCTTATCAGAATTCTGACAGAAATAAGACATGGTAATGTGAGTCCCTCTTCCCGTGAAGTTCTTTCCGAAAACATCCGAAAGCCCCATAATAATATACACATGACCCCCAAACTTTATACACACAATATAGATGTAGACAGCATAAACCTACTGGAACTGGATAAAATTCGCGGAGAACCTAGATATTATTTCATGACAAGTACGGGTCCGGAAAAACTGACGGAGATGATCAAAAAGACATGTCTTGCTCCGGAAAAACTGACACTTAAAAAAGGAGCTCTTGTGATGTTTGTCAGAAATAATTTTGAAAAGGGATACGTGAACGGTACACTCGGAAAAGTTGACAGCTTCAACAGAAATGATGAACCGATTATAAAAACGTATTCAGGTAAAAAAATTACAGTGGAACCGGCTGATTGGACAATAGGTGAAAAAAACCGGGCAATCGCCCAAATCCGGCAGATTCCGCTTCGGCTGGCCTGGGCAATTACAGTACACAAAAGTCAGGGAATGACGCTTGATGCCGCTGAAATAGATTTATCGAAATCGTTTCTGGAAGGTATGGGTTATGTCGCTTTATCCAGGGTAAAATCTCTTAAGGGACTCAAACTTCTCGGAATTAATGAAATGGCCTACAGGGTAAATCAGGAAGTAAGTAAGTTTGACAAAAAATTGATGGAATTTTCTAATTCTACTTCTCTGGAGCTTAGGAAAATGGGCTGGATCAGAAGATGGCTGAAAAGAAGACAATTTATTTATAACCATACATAAACTCACAAGTAAAGGTAAAAAAAGATATAATAATAGACATGAAACTTCTTCTTTTCGAAAAAAATGAAATTCATCCGGAGGCTATAAAGCTGTTAAAACAAAACGGGATAGATGTCATGGAAATTATTCCAAATCAATCAGAAATCGATGCCGTATTTATCCGTACTTATACAAAGATCAATTCCGACTTTTTGGACATTTATCCCAATCTTAAATTTATTATTCGTGCCGGCGTAGGGCTGGATAACATTGACTCGGAAGAATGTAAAAAAAAGAATATCAGGGTTTTTAACAGCCCAGGTTCCAATTCCAACGCGGTAGCGGAACTTGTAATCAGTTATATTTTAATGCTTCTTAGGAAGATGCCCCGGCAAATTAATTCTTTAAAACAAGGAAAATGGCGGGATAAGGAATTTATGGGTGAAGAATTAAAAAACAAAATAGTAGGTCTGGTCGGGTGCGGTGCAATCGGAAAATTGATTGCAAAAAAACTGGAAAATTTCGGAGTAGGAAAATTCGTAGGTTTTGACCCCTTTCTTTCGGAGGAAGGTTTAAAGGAAAATAATATAAGAAAAGTAGAACTGGAAGAATTGATAAAAATTTCAGACATAATCACCCTGCATCTTCCTTTGACCCAGGAGACAAAAAATCTTATATCCGAAAAACAATTCTCCCTGATGAAGAAAAACGCTTTTTTAATCAATACTTCCAGGGGAGGAATAGTAAACGAAAAAGATTTGATTAAAACATTAAAAGAAGGGAAAATTTCCGGAGCAGCACTTGATGTATTTGAAAATGAGCCGAATATGAATAAGGAACTATTGGAAATAGAAAACCTCATAGCTACCCCTCATATCGGTGCATATACCCATGAAGCAGACAGGGCAATGAGCGTAGAAGCAGTAAAAAACTTTCTTAACTTTCTGAATCCTAATAACGGATAATGCCTTAATATCAGGCATAGCCGGGGAAAAAATCAGTCTTTATTTTTTCTTTTTTTATACCGAGATTTCCCAGAACCTCTTCAAAACTACTCACCATCCCGTGAGGACCGGAAAGATAATAAGTTCTTTCAAAATAATCCGGCACTTTTCTCCTGATCATCTCTCCGTCAATTCTACCCTTTTCACCATTCCATCCTTTCGGAATACTGTTCCTGTCTGTTGTAGTGTATACGGTCTTTATTCCTAACTTTCTTTCTGCCAGATCAAATACGTCCCTGTAGACTATCTCATCGGCTTTTTTATTTGAATAAAATAAAACTATATCCCTTTTTTCCTGTTTATCAATAAGATATTTCAGGATACTTCTGAAAGGAGTGATACCAATACCTCCTCCGAGGAAAATATATTTTACTTCTTTATTTTCTGATAAGATGAAATCACCTGCCCGCTGCCCGGCTATGACTCTCGTCCCCAAATCAGCATTTAACAGGGCTTTTTTTAAAGTACTTCCATGTTCATAAAACTTCACCCCGATACGAAGATGGTCTTCAGTCGGAGATGATGCTAAAGTAAAATATCTTCTGTTTCCCCGTGGGTCAACATTCTTATGCCCCAAAGTCCATTCCATATACTGACCGGGAATGTAAGAAAATTTTGGTTTGAACGGAAAAATGAAATCATAAGTATCTATAGAAGTTTTGATTTTTTCTTTTAGTTTCAGAACTAATTTTTCTTTCGGACTTACGATGTAAGAAAAAATATTTCCTATGATTAGAGCCGTTTCAGGAGTCAGATAAATATTTCCCGCATGAAATTCTGAACTGTAAAGGATACCAACTAATATTCCATAAACAATTTGGAGTTTCCGGGTCGGTGGAGTGGTCAAAGGTTCTGTAAACATGACTGTAGCAAAAAATAAGACTGAAGTATAAATATAAATATTAAGAATACCGGATATAGACACACCTCTTACTGTACCCAGTATTGCGAAAACTATAGCTGTAGTTATAAAAAAAACATAAACCATAGCTTCTTTTTGTAACTTCCGGATAATAAGAAGTCCCCCGAAAAAAACAAAAGGAAACATGGGAAGATTCCCTACCCACCAACTGGCGGGTATGCCGAAGGCAAACCAAGCAATGACTACTGCAAATGCTGCGGGGTTGAAGAGATGTTTATTTTTCAAACTGAATATATATTTGGAAGCCATGGAAATTAACCCTACTATAAATAAAAATAAGAAACCATGAGCTTCTTGGACCGGTGTGATGATGAGAGTTAATATCAGAGACGTAATATAAGGAGATTCTATATTGGCGGGGACATTATATAACTTTGCGAATAATTTATTTGTAATAAGGCATACAGCAATTAAAAAAAGGGAGGAAAAAATAATACCTTGTGGCTTATAAGGAAGTACTCCGAATAGAGAATAAATTACCGATACAACGACAAGTATCATCAGGAAATAAAACATGAGTCTGTACATCGTGATCCTGTTTAAAAAATCGTCAACAAAAGAGAAATACCTCATCATAATATTAGGGAAATAGTTGTATATAATGTGTTAAACTATTGTATCTTATGATAATAAAAAAAGTCGAATTTACCAAAGAAGGTTTTGAAAAAATGCAAAAAAGACTGGAAGAACTTACTGAAAAAAGAAAACAGGCCATAGTCAGTCTCCAGACTGCCCGGGAACTGGGAGACCTTTCCGAAAATGGAGCATACAAGGCAGCACGCTGGGAATTGGGTGGAATTGACCGGGAGCTTAGACGACTGAAATATTTTCTGAGAGTAGCAAAAGTTGTAGAAAAAGTAAACAATGATTCTGTCGATTTTGGGAATAACATTACAGTGGAAAATGAAGGAAAAGAATTAACCTTCACTTTGGTAAGCAGTTTCGAATCAGACCCGACCCATCATAAACTGTCCATCAACAGCCCCATCGGTAAGGCGGTTTTAGGAAAAAAAGTCGGGGATAAAATCTCCGTAAATACTCCCTCCGGATTAAATACTTATATAATAAAAAGTATAAAATAGTTCCTAAATTCTACAAGGCATCGCCTTGTAACAAGGCGATGCCTTATTGGGATTTAGCCGGCTTCAATGAAAAACTGTTTCAACTTCTTTTCCGGAATAGTTCCCAGCGCCTGATAAGACAACAATTCCGCGTAAATCCCATTTATCTTTTCCAACTCGTCTGGCGTCCCTTGTTCAACCAATTTACCACCTTTTATCACCACTATTTGATCCACATTTCTTATTGTCGATAATCTGTGTGCGATAATAATTGTGGTTCTCCCTTCCATGAGTTTATTAAGGGCTTTTTGAACTTCAAACTCTGCCTTACTATCCAGTGACGAAGTCGCCTCGTCAAAAATCAGAATCGGCGGATCTTTGAGAAGCGCACGGGCTATGGCTATCCTTTGTTTTTGCCCGCCCGAAAGTTTAATCCCTCTCTCTCCTATTTCAGTATCGTATCCCTTCGGCAGCTTTTTGATAAACTCATGTGCATTAGCTATTTTTGCCACTCTTTCCACATCTTCCCGTGTGGCATTATCTTTACTGTATCTGATATTGTCATAAACAGACCCGGAAAAAAGAAAAGTGTCCTGAAATACTACGCCAATATTTTTTCGAAGTGATACTTGAGTCAAATCCTGTATATTTACTCCATCTATAGTGATACTTCCCTGCTCAGTTTCATAAAATCTGAGTAGTAAACTTGCGATAGTAGATTTACCTTCTCCCGACTCCCCTACTATGGCCAATTTATTTCCGGGATTTACGTGGAAAGAAATATTTCTCAGCACTTCTGAACCCTTGGAATAAGAAAAACTGACATTATTAAAAGCTATATTTCCCCGGGCTCTTTTGAGAATAGCTGCCTCTCTTTTGTCTTTTATGGAAACCGCAGTATCAAGAACTTTGAAAAAGTCTTTCGATCCGGCTTGCGCCTGTTGTATCTGGCCGATGATAAAAGACATGGCGAAAAGCGGAAATCTGGCTTGGTTCGCCAGTTGCAGAAGAAGGGTCATCTCACCTATCGTAAATTTGCCAAGGAATGTAGAATACACTATGTATCCGAAGACGGAAAACATAACCAGATCCAAAACCAGTCTGCGGTAAAAATCATACAGATGCCATTCTCTGGATTGTGCTTTGGCCAAGTCCACTACTTTCTGTCTTTCATTGTTGAAAAATTTCAGCTCTATAGCTTCCTGTATGAATGATTTCACTACCCTAATTGAAGATATCGCTTCAAATACCCGCCCAGATGTCACATCCATAATTGCATTTTTCGCACCTTCCTTCTTGCCCCAGGCAATTGAGGATTTATGGGAAATATAGACATAAGCCGGAAATAGAAAGAAAAGAAGTACCGCAAGAGGCCAACTGAAATAACCGATAATGATGAGTGTAAAAGCGGTAGAAACAAAAAAAGGCAGAAAATTATTGGTAGATTGGTTTATAAGCTCGGTAATGTTGGCTATTCCGCGATCAAGCTTATTTACTATCTGTCCTGTAATTTCATTATCGAAATAATCTATGGAAAGGGAAAGTACATGCGAAAAGTATTTTTCGCTCAGATGTTTATTGAGTCTTGCGCTCATCACATCGCTTATATATCCCGAAACGTCAGTAAGAACCGTAATTACAATGTCCGACACCAAGATTATCGCTAGCAAAACCAATACTAATTCGACCGGAGAAGGCTTTCCCTGTATCCTGGCCACTATCAGATCCACTATCTGTTTAGTCAAAAGCGGGGACACCTGGTTTAAAAGAGCCAATGCAATCACGGTAATACCCATGAGTATATAAAAGCTCTTAAAGGACTTGGTGTATGTAATTATTTTCCAAATTTCTTTCATATGAAGACCTTACATTATACTATTTGCATATGAAATCAGCCAGTAAACCAAAAGAAACTGTTGAAACTATTTTGAGGGAAAAATATAAAGCTCTTCTTCAGCGCGGGTAACGGCAGTATAAAGCCATCTTCGCCAATCATCATCAGTCATTTGTTTAAACCTTTCTTCAAAAAGAATTACTTTTTTGGCCTGGCTGCCCTGAGCTTTGTGGACTGTCAGTGCATAACCGAAATCAAATAAATCCCCTTTCATAATTTGTGACCGCTTATCAGTAAAATTTAAAGGAGTATCATAATCAAATTGCTTGGCGGAGATGAGTCCCTTGTAATTTTTTTCTTCCCCATCCATTTCAATTTCAGCCAAGTACCAATCGCTATCACGATTTTCGATATTTACAATTGTACCCAACATTCCGTTGAAAATATTTTCTGCATGATTATTCCTAAGACAAATTACCCTGTCTCCATTTTGCGGATACGGCAACTCAAATCCTAATGAAGAACGTATATGTTTGTTTAACTTTCTCCTTGTGGTATTGTACCCGCAAAGAATTAAAGTATCGGATGTATAACTGTTTAACATTTCAGTCATCACTTCATAAGCATCAGCATCTTCGGAAGAAAATTTTTTGACACAAGGTGAATAATTTTCGGGTCTGATGAGTCCTTTTTCCCGGGCTTCGATAGAAATATCTATGATCGGATTTTTCCTGGCCTGGCGGTGTATTTCCTCCAGTTTAAGTTCCGGTTTTTGCATAAGGTTGAAGTTGCCCGAAATAGGGGGAAGTTGTCCGTGATCTCCTACTGCAACTATTGGAACCCGGTACGACAGAAGGTGAGTCCAGATGGTTTCATCTACCATTGATGCTTCGTCGATAATGATAAGATTACGGTCAATCTCTTCTTTGGTCTTCCAACCCACAATTTCTTCGTTATCATTTACTATCGGGGAATAAATCAGGGAATGGATAGTGCCGATGGTATCTTCTTTTAAGACAGCCTTTTCTTCTTTTAGCCTGTTCCTGAGGACTCGCGCTGCTTTTCCTGTATAACTTGCAAATCCTACTTTCAGATTTTTATCAATTTTCGCCAACTCCTGCCGGAGTATTGCAATAAGAGTAGTCTTTCCTGTACCGGCAAAACCACCAAGAGTAATAAACTGTTTATTTTTCCTGTCTTTTTGGTACCACTTGATAATATGATCTAAAGCTTTTGTCTGATCGGAAGAAAGGGAAATCATAATTATTTTCCGGCAAGTTGCCCGCATGCAGCGCCAATATCATCCCCCATCGTCACTCTGATGGTATGCTCCAGATCACCCGCCGTCAGATAATCAGAAAATATTTTAATGGAATTTTTTGAAGATCTTTTCCAGTCTTTTCCTGAAACGGGATTATATGGAATCAGGTTTACATGGGTAAGATATTTTCCTAAAAGCAGGGAAAGTGTTTTTGCATCTTCAGGTTTATCGTTTAAACCGTCAATTAATATATATTCGTAACTCACACGCTTACCTGTTTTTTCGGCGAATTCTTTCACAACTTTTAATAATTCCGGAAGTGGATATTTGGACGTAATAGGCATTAACTTTTCCCTGAGCTTCTGATTTGCTGCATGCAAACTGAGCGCCAGTCTCCCCTTGTAATCAGACTTAATTAACTCTATTAAATTCGGAGTTACCCCACATGTAGAAATAGTAATCTTTCTCTCACTCATTCCCAATTTTTCCGGACCGGTAAATATATTTATCGCCTCCAATACTTCTTTGAGATTAAGAAGTGGCTCTCCCATTCCCATAAACACAATATTTGTCACGGTCTTATTTTCTTTTTTCAATAGTCTGGCAAAATACAAAACCTGATCGACTATCTCCACCGCTTTCAGATTCCTGGTAAATCCCATTTTCCCCGTCGCACAAAATAGACATCTCATGGGACACCCGACCATCGAGCTTACACAAACCGTATTTCTTCCGTCCTCATGTCTCATAAGCACCGTCTCAAACAGTTTTCCGTCGGACCCGCATTGAAACAACACCTTCTCCGTCCCCCCGTCTGTTGATTTTAATTGTTTAGAAAGAATTAATGAAGAAAAAGAAACAGCAGTTTTCAGCTCTTCCCGAAGTGCCTTCGGCCATGTCGTAATTTCATCAAAAGAGGTAATTAAATCCTGATAAAAACACGTATCAAACTGTTTTCGTCTATATGCAGGTAGTTTTCGCTTTTCCAAGAAAGTTACTAATTCTCGCATAGGCTTATTTTACCATGAAGGACGCCAGGTCACTTGACCTCACTGCATTTTAAAGTGTGTCATGTTATACTCTTTTTATATGAAATCTATTGATATAGGACTTATCATAGCTATGAAAGAAGAGGCGGATGTTTTAGCTTCCTCTTTAGATCTGAAATTAAATAAATTATTTAAACAAGAATTTTTATTATATAGCAATCAAGACGAATCAATAGTTGTATTATGTCCGGGTGTTAACCGTAATTTTACTTCTGAAGGAAGAACCGTATGTCGGGTAGGCAAAGTTTCTGCAGGTATTATTGCTAGTATTTTAATCCAAAAATATCGTCCAAAAATGATTGTAAATTGTGGTACAGCGGGCGGGATTAAATCAGCCGGAGTAGAAATTGGAGATATTATAATCGCAGATAACGTGGTAAATCACGATTGTCATTTCATCAATTCACCTTATAAGGAATATGGGTCCCGAAAAATTGCCATTAAAAATTACAAACTTCAACTTTTAAAACAGTCTTATAAAATTGGAACTGTAAGCAGCGGAGAATCCTTTATTACTACCACTTTTGAGTGGAATGCTCTCAGAAAAAGTAAAGCTGTTGCAAAAGAAATGGAAGCGGCAGGAATATTACAGGCTGCCGAAATATTAAATTATAAAAAACCTATATTTATTATTAAATCTATTACCGACCTCATTGATGAAAAAATACAAACAAGGACATCACACTCTCAGTACATGAAAAATTATCTTACTGCCATAAAAAGTCTTAAATCCATCATTAAAGAAATCATCGATAACAGAACTAAATTTTTATCCTTGTAATTAGTTTTACTGCACCAAACCCAAAGGCATGTACCAGGTGAAAGGCTTAAGGCATAGTGGGCATTTGACGGGTGGCGCCTTACCTTTATATATATAACCGCAATTGACGCATTTCCAGGTGAGAATGGCGTCCGCATTATATAAAGTATTGTTGTCTAATTTTTTGGCAATAATTATATAACGCTCTTCGTGTTCTTTTTCGACCTCTTTTAATTTTCCAAAAAGGCGGGCGGGTTCTGATTCCTTTTCTTCCAATGCAATTTTCTCAAAATCCGGATACATAGTAGTCCATTCATATCTTTCTCCTTCAGCAGCTATTTTCAGATTATCCGTTGTTTTAGCATATGGCTTGATCCCCAGATCACCCTGTATATTTAAAGGGGCTTTGATCATTTCAAACAGTTCTTCGGCATGAATTTTTTCATTTTCCGCCGTTTCCTCAAAAATTCGGGCGATCCATTCCAGATTATCTTTCCTGGCTATTTTGGCAAAAGTGGTATATTTATTCCTGGCCTGGCTCTCTCCGGCAAAGGCTTTTAATAAATTTTCCTGTGTTTGGCTTTTCATAGTTTTATTGAAAATTTTATAACTTAAGGTCATTATATCAAATTGCCTCTATTTTTATGTTTCAGCTTGTTCTCAGTTTTGCCTAATATGCTTATTATTTGTTAAACTGAAACCTATGAAAAAAACAAATCCGATCATCATTGTCAAAAATTGGTTTGTCGGGAAACCGCTTATAACTAAAATTTTTGTCGTTGTCATTATTACCGCCTTAGGTTGGTACGGAATCCCGAAAATTTTCGGCCAAAAAACGGCAAAAGTAGAATTCCAGACTGCCGAAACGGAAAAAGGGATGTTAGTAACATCGGTTACAGCTTCCGGAAATATATCGGCCGGGAATAATATCACTATCCAAACCAATGCGACAGGAACTGTAAATAATGTGTATGTAAAGTTGGGAGACCGTGTCATCAAAGGCCAAAAAATTGCGGATATGACGCTGGATCAGGATTCTACCCAAAAACAGGCAGCCGCATGGTCCAGTTATTTATCATCCAAAAATCAATTGGCATCAGCACAAGCTAAGATGAACTCTCTTCAATCTGCAGCCTTTAAGGCTAACCAAAAATTTATGACTGATGCAGATTTTCGGGATTTGGCTACAAACGACCCCGTATACATACAGGAATATGCTGATTGGCTCCAAGCAGAGGCTGATTATAAAAACCAGTCAGGCAACATTACCCAGGCACAAGCTTCCATGACCAGTGCTTGGTATGCATATCAACAAATATCCCAAGAGATTCTGGCGCCCGCACCGGGAATCATCACTAATTTAAATATTGCTCCGGGGGCTACCATTGTTTCCCAAAGTTCTTCCAGTAACTCAAATAACGGGACACCCCAACAAGTTGGTACCATCACACAACAACAAGGCCACATTCAGGCTATCGTCAGTCTTTCAGAAATTGATGCCGCCAAAGTCTCTCCCGGCCAAAAAGTATCCCTCAACATGGACGCTTTTACCGGAAAGACATTTGTCGGAAAAGTGCTTATGATAAACACCAACGGGACAGTAAGTTCCGGAGTGACGACTTATCCTGCTACCATAGAATTTGATTCTGAAATAAAAAATATATATCCGAATATGGCAGTCACAGCCAAAATTATCACAAGTACCAAGGATAATGTTATATTGGTTCCCTCCGCTGCCGTCCAAACATCAAATGGACAATCAATAGTCAGAGTAATGAAAAAAGGCCAAATAACATCGCTTAATGTCGAGACTGGGGAGACTAACGATACTCAAACGGAAATCATTTCTGGTATAAATGAAGGCGATATCGTAGTGACTAACTTTTCCTCAAGCGTTGAAGGAGTAAGGGAACAAGGACAACAGGGAAATTCTCCTTTCAGCGGTCTGGGTAGAGGAGGATTCGGAGGAGGCAGTGGAGCCGTATTTAGAATGAGCCGTTAACTACATGTCTACTAAACCCATCATCCAGACCAATCATCTTTCCAAAATATACAAAACTGATCTTCTGGAAACGGTGGCTTTGTCGGATATTACCTTTGAAATAAACAGGGGGGAATTTGTCGCAATCATGGGTCCATCAGGTTCGGGAAAATCTACTCTTATGCATATCTTGGGAGCTCTGGACCAACCTACAAATGGAGAATATGTATTGGATGGAGAAAAAGTGGAGAAACTGACTGACGATGAGTTGGCTGATATAAGAAATAGGAAAATAGGATTTATTTTTCAAGCATACAATCTTCTTCCCCGTACTACTGCAATAAGAAATGTCATATTACCCATGATATATGCCGGTATACCCAAAGAAGAACGGGAGGACAAGGCCAAAAAATATCTGGCAATGGTGGGTTTAGAAAATAGAAATGAATACACTTCCAACCAACTGTCCGGAGGGCAGCAGCAAAGGGTGGCTATAGCCAGGGCACTTGTCATGAATCCATCTATACTATTGGCTGATGAACCGACAGGAAATATCGCATCAGTACAAGCTGAAGAAATAATGACTATATTCCAAAATCTAAATAATGAGGGGCATACTATAATCATGATCACTCATGAACCAGATATTGCCCGGCATTCTACGAGGATTATAAAGATAAAGGACGGAAAAATACATGAAGACTATATAAATCATAAACAACGAAGAATAAAATTTAAAACATAAAATTATGGAATTTTCTGAAATATTTTTGGAGGGTCTGGGTACTTTAACTCTAAATAAAACCAGAACAGGACTGGCTATACTTGGCATTGTAATCGGAATCGGGAGCGTGATTGCCCTTGTTTCACTGGGACAGGCAACCCAACAAACAGTACAAAATCAAATTCAAGCTCTGGGTTCCAACCTGCTTACCATATCTCCCGGAGCTATAAACCAGGGAGGAGTGAGAGGAGCGGCCGGCGGAAGGACAAATCTGACCTTGGATGATGCCGATGCAATTTCATCTTCTCCCGAAATTACGACCATAAAAAATATTTCACCGGAACTGTCCCGACGAACACAAGTGATAACGGGAGGAAGCAATACCAATACCCAAGTAGTAGGTGTAGTTCCTGCATATGCTGAAGTTCATAAAGTCAGTATTGCGTCCGGAAACTTCATCTCTCAAAAGGATATGGATGCTGTCACGAAAAATGCAGTGGTTGGACCACAGGTGGTCTCCGATTTGTTTGGCGATGGAGCAAATCCCCTTGGCCAATCCATAAGGATAAATAAACAAACTTTTACCATAGTCGGGGTTACCACTTCCAAAGGAGGTACAGGATTCCTAAACCAGGATGATATCATTTTTGTTCCCCTATCCACTGCTCAAAAACAGCTCTTCGGGGCAAATTATTTATCTTCTATCGCTTTGGAAGCTAAAAGTTCTGATATCATGACAGATGCACAAAACGAAGTGGGTTATTTCCTTTTGTCACGGCATAAACTATCCGATCCTTCCGAAGCGGATTTTTCTATAGTTTCCCAGCAGGACATTATAAATACGGCATCAGCTACCACCGGAACATTTACTTCACTTCTTGCCGGTATTGCCGCTATTTCACTTTTGGTCGGAGGGATCGGAATTATGAATATCATGCTCATTACAGTCACCGAGAGGACCAGAGAAATTGGCCTGAGAAAAGCATTAGGGGCTAAGAAAAAAATTATCACCACTCAATTTCTGACTGAATCAGTCATATTGACTTTTACCGGAGGTATTATCGGAGCATTATTCGGAATAATTACATCTTATATCATCTCGCGTATAACCGGTTTTCCTTTTGTCATCTCCGGGTCTTCTATCCTTTTGGCTTTTGCCGTTTCCGGAGGAATAGGAATACTCTTTGGGTGGTATCCTGCCCACAAAGCCGCCAACCTAGAACCAATAGAGGCTCTCCGTTATGAATAAGAGATAAGTTAAAACCCGGGCGGAAAAGAGTAAGAAGAGGACACATTTTCCGGAGTTTCTTCTTTTGATCCATAAACAATCACTATCTCTTGACGGGACTCCAGGATAATTTGTTGAAAATTATCTTTTACTGGTTTTCCGTTTACATAAACTGATAATTTTTTATCTCCTTTTGTACAATATCCCCCTATGCAATCATCATTAAACCTCACCCCCCAAATATCAAAAAACTGTCCCAGTGTATAATTCCTTTTATCATTTGATTCTATATGGATTATCCCGCTGTCATCATGAGTATGTATGGCAGATATGAAAGAGTCGTTTTCACCCACACCAATTTCCTCTGGCACCTTTTCATTTTTTCCGCTTATGATTAAATCCAAGTGCTGGTGTGTATGCAAAACATTCCCTTCAGAAGATAACGCGGGAAGTCCGATGTCACTTAATCTATCTTTCAGGGTTTTTGTTCCTGTACTCCAGGGATACGGACCGTTTTGTAATGTCTCTTCATTAATTTTTTTGATCTGATAATCTTTGGCTCCATCCGCTGAAATAGACACTATAAATGCCGATAATAATGCTATAGCAACCGTGATAAGAAAATATTTTTTCATAGGGATTTATAGTTTATTCGGATTCACTTTAATAATTTTATCGTCACCCCCCCGGACGTCTCCCCTGCCGTCTTTGTTACTTGTAGAAATATACAAAAATCCATCCGGACCTAATATCACTTCCCTTATTCTTCCGAACTGTCCTTTGAAATGCTCTTTCACTTCGTAAACCCGACGATTTTCTACAACCGCTTCATATAGAGCTTCACCACGAAGCCCACCGAAAAAGATAGATTTCCCTACATATACAGCTCCCGCCGGCGCCCAAGTAGTACTTCCTGAATTTTGTCCCATCCCTTGTTTGATCACCCTGGATAACCGGCCAACCGTAATTTTTCCCTGATTCTATTAAATTAATTTCATCTAATCCTGAAGAAATTCCACTCCTTCCATGTTCTGTAACCCAAAGATTTCCTTCTTCATCCCAGGCTAAACCCTGCACGTTCCTATGCCCGAATGAGTAAATTCTATTACCAAAAGGATTTCCTGAAATCGGGCTACCTTTGTCTGTTACTCTGAGAATTTTTCCGGCCAGGGAATTTTTATCTTGAGCTTGGGATGGATTTTCAGCATCACCTGTCGCTATATACATAAATTTATCTGGCCCAAACTTAATACGCCCTCCATTATGATTTGAAGCTCCGGGAATTGAGTCTATGATTGTTACAGAATCTGTTAAGGTTTTATTTTTATAAGTCATCCTTACTACCCGATTGAGCGTCCCATCCTGCCCTTCATAAGTGTAATAGAAATAGACATGATTATTTATCAAAAAATCAGGATGAAGAGCTATACCCATCAGTCCACCTTCACCTATTTCCTTCACTTCGGAAATGACAGCAATCGGATTCTGATCCAGTTTTCCGTTCTCAATAAACCTCACTCTGCCTGGCCGTTCCGTAACCAACATCTTCTCGTCAGGTAAAAAAGCTATGCTCCAGGGAGTATTCAGATTTTCAGCAATTACTTCATATAAAGGAATGTCTTCATCTATAATGCTAATTGACGGAGTAATTGAAGGTGAAATTAAAGAAGTATTAATAGTCCCGCTATTTCGATAACGTGATCCGGCAACAGCAGCAAAAATCACAATAATTATTATAAACAAAAATACCTTCATGGAGATACTTTAAGAAATGAATATGAAATTAATGTAAGAGGGAGATAAATAATATGAAAAGTAAGTGCAGTCAGGGTTGATTTTACATTGTTTTCGTCGATCGACGAAAAAAATGTAATGATAAAACATTTATATTACTGAATGATCATAGGAAAAGTTCGAATACACCTTTAAAGTTGATTTATCGACCCTCCGGGTTACAAATCAGCGTAAGACGGGGTATAGGACAAGGAAAAATAATAAGTTATATAATCGCTACCTATATTGAAACTAAACTTTCCATTTGGATAGGGAGAGGTTTACTTTTTCTTTATCAAATTTCACCCCTTCGGCAAGAAGCATTTCTTTTTTTGTGCTAATACCATTACCCCCGGAATATCCCGTGAGACTTCCATCTGAGGCTACCACTCTGTGACAGGGAGTACGGGGGGCGTCTGGATTAGTTTTCATACACATCCCTACCGCCCGGGCAGCTTTCGGACTTCCGGTGAGCCTTGCTATCTGACCATAAGTCGCCACTTTCCCTCTCGGGATTTTTTTGGTCACTGTATATACCAAATCTTTAAATGTCATATTTTTCCTATTATAACAATAAAATATAAGATTTTTTTGAATAATTAATACGTGTATTTTTCGATAATCTTACATTTATTTAGTACTTATTTAATAGTAAATGGGTAAACTAGCAAGAAAACTCTCGGAAGGAGGTGAAGAATAATGAAAAAAATTTTTGCTTCAATGGCTGCAGTGAGTATGACTCTACTTATGCCCGTAGTTACACTGGCTGCTCCGACAAACGAAAATAAGGCTGAAAATAACCCCCAAGTGGTGGCTTATTATACCGAAGGAGAACATGGCGTCCCACCCGAATCCGACACTCACACCGGTACAGACCTTGTAATGCAAGCGGGAGAAAGTGGTAACTTCCAACAGTGGTTTCTGGGATTAAATGAAGAAACCGGCAAAAATGAAGGAGCTCACAGCCTTTGGAAAAACGTGGGCACAGACACCACTTGTCCCAATGGGTGGACTTTGGTGCCTGACGCAAATCCGGAATGGGGTGACTACCTGGAACCGGGGGCAAACTTTTGTGTCCATACCAATCATTTCCAAGTAGAAAAATAGGGGAAATGGAATTTCATATAAAAATCCCGGCAACCGCCGGGATTTTTATGGGTATCAGATAAAATTACTTTTCAATTTTTCGTAGTCCTGCCTCACTTTTTCCTGAATATCTTCCCAAAATATTTTTCTTTCAAAATCCCTATCCAACTTTATCTTGACCCATTCATTGAATTTTCCAGATTGAACATACTTGGGTAAACCTCTTCTTTTCAGTTCTTCATATATGTCTGTTTTCAGATGAGCGATAGCATCGGCAGTAGCTACTATCTTTCCTTCTAAAGTAGTAGGCATATTTTCTGGATAACAAGAATGCGGAGCTATAATCCGATCGAGGATTAACTTGATTTCTGATTTGTCAAAACCGGTTTCTTCCATTATTTTCCGGCCTTCTTCCTGACTTTTTTCTTCAAATCCTTCATCTGACCGATCCATCCAAACATCTCCTATATCATGCAATAATCCCCCAACATAACAATATTCAATATTTCCCCCGAATCTTTCCGCCAATTCTTCTGCGTAAGAAGCAACTACCTTTACATGATTTTCCCACATCCATTGTGAAAAATTTCTTTCAGTGTTTGTATACAAAAATGCGACTTTTCTGAAAATTTCGTGTTTCCTTTTCATGTATCTTTTATCATTTCTTCCAATCTGTCCAATATTTTATTTTTTCGGTATTATGGAAAACGGTATATCCAAAGTCCCTGATGTCTGAGGAAGAGTCTTCTGCATTTTTTCGATGGAGTCCATGATATTCGTAATTTTATTTAACAGTGGCATATAAATGGGCAAGACGTATTTGAGAATTAACACATTGACGATGATGAAAAATACAATATAAAGAAAAATAGAACCCAATGTTCTGCTTATTCCCGCAAGAAAATTTCTCCAGAAAATCTCATAAGCTCTGGCGTTATATAAACTTTTTCTTCCGGCCATATCTTCTTTTGCTTCCCCATAAACAGTATTAATGTTTTTTTGATCCATAATTATCTTTAAGTTTAACACATTTTCCTCCGGGTAAAAAATACCATTTCAGAACCAAAACCACCACCTACATGAATAAAAGTCCATATTGACAGGAGAAAAAGAAGAAGGATAGAATGCAGCCATTCTTACAGTTTTCTTACAGTATTTTTATCAGATCTTTATAAACCTTTCGAATTAAACTATGCAGCCAAAAATAGATAAAATTTTTTCCCGGATTATCATCGCTTTCGTGATTGCCTCTATTTCTCTCCTTTCCCTTCCTTCTTTGCAAATTTCCAATTCCCAAGCCGGAGATCTGAACTTACTCAGTAAAACTTGGGTTTTCAGAGGAAATAATGGGGCTGTAGAAAGATATAAATCTATACCAGCAGGCGCACTTATAGGCCAAGATACTCTGCAACTTACTT
>Ga0209211_10005106_pt1 | contig 19867 bp, 13 predicted proteins | sample RifGroA2_FD_183992 | JGI IMG/M metagenome (GOLD analysis project Ga0209211, IMG submission 183992) | Groundwater microbial communities from Rifle, Colorado, USA - Groundwater A2 (SPAdes) (version 2) | ecosystem: Environmental > Aquatic > Deep subsurface > Groundwater | place: Rifle, Colorado...
AGAAGAAGCTTTGGAAAATTTGGTACTGCCAATGACTAAAGACGGTCGCGTGGTGGAAGTGGCCATCTCCGAAGAAAGTGATTTTCTGTTTATCATTCGCCGGCAATTGACGAAAGGTTTGATTTTTCGTTTCAAGTCAGCGCGCGTAACTGAACTTACGGCGGCGATAAACAGATATTACGAAAAAAATAAATCCGAACAAGCGGTTCCAACCGCGACGATTGAATCGGCAGCTGAACAGCCGGTTACGCCTTCAGCCGTCAAAGCGAATGTGCCAAGACTTTTGTTCGATAATATTTTGATTGGCGCTGTTAGTGAAAATTATCAGGAGGTTCGTTTCAATTTCGTTGATGGGGTTTTGACGGTTGTTTGCGTGAACATGAAAGACGAAATTGACGAAATTAATATTCCGAATAATTTGCACGAGCCGATTATCAAACTTTTGAAAGAAAAAGCTGGATTGGCTAGCGACGCGACCAATATAGTGGTTGAAAAACCATTGGAAGTTAAAGACGCGATTCAGGGTAGCGTATACAGATTCAATATTGTTTTCTCTGACGTGTTTGGTAATCAATCCGTTAGCGTTTTTCCGCAATAAAATAAAGCCCGCTGTTCAAAACAGCGGGCTTTAAAATTGTTTAAACAAAAAGTTCTAATGGTTATCTTTTTCTTTCGGTTTATTGACCGGCCGACTGAATATTTTACCGGCAGAGTGGGTGGATTTTATGCCCAGATGCTTTTCCATCTTTTTTCTGCGTTTTTCCTGATATCTTTCAAGAGGAGTTTTGTAAATTTTTATTTTCATAAGAAATACGGTTACGATTTGTAATTTGTAACCATTCTGGTGGGCCGGGCAGGATTCGCACCTGCGAAGGCACAAGGCCAACAGATTTACAGTCTGTCCCATTTGACTGCTTTGGTACCGACCCCTGAATTCAAATGAATTATACCAGCAAAAACATACTAACACAAGATATTGAGTAATTCAATGGATTGACGATGATAATTGCATAAAGCACAGTTAAAAGCGATTGGATTTTGATAAAAAAGCTATCAGTTGAAGCAAGGTTTTTTGTAGAAGAGGCAACAAGCAATAAACAAGTAAAGCCTCGCCAACGCGGGGCTTTTTAATTTGGGATATTGCTTTTATTAATAATTCATGATATCATTATTTTATCAATAAATTAAATTTATAAATCACATACCCAATCAGCTAATTTTAGCTGTCTTCAAAGCATCCTGCCAAGTTGGCCGCAATGAAGAAGGGTAGAGGGGTTAGTCATTCAATTTTCATCAGGGAAATCGTTTGAATAACCAAAAAGGAAAAAAAATTATGCCAAACATTCCGAGTCTTGAAGACTTGATGAAAGCTGGCGTGCATTTCGGACATCAAAAATCCAAATGGCACCCGAAAATGAGACCGTTTATTTTCTGCGAAAAAAACAACATTCACGTAATTAATTTGGAAGAGACCCAAAAGCAACTGGAAAAAGCATTTGGTTTTATCAAAGAAACTGTTGCCCGTGGCGGTACAGTTCTTTTTGTTGGTACGAAGAATCAGGTTCAGGATATTGTCAAAGACGCGGCACTGTCTTGCAACATGCCTTTTGTTGTTTATCGCTGGATGGGCGGCGCGCTCACTAACGCGCAGACAGTTCTCGGTTTGGTTAAAAAATTCCGCAAAATGAAAGAGGACAAAGCGCTTGGCAATTACCAGAAATACACCAAGAAGGAGCAGTTGGAATTGTCGCGCGAAATCGATCGTTTAAATACGATTGTCGGCGGTATGGAAAGATTGGATAAATTGCCGGACGTGCTTTTCATTGTTGATATAAAAAAAGAGAAAACGGCCATGGCCGAAGCTTTGCGAAAGAAAACTCCGGTGGTGGCCATTTGTGATACGAACGTTAATCCTGAATTGGTGGATTATCCGATTCCCGGCAATGACGACGCGGTCAGTTCTGTGAAGTTGCTGGTTGGTTTGGTGGCGGAGGCGGTGAATGAGGCGAGGGAGGAAAGCAAGGCGGGACAACTAAGCACTTAAGCACTTGAACACTTAAGCAACTGAACAAATTAAGCAAGGAAATGAGTTCCTTATATACCTGTTTTTTATTTTTTCTTTCTCAATAATCCTAATCATAATAATTACAACGTAATATGTCAGACGTACAACCAGTAGTTAAACTTCGCGGTTTGACAGGCGCGGGCATGGTGGATTGCAAAAAAGCATTGGATGAAGCCAGCGGTGATTTTGACAAGGCCATTGAAATTTTGCGAAAGAAAGGCGAAGCAAAAGCAACAAAAAAAATGGCTGAACGCCAAACCAAAGAAGGTATTGTTTATTCATACATTCATTCTAATAATAAAACCGGCAGCCTGATCGAACTTCTTTGCGAGACTGATTTTGTTTCGCGTACCGATGACTTCAAGGGCTTGGCGCGTGATCTCGCCATGCAGGTCGTGGCGATGTCGCCGGATTATCTTTCACCGGAACAAGTGCCGCAGGACATTATTGACCGAGAAAAAGATATTTATTCCGAACAATTGAAAAACGAAGGAAAACCTGATAATATTATTGAAAAAATCATGCAAGGCAAACTGGATAAGTTTTTCGAAGAGATTTGTCTTTTGAAACAGCCGTTCATCAAGGACGACAAAATTAAGGTTGAGGATTTGATCAAGCAGATGATCGCCAAGACCGGTGAAAAGATTGAGTTGGGAAAGTTTGCGCGCTTTCAAATATAGGAGGGAAGAAACCAAAAAATGCAGTTAATACGTGATTTACTGATAGCTACATGATCTACTGATTAGTCTAAGGTTGTTCTTACGTTCATTCGTCCTTCCGTTTTTTCGTAATATTCGCAGATTCGTATTTAATTCGCCTGCCCGCCGTAGCCCTAGCGAAGGCGGGTAATGCGTAACCCTATGAAATTAGCTGAAATACAATTCGCGCCATGGGACAAGATTTATTTTTTTTCGTTGAATGAAATCGAAGTCTCCATCAAAGATCACGTAGTGGTTGAGACAAAATTGGGCATGGAAATGGGCAAGGTGGTCGGTTTTTCTGAATTGTCGGATGAGGAAGTGGCAAAACTACCTGAACCATTGAAACCGATTTTGCGAAAGGCGAATAATGACGATCTTGAGGCTTTATTGGCCTTGAACAATCAAAAAGACAAAGCGTTTGAAGACTGTCGCGAGTTAATTAAAAAGCACAATTTGCCGATAAAATTGGTTGATGTTCATTTTGCTTTTGATAACAGTCGAATAACATTTGCTTTTATTGCTGACGGCCGAGTGGATTTTCGTGATTTATTGAAAGAATTAATTCGCATTCACAAAAAAAATATTCGTTTGCAACAGCTGGGCATCCGCGATGAAATTAAAATCAGCGGCGACATCGGTTGTTGTGGGCGAAATTTGTGTTGCCAATCATTTTATAAAGATTTGGGCAATGTTACTTCCGACTACGCGGACCTGCAACAAGTGGCGCATCGCGGCTCTGAACGCTTGTCCGGAGTATGCGGCCGCCTAAAATGTTGTTTAACCTACGAAAAAGATTTGTACAATGAACTGGCCGACAAATTACCGATGATCGGCGAGAAGATCAAAACGCAATACGGCAAAGGAGAGGTGATGGGCTGGCACGTGCTGAAACAGACCGTTGATGTCTTGCTTGAAGATAATGAAACTATCGTGGAAGTGCCTATTGAAAAATAGGCGCTTTTAGTTTGTTGGGAAATTTTTAATTTTATGATATAATAAAGTCGGTTTTGACGATCAATGAAAACTGTTTTTATTTATGAAAAAAGAATTGGAAAAAATGCGTCGAGAGGCCTTGACGGCGATTAAAAAAATTAAATTTCTTGATGAGCTCGAGAAGTTTGAATTTGAATATTTCGGAAGAAAAGAAGGCAAGTTAAATAATATTTTGAAATCCCTCAAAGAATTATCCGTTGAAATAAAAAAAGAAATAGGTCAATTGGCCAATGACGTTAAAATTGAGTTGCAAAAAGCGATTGAAGAAAAGAAAAATGAATTGCAAGAAGGCGAGATAAACGGCGAAATTGAAACTGATAAAATTGACGTGACTTTGCCCGGTGTCAAGGCGAGTATTGGTTCGTTGCACCCGAATACAATTGCGCAGAATGAATTGGAAGATTTATTTAAGTCTCTTGGCTTTATGGTTTTGGACGGTCCTGAATTAGAATCTGATTATTACAATTTTGAAGCCCTAAACGTTCCGCCTTTTCATCCGGCGCGCGATATGCAGGATACATTTTATATAAAAAATAAAAAAGAAAACAAAGAGAAATTAGTTTTGCGAACGCACACTTCGTCGGTTCAAGTTCGCGCCATGCAGAAATACGGCGCGCCAATCCGCGCGATTGTTCCAGGACGCGTTTATCGTTATGAAGCGCTGGACGCTTCTCATGAAAACACTTTTTATCAATTGGAAGGGCTGATGGTGGATGAAAATATTTCCATTACCAATCTGATTGCCGTGATGAAGACGTTGCTCAAAGGAATATTCAAGAAAGAGGTGAAAATAAGATTGCGGCCGGGTTTTTTTCCTTTTGTCGAGCCTGGTTTTGAACTGGATATTCAATGTTTAATTTGCGGAGGCAAGGGCTGCCCGGTTTGCAAGCAGAGCGGCTGGGTGGAACTTCTGCCGTGCGGCATGGTGCATCCGAACGTTCTCCGCGCCGGCAATATTGATCCGGAAAAATATTCCGGGTTTGCCTTTGGGCTTGGCTTGACGCGGCTGGTAATGATGAGGTATGGGATTGATGATATCAGGTTGCTGAATTCAGGGAATTTGAAATTTTTGGGACAATTTTGATATGACGGACAGAACTAATATGACGGATGAGACGAATAAACCGAAGATAATATTGCCTCATGGTGGATATAAAAACTTGATGTCTTATCAAAACGCGATCATTGTTCACGACTTAACGGTGATATTTTGTGAAAAATATATTGATCGATTCAGTCGGACAAAGGATCAGATGATTCAGGCGGCGCGTAGTGGAAAACAGAATATTGCAGAGGGTAGCATGGCCTCTGGCACTTCGAAAGAGACTGAAATGAAATTGGTGGGCGTGGCGCGCGCAAGTCAAGAAGAACTGTTGATTGATTATCAAGATTTTTTACGACAACATCAGTTGCCCTTGTGGGGAAAGGATGACGACAGGGTTGGTAAGGTGCGAAAGATGATTTATATGACAGGTAGAACATGTTTGACCTATGAGTCGTATATGTTAAGTTCCGAGAACGCGGCCAATGTAATGATTTGCCTAATTCATCAGACTAACTATCTTTTGGATCGATTGCTACAAGCATTAGAAAGAGATTTTCCCAAGGATGGTGGTTTACGAGAAAGATTATTTAAAGCCAGACAAAATTACAGAGGCTACTAATTATGAATATTTCACTCAATTGGCTCAAACAATATATCGAAGGCTCAGACAGGATTGACCCCCGCGAGCTTGGTTTAAAATTGACCATGAGTACTGTGGAAGTGGAGTCAGTTAAAAGTTCAGGTGAAAATTTGGACAATATTGTCGTGGGACAAGTGAAAAGAATCAGCCCACATCCCAATGCCGACCGCTTGAAGTTGGTAGTGGTGAATATCGGCCTGCCTCCTGCATGCGCAGGCATGGCGCAGGCAGGCGATGAAGAAGTGATCGTTGTCTGCGGCGGAATCAATTTGAAAGAAAAAATGTTAGTGGCGCTGGCTTTGCCCGGAGCGCGCGTTCGTTGGCACGGAGAGGGAGAATTGATCGAATTGAAGCCGACCAGCGTGCGTGGCGTGGAAAGTTTTGGTATGATTTGCGCGAGCGGTGAGATTGGTCTCGGAGCTGAATTTCCAGCCAAAGAAAAATCTGAAATTTTGGATTTAACTGATTTGAATTTGCAAATTGGTCGTTCGCTTGGCGAGCAATTGAAAACAGGTGATGTTGTTTTTGAAATTGATAACAAATCGTTGACCAACCGACCTGATTTATGGGGGCATTATGGCTTGGCGCGCGAAGTGGCCGCCATTTACGGTTTAAAATTAAAGGAATTGAATTTAAATAAAACAAAAGCGGGCAAAGGAAAAAAAATAAAAGTAAAAGTTGCCAATAGCCGTTTTTGCTCGCGTTATTCGGCCGTGGCAATTGATGGAATTAAAGTTGGTGAATCGCCGACTTGGCTCAAGGAACGTTTAAGTTCAATCGGACAGAAACCGATTAATAATATTGTTGATATCACGAATTATGTAATGTTTGATCTCGGCCAGCCGTTGCATGCTTTTGCCGCGGAAAAAATAGTTGATGATGAAATAATTGTTCGAACAGCTCACGAGGGCGAGAAATTGGTTACGTTGGATAAGCTGGAAAGAAATTTGACCGCGCACGACTTGGTGATCGCTGATAAAGAAAAAGCGATTGCTCTGGCTGGCATTATGGGCGCGCTGGATTTTGAAGTTGAAGTTGGAACCACTTCGGTGGTTATTGAATCAGCGAACTTTGATGCCACTTGCGTTCGAAAAACCGGTCAACGTTTAGGTTTGCGGACAGAGGCTTCGATGCGTTTTGAAAAAAGCTTGGATCCGAATTTGGTTGAATTGGCGTTGCGGAAAACGATTGATTTGATATTGGAAATTATACCCGGTTCGGCCGTGGTGAGCGAGGTGATTGACGAACAAGACTTTCGACTGAATCACGGGCCGCTTGATTTAACCTGGGATTTTATTGACCAGCGGATTGGTCAAAAGATTGAGCATGAAAAGATAATTCAGACTTTGCAGCGACTGGGCTTTGTGGTTAAAGATAATAAGTTTGGCTTATCAGTTAGAATCCCGAGTTGGCGGGCCACGAAAGATGTCAGCATCAAGGAAGATATTATCGAAGAAATCACCAGAATTTTCGGTTATGACAATCTGACGCCAAGTCTGCCGCGGAACGCCATGGTTTGTTGGGAAGAAAATAAATTGCGAAATTTGGAACGCGAGATTAAAAATATTTTATCCGGCGTGAGCGCTGCGAATGAGGTTTTGAATTATTCATTTACGGCAAAAAGTTTTCTCAAGAAGATCGGTTATCAAGAAGCGGACAATTTCACCTTGTTAAACCCTTGGGCAGAAGATTTATGTTGCATGCGCCGAAGTCTTTTGCCCGGTTTGCTTGGCAATATTGAAACTAATTTGCGGTTTTTTGATAGTTTGAATATTTTTGAGGTTGGTAAAGTTTTTATTGATGACGAAGCGGGTGAATTAACCGAACCGAATAGCGAACAACGTTTACCCAGTCAGGAAGTGTACGCCGCCGGCGCGATTTCAAAACCAAAGGGCGAGACGACTTTTTATTTTGCCAAGGGTGTCGTGGAAACAATATTATCAAAATTGGGTATTGAATTTGATTTTCAGATTACCACGGAAATTTTACCTTTTGGTCACCCGAAGCAAAGTTTGAGTTTACTCGTGGCCGGCGAAGAGATTGGCTTTGTCGCTTCTTTGAATCCGCGAGTCGGACGAGCGCTTGATCTTGATGCCGAGATTGCGCTCTGGCAAATCAATCTTTCCAAATTGCAAAATAATTATCCGGTGTTGAAAAAGTTTGAAGCCTTGCCGAAATTTCCCAGCGTTGAATTGGATCTGTCGCTGATTATTGGTGAAGAAGAACAATGGAAAGACATTCAAGGATTGATAAAAGCAATTGAGCCACGGCTGATCAAGAGTGTTAAGTTGCTTGATGTTTTCAAAAATGGTAAAATAAAATCAGGGAGCAAGAGTTTAACTTGCCGCATAACCTATCAATCTGACGAGCGGACGCTTAGTTTAGATGAAGTTAACAAAATTCAGGATATTGTGATCGCGCAATTAAAAAAAGGCGTGGGCGCGGAATTGAGAAGTTGAAAATTGGATTAAAGAATATCTGCCGACGTTAAAGCTATGGCGGATAAGATAAAAATATAAAAATAAAAATAAAATAAAAACACCCGCCTAAGCTCTATTTCATGAGCTTCGGCGTGGTAAAAAAATATGACTGGAACAAGCCAAGATTTGTTTTATTTGGTGGGAGCGATTGGTGTTTTGTGGATTACGGTTTTTCTGTGCGTTGCTTTGTATTACGCGATCAGATTATTGAAACAAACAAACGAAGTTATTACTTTCTGGCGTGAACGAATAGAGCGGGCAACTAATTTAGTCGGCGTTTTGAAGAACAAGATTCTTGTCCAAGGCGCCAAGAGTTTGTTCGGATTGGTGAGCGATTTTTGGACTGCCAAAAAAACAAAAACAAAAAAGTAAATCTCGTTTCCGCCATGGCGGAAGGGGATGAAAAAAAGTATGTCTGATTTTGTTATTGAGCCATCTTTTGATATAAATTTTTTGAGCGACCCTTTTATTCAATTAGGGCTAATTGTGATAGCGCTGATAGTTCTGGCAATCGTGTCAGCTTATCTGTTGCGGTATTTTGTTTTAGGCAAAAGTAAGGTTTCGAAATCATTTACGCGCAAAGTTTTTATGGTTTCCGTTCCAAAAGAAACAAAGCAGAGGCAGGACGGACAGCCCATTACCTTGCAACAGATTCAAGAAAAAATCGGCGTGGCTGAATCGTTTTTTTCCATTCTGGCCGGCTTGCCGCCGGAAAAGGGGATTAAATCATGGTTGTTCGGGCACAAGGATATTTTTTCTTTTGAAATTGTCGTGCGTGAAGGCAAGACATATTTTTTCATTGCTCTTCCGGCACACTTCGTTGATTATATCCAAGAGCAGATTCACGCTCAATTTCCCCAAGCGGTAATCGAAGAAGTGCCTGATTATAATATTTTTTCCGCTAAAGGATTTGTCAAAGGAAAAATGTTGAAATTCAAGCGGCCGGATTTCTTGCCGATCAAGACTTACAAAAAAATGGAAGCGGATCCGCTCAATTCTCTGACCAACGCCCTAAGCAAGATTGATGAGAAGGACGGCGCGGCCGTTCAAATTGTGATCAGATCAGCGCCACCGTCTTGGCGGAAATTGGGTATCAAGGTTGCCTCAAAGATGCATCAAGGAAAAAAATTTGAAGATGCGTTAAGAGACGCTAAGGGTGGCTTTGGCGCGTTTTTTTTGAAGGCATTTAAATCAAAACCAAAAGAAGGTCAGCCGGGTCAGGAGCAATATCGCTTATCGCCAATGGAAGAAGAGATGGTCAAAGGAATTGAAGAAAAGGCTAGTAAGGCGGGTGTTAACGCCAATATAAGAATTGTGGTTTCCAGCGAAAATCAAGCGCGGCTGGATGTTTATTTGAATAATTTGGTTAATGTCTTCAGCCAGTACAATATTTATCAATACGGGAATTCTTTTGAGCCCAGCGATCGACCGATCAATCGCTTGGTCAAAGATTTTATTTACCGTTTGTATGACGAAGGCCGAAGTATTGTTCTTAATACTGAAGCGCTGGCTTCTATTTATCATTTTCCGATTTCAGGGGTAAATGACGCGCCTACCATTTATTGGCTGGAAGCCAGAAAAGCGCCGGCGCCGTCGAATATTCCAAAGGAAGGCATTTTGCTCGGTTACAATATTTATCGCGGTAAGAAAACTGCTGTTCGAATTGCTCGCGAGGACCGGCGCAGACATTTGTATACTTTGGGTATGACCGGTACCGGTAAATCAGTGCTTATTGTGGGTATGTGCATGCAGGACATTGCCAATGGCGATGGCTGTTGTTATATTGATCCGCATGGCGATGCCATTGAACATATTTTGCGGAGAGTACCGAAAGAAAGAGCGGAAGACGTGGTGCTTCTTGATCCGGGCGATGTATCGCGACCGTTTGGTTTGAACTTGCTTGAGTTTAATACACAAGAACAAAAAACTTTTGCCATCAATGAAATCATGGCCATCTTTGATAAACTTTATGATTTGAAAGCCACCGGCGGACCAATGTTTGAACAATATTTCAAAAATGCCGCGGCTTTGATTATGGGCGACCCTGAATCAGGTTCCACTTTACTGGAAATATCAAGAGTGCTGGCTGACGATGAATTTAGAAAATATAAATTATCAAAATGCGCAGATCAATTGGTAAAAGATTTTTGGGAAAAAGAAGCGCAAAAAGCCGGCGGCGAAGCATCACTCGCCAACATGGTGCCGTATATCACCAGCAAAATGTCGCCGTTCATCAGCAATGATTTTGTGCGGCCGATTATTTCTCAGCAAAAAAGTACGATTGATTTTGGCGATATCATGAATTCCAAAAAAATACTTTTGGTTAACTTGCCTAAGGGTAAGATTGGACAAATTAATTCTGATTTGTTGGGTATGATTGTTATTGGAAAGCTTTTAATGACTGCTTTGGCTCGTGGCGACATGCCTGAAGATGAAAGAAAAGATTTTTATTTATATATTGATGAGTTTCAAAACTTTTTGACTGACAGCATGGAAATTATTTTATCAGAAGCCAGGAAATATCGTTTATGTTTGGGCATTGCTCATCAGTATGTGGGCCAATTGGTAAAAAATGGTAATACCAAATTCAAAGACGCGATTTTTGGCAACGTCGGCACAAAATGTTCATTCAGAATCGGCGTTGATGACTCTGAGGCCTTGACCAAGGAATTTGCCGGGGTGTTTAATGAAGGTGATTTCCTTAATTTGCCGGCTTACAATTGCTATGTTAAGTTGCTGATTGATAATGCCAATCCGCCCGGGTTTAATATGAAGACAAATTGGTATGATGATATTCCGGGAGTGCCAAAAGAGAATAAGGAGCTGGCTGACGCGATCAAGAGTTTATCGTCACTCAAATATGGCAAGGACCCCGGAATCATTGACATGGAAATAAAGGAACGGCAGGCGAAGACGTTTGGGTAAACAAAGGAACAATGGAGCATAGGAGCAAAGAAACAAAGAAGCAAAAAAACATAAGAACAACTGAATAAAAAACAACAAAACAAGAAATCAAAACAAAAAAGATTTTCAATCCAAGCCCTTATTATCCCTCGCTTGCCCAGAACCGTTGCGAGAATACGCAGCTGGTTCTCACGGGCTTCCCCCGCATCCCTCGACCGCGCCTAGTAATCTGTACTGTCTGTATGTTGATTTGTAAATCTGTAACATAAAAATATAAAAACAAAAACAAAATGTTCGGGTTTTTTAGAAAGAAGAATAAAGACAACGAAATTTCAAAAGTTGTTGAAAAGAAAATAAAACCAAAAAATGTCGTCAATGGAAAAATAACCAACGAACAGATTTTGGCTACCATCAATAAGTTGCAGAAAGAATTGGATCGTTTGAAATTGGCGGTCGGTGTAGATAAAACAAGTGAAAATGAAAATACAGCAGAAAATATTTTGACTGAAATAAATGACAGGGCGATGGTGGTTAAAAAGAGCGAAACCGAGAAAATGATTGAAGGCGTGTTTGATGGGCTGGCCATGGTAGGCGCGGACGGTGAATTTTATGATGTGCCGGCCAACTACGCGTCAAAATCGAAATTGGTGGAGGGCGATATTTTGAAACTGACGATCAATAATCTGGGCGCTTTTGTTTACAAGCAGATCAAGCCGATTGAACGAGCGCGGCAGATTGGCGTTCTGGAGCAAGATTCGCAGAACATGCAGTATTACGCGGTCGCGGAAGGTAAAAAATGGAAACTCTTGACTGCCAGCGTCACCTATTTCAAAGGCGAAGTTGGCGATGAAGTTGTTTTTCTCATCCCGGCTGAAAGTCCCAGTCGCTCGGCGGCCGTTGAAAATATTATTAAACGATACAATTGAGATAAATTTATTTTTGAAAATGAGATGGGATAAAAGGGATAAAAGGGTTGTAAAATCGCGGCCCATTTAACCCTTTTACCCCTTTTTCTTTGTTAATTTCACGTTTGCTAGAAACAATAAGATTTGCTAAGATAAGTTCGAACTTACGTTTCAATATGTCCATCGCTTTATACCGAAAATACCGGCCTAAAACATTTTCAGAGATCAGTGGCCAAAATCACATCAAGGTTACTTTGCTGAACGAAATCAGCACCGATCGTTTGGTGCACGCTTATCTTTTTTGCGGTCCGCGGGGAACAGGGAAAACTACCATCGCCAGATTACTTGCCAAAGCCGCCAATTGTTTGACCGTTGAACCGAATGGCGAACCGTGCAATCATTGTTCGAATTGCGAAGATATTTTGGCCGGCCGATCAATGGATATGATTGAGATTGACGCGGCCTCGCATACCGGCGTTGATAATGTGCGCGAAAATATTATTCAGAACGCTCGTTTCACGCCGGGAAAAAGCAAATATAAAGTTTTCATCATCGACGAGGTGCACATGCTTTCCACGCAGGCCTTCAACGCACTGCTCAAAACACTGGAAGAAGCGCCGAAGCATGTGATTTTTATTTTAGCCACGACCGAGGCGCACAAAGTGCCGGCCACGATTATTTCTCGTTGCCAGCGATTTGATTTCAAAAAAGTTGTTTTTTCCGAAGTGGTCAATCGTTTGAAATGGATTGCGACGCAAGAAGAGATGATGATTGACGAACAAGTTCTCTCTCTCATAGCGAAACAGTCGGGCGGTTGCGTACGTGACGCGGAAAGTTTGCTCGAACAGATTTTTTCGCTCGGAGAAAAAAATATTACTTTGGCGCAAGCGGAGTTGATTTTGCCCAGCGCCAATTTCAATTTACTTTTTAATTTTTTTGAACGGTTATTGCGAAAGCAAACTGCCGAAGCCTTAGCATTGATCAATCAGTTGGTGCGCGATGGCGTGGACACCATGCTTTTTTTGGATGATTTTGTTGAGTTTTCCCGTCAGATATTGGTTTACAAAATCAGCGGGCAGCTCGAGGAATTGTCGCGCGAAGTGGAAGAAAATATTATTCAGGGAATTGTTAAACTATCACCGGAAATTTCCGAACAGTTTTTGATTGCTATTATAAAAAGTTGTTTTGTTAATAAAGAATTGTTTAAACAGAGTCATTTGTCGCAGTTGGCGCTTGAAATGGTCGCGTTTGATTTGACGGTGTCGAATGAAGTCGTTAGTTTTATAAAAAAAGTTGATTTATCGGGTGTTGTTGTTCAAAAGCCGATGGTCAAGCCGTTGGTTCAGGTGGAGCAACCATTGCCGGAAAAACAAGCCCCTCTGGAAAATGAAAAGTTAAGCGTGAATATACCATTCGACCCCGCAGATGACGGGGCGAGCGCGGCTTCCGCCGGCGCTGAAGCTTTGGCGGACAAGCAGGGTAACAATAGTATTGGAGCAAACAGCTTTGATCCGTTTGAAGCCAAAAAAACTGAACCACCGAGCGATCAAATCGTGATCGCAGTTGAAGAACCAATTGTTGTTCCGGTTGTGGAAGTTGTTGAAAATAATTCAGGCGATCAAACTTTATCTTTAGCGCATGTTAGTAATCAATGGGATAAAATTTTGAGTAAAATGCGAGAAAAGAATTATTTATTGTATATGTCTTTGCGCATGGGTAAGCCGGTTGATATCAATGCCGGTGTGTTGGTCATTGGATTTCTTTTTGAATTGCAAAGACAGCGCATTGACAAGCCGGAGGGCAGGGGAATATTGAAAGATTGCCTGATCTCTGTTTTTGGGCGTGAAATAGCGGTAAATACACGTATCGAGCCGGGATTGGGTTTGTCTGATTTGATTGGTGAAAATGGCGTTGGCCGGCCGAGAGCGGCGACCGTAGAAACAGTGGCTGACATTGCCGGTCAGTTCGGCGGAACGGTGGTTGAAAGTTTGTGATGAATGTGATATGGTATTTTACGGCTACAAATTACAAATCATACAAATGTTACAAATAGATATACAAATCAAAGAACGAATAAACGCATGAAACATTCCAGACCGATTCGTAACATTTGTATGATTTGTAATTTGTAGCAATTATGTTATTCGGGGATCGTCTAATGGTAGGACAGCAGGTTCTGGACCTGCTTATCGGGGTTCGAATCCCTGTCCCCGAGATTTTCCTTATAAGATTGATACGGGTTTATTTTTTATGAAAAGTATTTTATGAGAATAGAAGGATTGAAAGATAAATTATTACAATTAAAGCGTTTTCTTGAAGGGGATCATTCCGAGGAAGATGTTATTGAGTGGATAAGTAATTGTGTTGCGTTTTTTTCTTCTATTGGTGTGGCAGAATCAATAATAGTGGCCTTTATGCATACGTTTTATGATGAAGGGCCGAGATCATCCGATCCAAATATTATTGATTTTACAAACAGAATTGGTCCTTTTGTAAACCGCTGTGGCTTGTCCTTTTCACTAACGAAAGATATGATAGGCACAAGAAATGACCGTAAAAAAATTATTTTTATTGACATCGCATTTAAAACAGCTGAAGACATTATTGATGATATGGAAGAGTCTGAACGACTAATTCCAAAAGCATTGATAAGTTTTTTTGAGCAAAAGACACAATATTCACACATTAGCGCTTCTTTGAGGTTGATGGAACAGAATTTTAAAAATAATAACTCTGACGGTTTGTTGAAAGACGCTCTTACTTTATTAGATAGTGTTTTAGATTGTGAACCGCAACTTTGTTCATATAAAATTTCGATCAAATTGCGACAACTACAGACGGACAGTGCATTGTTAAATAAATTTGGAGTCAGAAAAGAAATTATTACTGCGTTGGATAATTCTCGACTTCTGAGAAATCAGCTCTCTGTACATAAAAATATTCCACTTGAATATAATATCCCCTTGGCCGTTTCGCTTGGAGCGGCGTATTTGGTAATATTGACGCTGCAAATTACCATGGCGACAGGAAATGTAATTAAATAGCCGCAAATACAAATTTGAAAACGTTCCGTTTACGGGAGTTTAGTTAATATAAAAAAACGAGTTTCCCTCGTTTTTTTGTTTAAAGTATACACACACAAACTCGCTTTGACTTAATCGTTCAAATCAGCTACTATTGAAGTAGTCAATTTATCTATTTTTTAGCCATGATCTGTAGCTAAAATGTTTGAAATAATAAAATTCCCAAACTAACGAGTTGATAGCTCTATGCGTAATCCGCTCGAACAACTTAATAGCGTATTGCCCAATCAAGGAGAGGCATTACCTTTGGCTCCTCAAATGTCAACGATAGAACACCTTCACGATGAAGCGCTCAAAGGCGAGAGTTTTGAAGATGCCGCGGAGGCGCTTGAAAGCGTTGAAGTCCTGCAGGCTTTTCGCGCTAGGCTCAAGAATGCTCCATTCTGCAGTTTTCACGAATTGGTGGAAGAAGTTACCAATATCAGGAGATTGGCTGTTTCCAAAGAAGAAAGAGCCGGCAAAATGGAAGCATTGATTGAGACGCTTGAACAAAAAGCCGCTAGACTTTCTCCGCGGGCGGCGGATTTGTATTTGGGTATTCTGGCTGAAATTAAAGGAGAGCAGTTTCAGCCGCGATTTGATATAACTAAAGAAAAGATAACAGAGTTAAAGAGCACAGCAGATGAAAAAGGAAATTTAAAAAGATCAGACTTAGACATCTTGTTTGCGGGAGATACCTCTTGGGATATAAAATTAAACAGAATTGAGACTCGTTTTGATGATAGAGGAGTTGGTTATTTATCCGGCATGAGGGCTTTAGACAGGCGCGATAGAGAAGAAATGAGCGACGATATTCGTAAATGGCGCGAAGAAGAATTGAAAAAAGCAATGCCACGGCCACCGGGAAGGAGAAATGAAAGCAAGCCCGGAGTTGATTCGATGGAACGGCTTAAAGAGGGCGAGCGCGTGCCGGCATATTGGACGATTGAACCGGGATTTGACGGAACAAAATATTTCAAGGAACAATCTTTTTCCAGCTGGGACAGTGAAAGAAATGTTTGGGTTGAAGAGGAATATAAATATAGCGACGTTGAATTATCGCCGTTGCTTGAGAAAGACAAAGAGGATCCAAAACGCGGCTTGGTGAATATTACCATGAGCTCGACAATTAACGCGGGTGATTGGATCAGTTGTCCGATTCCATATACTCATAGGTTGCACGCGATTGATACCAACGGAAGAAAATATTCGGTTCAGCAAGATCAGAACGGTGATGTGGTTATCTTGATTGAAGGCAGTGGAGAAGTTGAGGTAAAAGTTATTCTCGGGGTAAAAGAAGACAGACGTCTTATTTCCCAAAAACCAAAAAAACCAACGGTTCCAAACATGTTGTCTGAATTTTCCGAGGAAACAATAAAAAAATTAGCGGAAATAAAAAAAAGAAAAAACGATAATATCTCCAGAGCGAGAATGATATCCGCGTACGTCAGAAGCCGCGTCAAATATCTCGCGCCCAAGGATCGCGCGGAAGCTGATAAATACAATGCATTTTACAATACGCATGCCAAAGGTTTTGCCGGAGCGGTGGATGAAATACGCGAGGGCGACTGTGATGTTGTCAATACTTATTTCGCGGCTCTTTGCGCCAAACTGAATATTCCGGTGAGGCACGTGGTTGGGCATAGCGTCAAGGGTAGAGATAATGAAGGCAGATCAAGCATCCATTCCGGCACCGGACACGGCTGGAGCGAGGTTTATGATGAAATCAGAAACGAATGGGTTTTGATTGACGCGACGCCGCAGGGCGATTCCAATTTGGAAGATGAAAGAGAAAAAGGAGGCAGAAGACCGTCTGATTATGTGGCCGGAGATAATGAAGGTCATGAAGCCGTTCGCCCGAGCGATGAAAAATTGGAAGAACTGCGAAAAAAATTAGCTGAACACAAGGAACAATTATCCTACACCAAAGAAGAACGCCAGCTGGCGGCAGGAGCGGGCATTGAGCTTAAAGAAGCCAGAAAAGCCGTCAAAGAAATTGATCTGGCGGAGAGGACGCGGTTACCGAGTGGAGAATTGATTGTGGACGCTTTGACCAAACTTTTCAACGCCATTGTGGAATCGCGCAAAATGCCGACATTCGGTTATACCGGACCGGTCAGGCAGAGCGAAGGTGGAGAAGAAATAGAAGATATGACCAGCCATTATATTCAGGCAAAGTCAGGCGATATGGATCCTCGTTCCAGAAATTTGCCCAGCAAAGAGATTAAAAATGAACAAATTATCGGCGGTTTTCACGTTTACATGATCGGCGATAAATCAGGCAGCATGGGCGCAAACACTGAAGAAGGAGAATCCTTGTGGCAAATGCAACGACGCGCCATGTATTTGATTTTTTCTTCTTTGCACCGTTTTGAACGAAACATTGAGAGGGCAGGTTTGCAAAAAGAAAACGCGTTATCTATACAGACCGAAAGCATTTCTTTTCGCGGAGAAAGTCAGGAGGAAATAGATTTGGACAAACCGCTGTCCGCGAAATTTTCCGCGGAAGACAAAGTGAAACTTTGGCACAGTTTGACCACGCAAGGAAGTGGCAACGGTGACGTGACGGCCATCGCCACTATTTATGATCAAATAAAAAAAGAAGTTGAAGAAACTGAAAAGCGCGGTGTGAAAGATAACTGTTTGCGTTTGATCGTCGCTTGTTCTGACGGCGGATATTGCGGCACTGAAGGCCAAATGCAAGCATACGCCGAGGCATTGCACAAGCTTAACGCGGTGGTGGTCGGCGTTGGTTTGACCGAGGCCGCGGCCAGCGTCAAGGTAGTAATGGAAAATCCTCCGGTCAGCCGCGGCGACACTGTCCGCGACATTAATGATTTGCCGGCTTTGGTGGCCAAGTATTTGGTGATGGAAGCGATTAAACTTTTTCCGCTTAAAGCGAGAGAAAACGCGGCGCAGGTTATTGAGAGTTCCATGGCTAAATTCAATCCCGTGAATTAGTTTTTATATAATATGAACAATATGCTTGAATCGCCGTCAAAACAATTTAATTCTTCGCCGAAAGAAAATTCTAAAGAGAAAGAACAAAAAAAAGGTTCAGCGATAATATTGCGTTATCTTGATTCTGTTGTCGGCCGTAACCAATCGGCTGACAGCGAAACCGAAGCTAATATAAAAAAACATTATTCCGCTAAAAGCGCAAAAGAGAAGGCCGATGAATTGTACCAAAAGATGATGGTTTTTGCGTTTCGTCGTCAGGATAACGCCAAAAAGAAAAATGGTGAAGGCGCGGATGAAAAAGACACGGACGTGAAAGTGAACCCAACGCTGATCAGTCGAATCAAGATACTGCTGGCTGATTCGGAAGCGCGAAAATTTTTTTCAGATAAATACGGAGAGGCGCGCGCCGAGAGATTATCATTCAGGGGTTCTGATTTAGTGAAAAAGTGGCATGATTTTGACGATGATATTATCAAAAAAACCAAGAAATTAACGAAATTGAGACAGGAGATATTTCAGGAAAAAATTAAGAACAAGACCGATATTGAGGAAGCAAAATCTGAAATCGCTGAACTTGAAGAAGAAATCAATGAAAGCAAACAAGCGCAAGCCGGTATTATCGCGCTGGAAGGTCAGGAAAAAATATCCGAACAAACGGACGCGGCGGCCTTGCTTCATTATGAGGTGTTAAGTAAATATCGAGATCAATTGGACGAAGGTTTCGTCTGGTTGCCTTCGCGAGAAGAAATTGACGCCAAGTCCATGAGCGTGCTTGAGTCTGGCAACCCTAAACAAACAAGAAGAGGCATATTTTTCATCAGCGAACCTGGTACCGGAAAGTCCGAACAAATTCGCGCCATCGCCAGACGCCTGACGGGCATGGATCGCGTCAAAATAAGCTGCGGTCCGCGCACCGGTGAACCGCAATTGCTGGGCCAGGGACGCGTGTTTCCCGGAGCCACGGAAATAGAAAAGGGTACTTTTACTGATTACACCAAAGCGGTTAGCGGCGCCTGGACAGGATTTGATTATTCATATCAGAAAGATCCGGCGCGCCAAACCGCGCAAGTCGTTGAATTGGATGAAATGCCAAAAGTATTTGAGAACGAAACGTTTTTTACCATTGCCAAGGGTTTTTTCGCGCTCAAAGACGGGGATGTAATGCCCGGGACTGATAAAAAGATTCTACCGGGACGGATTCTCATTGGCAGCGGTAACATAGGACAGCATCATGGCCCGAAAGCTTTTCCGCCGGCGCTGGAGAGAGAATTTATTGTCATCCCGGTTGATTATCCTGAAATGAAGTTGGAAAATCCGGAGTTATATGAATTTATGTTGGCCGGATTATTAGAAAAAGGCGGAATGCAACCGTCCAAAAATGAATTGAGGCCGTATTATCAGAAACATGAAATACCTGAAGCTGAACGAAGGGTATTACCGGATAAAAGCATTGTTATCGCGGAAGATAAATTGGTTACCGATCCATCGGACAGAAGGCATGGATTTTTATATCGTTTGGCGTATGCTGTTAAGGCTATTCAAAATTCGTATATGGCGCGCGGCGGAGAAAATGCTTATATTGATTATACAAAAAGGGATATTTTGCGGTACAAAGATAATGACGACGGCTCTATTTCCGTCTCGGACACCGGGAGTCAAATCATTGTGGGAACAACGATCACGTTAAATGATATTAACGGTTGGATGGTCGGTTACAAGGAACAGGCGAGAAAGAAAAAATCTCTGGGTCTTGCCAAATGGTTGCAGATAAAGTTAAAAGAAAAAGTTGGAGAAAAACATGAGGATCGCGATAAGTTGAAGGCCATCTTTGAGCATTTTCATCTTTTTGATGAAGTCGCGGTTGATTTTGACGCGCGACCCCTTACCCCGAAGGAAATCGGTTATCTTTCTCCTCGCGTGCCGCGGCCGGTGTACGTGGAGAAGCCGGTGGTCGCTGAACTGCCGCCGGTTGTGGTGGAAGAAAAAAATGTTGAGAAGCCGAAAGTATATGAAACGAAAGATGTTGTGTTGGCCGGTGGTTCAAAAACAATAAAAATAAAAGCAAAGCCGTTTAGAGTAGATTAAATATGGGACAGCAATAGTTTAATATA
>Ga0209211_10005107_pt1 | contig 19867 bp, 12 predicted proteins | sample RifGroA2_FD_183992 | JGI IMG/M metagenome (GOLD analysis project Ga0209211, IMG submission 183992) | Groundwater microbial communities from Rifle, Colorado, USA - Groundwater A2 (SPAdes) (version 2) | ecosystem: Environmental > Aquatic > Deep subsurface > Groundwater | place: Rifle, Colorado...
ATCACCGGTAGAGGTTTACAGCGAACTCCTGCACAATATGGAACTCGCTAAAACGGCTACTAAACATTAACTGTTGCGGTTGGTTATTGAATCCGCCGCAAGTAACAAAATATAAACACTGTATTGTTGTAAATAAGTAAACAAATCCCTAAAGACAAATGCAATATAAAGATTGCTACGTCTGTGACCCTTTCTTGTGATCGTTTACGGAAACAAGTAATGCCAAGCTTGACAAAAGACAGCCTAAAAGTATTCGACAACCACACACATGCTGCTATCGTAACCAGCCACGTTATAAATAGATTCATATTGCTGAGCATTATCTGTTCCAATCTGCATTATCAAAGCTGAGAGCGCTACTCTGAGCGCAGTTTTTTTGAGTGGAATGATCCATCAATATACCGACTAAAACCCCTCTTTCAACTTCTGAACCGTCTCCCGGACAATCTTCTGCGCAGAAAGATAAATCGCCTCGCCGCTCTCGCGCCAATAGCTCAGCGCGGCATCTGTATCCGAACGCCGCAAATGAGTATGGAAGGTGTGGAGCACCTCGCTCAGGTGTTGGACTGCCTTCTGCACATCTGGTCGGCACAGCAGGTCGGATTCAAGAAGCAGCATGTGGAGTTCTTTCTCCCGGTAGCCGATCTGCACGGCCACGGCGGCGGCCATGATGCGATCAGGGTTCGGCTTAGCCGTTAGCGGTTCGATGTGGTAGCGGATGGCGCGCAGCGCTTCTGCGATGTGGTTCATGTGTTTCAGGCAGGCGAGTTTGTCGGGCGATGCGCCAAGCTCGTCCGTCACGATGTCCATCTCTGGAAAGCGCTGGCCCTGGAGTTGGAACACCGCTTTCAGGTGTTTGGACGAGAGGTTGTTGACGTCGCGAAACAGGCCGTGGAGATTGGTCAGCACCATCTTGAGTTCTCGCACGTTGCCGGGCCATTGGTAGCGCTCCAGCAGATCGACGATGTCGTCGGGCAGGGAGCTTGCCGGAAGATCGGTAATCTTGTGCCAGCGGTGCCGGGCCAGTGGACGAATGTCTTCGCTATGTTCGCGCAGTGGGCGCGCGCGAATCAGGAAACCGCGTAGCCGGAAATAGAGGTCTTCGCGAAACAGCCCGTCTTCCACCATGACGCGAAGGTCGCGATTGGTTGCGGCGATGACGGTCGCATTGACAGCGACTTCCTCGTTCTGGCCCACCGGTTGCACTTTGTTGTTATCGAGGGCGCGCAGAATCTTGACCTGGTGGGCAAGGGTGAGATCGCCGATTTCGTCGAGAAACAGCGTACCGTTATCGGCGGCCTTCCAGCGCCCGGTTCTATCATTCATTGCGTTGGTGAATGATCCTTTGCGGTGGCCGAACAGTTCCGATTCGAAAATATCGCCAGCGATGGCTCCGCAGTTGACGGCGATGAATCTGCCTTTGCGGTCGCTTTGGGCGTGTATCTGCTGGGCGATAACTTCCTTGCCGGTGCCGGAATCACCCAGCACGAGGATGGGGCCTTCGATGCGCGCGGCATGAAGAATCAATTGCCGAATCAGCGCTGCCGCACGGGAGCTGCCGACATACGTGCGTTCCAGTTCGTTGGGAACGGGGAGCAGGGACATGGTCTCCATGAGCTCCTCGTCCGGGTCGGTCTGTTTTGCAGGTTTCTTGGCAAACCAGTGCCGGGTCTTGTTGTCCAGAAACGGCGGCGCGGCCTGTTGCCAAAGCGCGGCGAACACGCTTTCATCCACCCCCAGCACATAAGGCTTGTCCTCGCCGCGTTCCTTGGCGACGTTCAGGAAGGATTTTACGCCAGCCAGCAGACGCCCCTTGGTGCCGTAGCTGGTTTCCAGCAGCGGAACCTTATCCTGATCGAGAAGCATGCGCGATAGCTGCACAGAGGGATGTTTAACGCCCCGGTCTACAAAATACACATCCAGCCTGCGGAAGTGGTCGAGCGTGTCGAGGCGCAACAGGCAAATGACAGGGAACGAAGTCTCCGGCGCGATTGACCAAGTATTGTCGCCCCCCAAGCCGATCCGACCCCGTTTGAGCGCATCTTCGCTCGTTGAGCTGTCAATGATGATGGTATCGAATTCCATTCTGGCCTCGTAACCTGTCTCAAAAAAACATACTATACGATAGTTTTTCTTCAACCGAGTTGCCAAGCAAGAGAATCGGTGGAGAATTATCGATTACCCAACAAAAATTTCTGAGGTATTGACCCAATGCCCTACGATCTTTTCATCAGCTACTCCCGCCGGGACAATCAAACCGGTCGCGTTACCGAATTGATGGCGCAGATAAACGCCGACTACCGCACCCACACCGGCGAAGAACTACGTCCTTTTTTCGATCTTGCCGAGATCAACGCCATGGACGATTGGCGCAACCGTATTCTTGGCGGCCTGCGTGAATCGAATCTGCTCCTGCTCATCCTTTCCCCGGCCTATCTCGAAAGCGAATATTGCGAATGGGAAATCGTCGAATTTCTCAAGTACGAAAACTCCCGCGCCGTTCAGGGACAGGGGGTTGCACAGGTTTATTTCGTCGAAATACCGGGGCTGGATACCAAGGATTTTGAACAGCAAGCCGCCGCTTGGGTGGCAAAAGTGCGGCAACGCAATCATGTGGATTTGCGTCCCTGGTTTGATGAAGGCGCTGATACTCTCAAACGCGCCGATATCCGCACCCGGCTGGAAGACCTCGAACGCTCGATTTTTGACCGGCTTTCGCGCCTGCGCCGCATCGCTGATGCCCCCGGCAACCTCCCGGCCCATAATCCCCGCTTCGTGGGGCGCGAAGTGGAAATGGAACGCCTCCACAAGGCTGCTGGACTCGGCCAGTATGGCTTGCTGACCGCCGTGCAGGGATTGGGCGGAATGGGCAAAACAGCACTGGCCATCCAGTACGCCTATGCCTACGCCGACTTCTACCCCGGCGGACGCTGGCTCATCGGTTGCGCCGGGCAAACCAGCCTCGCCGCCGCGATACGCTCGCTGGATTCTGACCTGGGTATTCAATTCACCGATGAAGAAAAGCGGGATGCCATCCGCGCCGCAAAGCGGGTGTTGTCGGTTCTGGATGAGCGTGCAAAGAGCGGTGCCGCTGCCCATGCGGGGGAAAAGAATCCGCCGGAGCCTCGCGCGTTGCTGCTCTTCGATAACGTGGATGCACCGGCTCTGCTCCAGCCTCCCCACACCGACCTGCTCTCCGGCAGAAAGTGGCTCCACATCATCGCCACCACCCGCCTCGCCCCGTATGAATTTGGCATAGACGAGGAACGGCTCTGCCATCTGGCCGTGGATGAACTGCCAGAAGAAGATGCCGTGCGGCTGATCGAAAACTATCAGCCACAAGGCCGCTTTCCCGACGAAACAGAACGCGCCGCCGCCCACGAAATTGTCCGGCTATTGTGCGGCTTCCCGCTTGCGGTGGAAGTGGTGGCCGTCCACTTGGCCGAACGTAAAAACCGTGTGTCATGCGCAGCGATTCTCCAGCGCTTGCGGAACGAAGGGGTAGACGATATCGCCCGCCAGACAAAAGGCGCGCTGCCCCATGCCGAAAGGCTGGTATCGGCGACCCTGCTGCCGACACTGGAAGCTCTGGAGGCAGAGGAGAACAAAGTTTTGATTTTTGCCGCGCTCCTCCCGCCCGACAGTGTTGCCCTGCCGTGGTTGCGTGCGCTGGTTGCCAAAGAACACCCGGAACTGAGGGTGGACGCGGAAGCCGGATATGACGATCCCTGGCTCTGTATCGTCAATCACCTCGTCGGCCTGCGTCTGCTCCAGGTGATCGAATGGAATGATGACGGCCTGACGCCGCGCCTCTGCCGGATGCACCGGCTCATTCAGACGGTGGTGAAACAGCGGGTTGGCGGCGACCTGTCGGCGCTCGATAACGACGTGATGGAGATGGTAAAAGGACGTGCCGAATTTCTGGAAGAGGGGTGGCTCGACTGGAACAACCGCTGGGAGATTCATCCATTAAGCGCATACGCATGGCAGGCCATTGAAGCCGGTGCGGTGGAGGCGCCATATCTTGTGAGTATCGCGGCTCGTTGTTTGCAGGAATTGGTAGATTACGCGAGGGCCGAGCCGCTTTTTCGCAGTGCATTGGAAATTTCGATTCAGAGCTTTGGAGGAGATCATACCTACACCTCCGCAGCTCTCGGTAACTTGGCGCTTTTGTTGAAGGTCACCAACAAAATGAGGGAGGCCGAGCCGCTCTTTCGGCGTGCACTGGCCATTTCCGAAGAAAGTTACGGGCCTAACCACCCCGAAGTCGCTACAACCCTCATCAACCTTGCGCTTCTGTTGAAAGACACCAATCGGCTGGTGGAGGCCGAGCATCTCTTTCGACGTGCGCTGGCTATTCTCGAAGAAAATTACGAGCCTAACCACCCCAATGTCGCTATTACTCTCAACGGCCTTGCGCTACTATTGAATGATACCAACCGGCTGGTGGAGGCCGAACCTCTCTTTCGGCATGCACTGGCCATTGACGAAGAAAACTATGGGTCTAACCACCCCGAAGTCGCTGCAGTTCTCAACAACCTTGCGCTTCTGTTGCAAAACACCAACCGGCTGATGGAGGCCGAGCCTCTTTTTAGGCGTGCTCTGGACATTTGGGAGGAATACTACGGGGAGGTTCACCCACACGTCGCCTCAGCCCTTGGCAACCTTGGCACCCTATTGGCACGCACTAACCGGATGGAGGAGGCCGAGCAGTTAGAGCGGCGTGCATTGGGCATTAATGAAAAAATATTCGGGTCTAACCACCTCGCAGTCGCCTTAAACCTCAACAGTCTTGCGATCCTATTACAGGATACAAACCGGCTGGTTGAGGCCGAGCCGCTCCTGCTGCGTGCGCTGGAAATAAACGAGGAAAGCTACGGCTCCAACCACCCTATAGTCGCTACATTCCTAAACAATCTGGCGAATCTGTTGCATCGCACTAACCGGTTGGCAGAGGCCGAGCCGTTGATGAGGCGTGCGCTGGCCATTAGTGAGGAAAGCTACGGGTCCAACCACCCAGATGTCGCGAATACACTCAATAGCTTGGCGTGCCTGTTGAAAGCCAGCAATCGACTGGGGGATGCCGAACCGTTGATGCGGCGTGCATTGTCCATTGGCCTTGATTTCAGCCGACACACAGGGCATCCGCATCAGCACCTAAAACTTTTTACCGATAACTACACCATTTTGTTGACGCGGATGGGACTTTCCCATGAGCAGGCCAGCAACAAGATCAACGAACTCCGCAGAGAGCATGGGGAATCCGATTCAGTGAGGGATAACAGATAATCTGGGATGACGAGAATAGCGGCAACCATGATGGCAATTGTTTCAGTTGCAGCCGCATTTGCATGGCCTGGCAACTACGCATACGCTGATGATTGTGATGGTTGCGCATTGTGCGCAACGTCTGTTGAGAAGGCTATGGATGAATTGAAATCGGTAGAAAAATATGTCTTGAAAGATGAAATTCGGGAAGCGGAAACAAGATTAAAGCAAGCGGATGTTCTCTTGGATGATGCAGCAAAACAATGCACTGATGCTGAAGCGAAAGAAAGTATAAGTGACTTGGCAGGCGTATCAAAAATATTTCGCGCAAGAATCTCATGCTCTTTGAATGTAGATAAAGCGGTAGAGAAAGAAAAATCCGCGTTCATCTATTTCAGAAATCAGAATAAAACAGAAGGTGTGCGGTTATTAAGGGAGGCAGCAGGACATTTGGCTATTGCAGTTGATAAGTGCTCTGGAGAAGCGTCTGATGCGGCCAGAAAATTAATGACAGGAGTTATACGAGAGTATGAGGATTGGTCGCGTCCATGAAAAAATGTAACTCCTGCAACCAGCCGCTTGCCGAAGGGGTTCACGCCTGCCCGCTCTGCGGGGTGTTGCTTCCCGATGGTTGTACATTTATCGGCAAATACCGGATTGTCTCCGCCCTCTGCGAGGGGTACGCAAGTATTCTTTATCGCGCGACACCGACGGAAGGGGGTAAAGATGTGCTCATTCGTCTCTTCAAGCCTGAAGCCCGCATGGATGAGGAGAAGGCGGAACGATTACGATATGAAATCGAACAACTTAAGAAGCTCCCCGATGAACACTTTGTCCACCACGAAAGTATCTTCCGGACGGGTGGAGGCCAGTGGTATCGGGTAAGCGAGTGGGTGGATGCGGAGGATTGGGCCATTCTGCGGGGGAGCGGTCTCTTTACCGATCCGGCCCAGCGCCGCCGCGCCATTGATCTTTTCGCTGCCATCGCCCAGACACTCGATGTTCTCCACCGGCACGGCCACATCATCCCGCATCTGATTCTCTGCGATATTCTGGTCCACCATGAAACCGGCGAAGGGTTCAGGGTAGAAATTGACTACAAACTTTCGCGCTTTCTCGATCCGCACCTGTCTCACCCACCCCCGCAGCTCAAGCTGGTTTTGCAGTCCCACCCGGATATTCTGGCCAACCGCCCCCTGGATCGGCGCAGCGACATCTGGTCTTTGGGGAAGCTGTTTGTAGAGCTTTTGACCGGGGTGGATGGTATCGAGCAGTGGGAGGAGCGAGCCGCCAGACTGCGTCTGCCGGAACGCTTCCTCTCTCTCTTGCGGCAGATGCTTGCCGCCGACCCGGACAAGCGGTTGGGATCAATGGCCGAGGTGGCGCGGCTTCTGCACCTCATAACCCCGGAGGAGCTTGAGCGGGCTGCCAATCCGGCGGAGGGGAGTACCGCACGGCTGGAGCGGCGAACCAATCGGCTACAACGAATGTTCGTCTCGGCTGCGCTGGTCACAGTGCTGCTGGGAGGGCTCGGCATTTTTATGCAATTGCGCTACGGTATCTTCAGTCACAACGAGTCCCGCATATTCGCCAGCCATGCCGAACGCTACAGCCGCTCGGTGGCGTTGGTGGCGGTTGAGTATCGACTGGAGGGTTCCAATGGGGCAGTTCTGGTTGGGGGAGTATCACAAGGAACGGCCTTTCTTGCCGACAGTGAGGGTTATCTCATCACCAACCGGCATGTAGCCTGCCCCTGGCTCGAAGACAGCAAATTTCAAAAGATGCTGGCGAAGCTTACCGCTGAAAACAAGCCGCCTGCCTTCAAATACCGCATCTATCTATGGTTCGAAGGGGCGAAGGGGATCAAGCGCCAGAATGAGGAGATCGCAAACCAGACAATCGCTGATTACTTCTATACCGACACTGCCTATCGTTCGGACGGCGAACCGCGAGTCACGATAGCCGGGGTTATCCTGCCCCCTACCGAGCCACTCCATATTCTCAGATCGCCGCTGGGGGACGATGTGGCTATTCTCAAGATCAACAGGGTTCCGCCCGGAGTTGAACCCATACCCTTCGATTCAAGCATGAAACCTGTGGCCAGCAAAAAACTGGCACCCATCCTGGCCATCGGCTTTCCGGGGGGCAAGGAGTCTATAGCTGACAATATAGTGACCGCCAACACCACTATCGGCCATATTCGCGCAACGTACAACAATCTGTTCCTTGGAAATATATCGCTGCATGGGGGCAATAGCGGCGGGCCGATCCTCAGCAAGGATGGAGTAGCCGTTGGCATCGCATCGGCTGTGAAAATGGAGAAAGTCGATATCGGTTCCCTTTCAGTTCCGGTAAGGCAATCTGACTTTGCCATGATCCTTCCCATTGCCTCAGCACAAGCACTACTTGCCAGGCTTAAATCGGGAGAGCCAGCTTGGAATGGAGTGCCCAATCCGCCAATGTCGGCAAAGATCAGGCAACTGGTGGCAGAAGGCTCCACGGAGAATATTGAGAAAGCGCAGCAATGGGTAGCGGCACAAGTTGGATCGAGCGTTGATCCTGAATTGCTCATCTTCGGCGGGCTGGTGCATGTAAGTCTGAATGACGCTGTTGCGGCAGAGCCGCTATTAAGCAAAGCGGCGACCGTCAATCCCAGAGACGGGTTTGCCCGGTTCCTCCATTACTTGAACGACTGGCAGACGGGCAACGCCGACACGAATCGCTATCGCAAGGAGCTCCTTTCTTTGGACTGGCGCTCACCCGATGAATTTCGGGGATATATGGCGCGTTTTCTGGAGGGGCAAATATCCACGGAGGAGGCGGAAAAAGCAGGGGAAACCGAAAGGGAGCGCGATCTGCTGGCATGGGCGCTGGCGAGCGTTGATATGAAGTCAAACCGCCTGGAAAAAGCGGAGGAGCGGCTACGGCAGGCGCTGCTTCACGACGATGGGGTTGACTGGGGCTATCTGCTGATCCGTGCCCGGCTGGCGCAGGTGGAGCGAGAGCGGGAAAAAAAGCTTACAGGAAACGCCTTGGCCCATTACCTGAGCGAAAGAGAGGCGTTCCGCAAAAGCAGTAAAACGGCGTCTGCCAAAGTGCAGGAGAAAAAAGCAGTAGCGGACGCTTTCGCCGGAGTGTTGAACGACCCCAAGAGCGCGGCACTCATTTTGCGGAAGATTGTTAATAAAGTACCGGTTGTATCGGATGCCCCTTCCTATCAGATGTCACTCGGCTTCTACGAGGCAACCCTCGGCAACTGGAAAAATGCACACCTGGCGCTGGAAAACTATCTGTCGCAGCCGGGGCGTGAAAGCGCAAACTATCTCGGCAGCGCGCTCATGTCGGCTCAGTTGCTCGCTTTGACCGGACAGCAAAAGGAGTCTCAAAAGGCGCTGAAAGAGTATGTCGCCAGAACGAACGACCCTTGGTACCGGAAGCTCGCGCAAGGGGCACTTGGAGAAGTCTCCGCCGAAGCACTTGAAGCGGAAGCGTCGGAAAGCCCGGAAAAGATTCTCACCTCCCAGTTCATGCTCGGGCTCAAGGCAGAAGGAGAAAAGAATCCATCCCTGGCGCAGCAGCACTATGCCATGGCGTTTGAATCATTCCTCCCAAATTGGATGGAGTATCTTTTTGCAAAAGAACGGCTGAAGACGCTGAGGTCGGTGAAGTGACAGTTATAAAGGAGGATTTGAAAATGGTAGAGGACAAAAACAATTCTGTCCCAGTGATCATTGGCGTGGTGGGTGATGCTGCGGGTTTAAAAAGCCTAGAGCCTGTGTTTAATGAGTTTCGCAAAACCTTTGGGGATTCGACGCCGATAAAAGTGTTGCAGATGGATACCTTGGGAAAAGCCAAGCTATTTGGTGAAGAAAACCCTGATTCGATTATTTCGTTGGAAAATATCCTGAGTGTGGGAGAGAAGATTTCTTCTCAGGATATGGCGACATATATGCTACGCAACTGCCACTTCGTGTTGCTGTCCAAACAAGAAAAAATATCACCCGATTTGCAAGAGATATACAGTGCGGTGGAGGCGTGCGCCATCGAGCTGCCAGCCAATATGCCTTCGGTCGATAAGAAGAAGATTTCTGTTTTTGATTTACCGGAACCACCTCCAGTGCTGATTCAAACTGAACAAGATAGTTTGAAGATGAAAATAGCCAGCCGAGAAAAAGAACGTAAGCCATGTGAAACTGCACAAACTTTCAGCCTTGGATTGTTTCAATATGAACAGCGCAAAACAGGCATTAAGAAATATTGGAATGAGCTTACATGTAAGCCATATTCAATATTTGATTATGTTGGCGATGCGAAACAGTTTGAATTCTGCCCTGGCAAAAACGATCCATTGAGCGAAACTGATCCATTGGGTAATCGCTGGTTGAATTGTGTGGAGGGGCTTCACCGTTTGGCTGAATTCAATAGAGAAGTGCATACTGCGCCTGACGGATATAACCAGCTTGATCGGTTTGGGCTTAAAGCAGCACCAAATGGTTTTGAATTGATGTGCCAGAACTTTTGCAAGGCAGATGTGCTGGCGCTTAACTATCAGACCAGGTGGCAGGAACTGCGCTTTACCACTATCAACAGCCTTGCAAAAGGTGAGTGGCATCCAAAACGCATATTTTCCTTTTTGTACTTGGCAGCCTTGGCTGCGTTCCTGCTCGCTTTCTCAATCGATTTTGGTTATGTATGGGGTGATTTGGCTGGCCCTGTCCCTTATCTGGCCTACGCTTCCATTCTGTTTGTTAGTTTTTTATTTCTTTACCATACAGCGCGCGTAGAAAGATGGGAGCAAAAACATCAAGACTATCGATTTATCGCCGAAGTGCTGGCTATACAACTTCACTGGTCTCTTGCCGGCATCAGAGATTATGCTTCCGATCATTTTCCAATGGGGATAAAGAACGATGTGCAGTGGGTTAGGCGCGTGGTGCATACTGCACGCTTTCTGAGCAGCTTGGATACAATAACTGTGTGGTCACTGGATGAAACTTGTGAGAAATGGATAGGTAAAAATGAGAATGATAAAAACGGACAGCTCAACTACCATCTATTCAAGATGCAGAAACGAAGAAAAGATGCACTGCATAGTCTAAAAAAGAAACGCAAATACTCTGGGGTAGCGTTTGTTGTTTTGTTTCTTATTCTGACAGGTTTAAATCTTTACGAGGTCAGCCATTTTATTTTTGGAGGGCACGTAAGCATAGAGAATGTGCAGAATACGGAAAACTGGATAAAGTTGTTTCATCCCTATCTGATTGTGGCCATGGCAACTTCGTTGGTCATATTTGCTTTATTGGGCGAGGCAATAGAAGGTTATGGAATTGAACAAGAGTTGACGCGCTCGGAAGAGTTGGTAGATGTCTACAGGCGATGCTTAAGCGAGTTTGCCAAAAACCCTGGCAATGAAAGAAAACGGAACTTATTAGAAGACGTAGGGCGATTTGCGGTTGATGCTGAAGCACACTGGCTAGTGTTACACCGCGAGCGACCGTTGCAACCGGTTAAGGGAGGATAATTGTGGAGCAGTCATTGCCAGTGTCGAAATGGGTCAAGGCAATAAAACGCCCCGTAGATGTGCCTGTGCGATTCGCTGATTGCGACGGGATAATTCATACGCGCGAAGGAGATGTTTCGTATGGTACTGGCGATGCAATCTGCACTGGTGTAAAGGGCGAACAATGGCCGATTGCCAGAAACTGTTTTTTGGAGAGCTACACACCTGTTGGTCAGATTACAGCAGGTGAAGATGGCCTTTATCGCAAAGCATCTGTTGAGGTTGAGGCGGGGTGCTTAAACGAAGCCACTGTCATAAAAAACACTCAGGGTGTTTCGTTTGCAGGCAAAGCCGGTGATTGGGTAGTGCGTACAGATAAGGGTGATATGTGGGTAGTCGGAAAGGAAATTTTTGAGATGAGCTATGACTATGAGGTTTTGTAGTATGGAGTAGCTCTACATCTAATTTGACAAAACTTGTCAAAGACCGGAGCTATCATTTCAAGACAGGTTTGTATTTCTCAAGCAATACGCGCCGCTCTTGCTGAGTCGATGCAAGCTTCTCATTTATTTCACGCAGCAGAACTTGATCAATCCTTCGCACAGCGAAGCCAATTTTTTCCACGGCTATGGTCGTAGGAATGTCTTGTGTTGCTAGTTCAACACCATTTTGAGAGTCCCGTTTTTTTCGGCTTACTATTTTTTGCAGTGCGTATGTTTTGTCCATCAATACAGCATCGACCCTCCCCGAAGCCAAATCATCAAGCATTCTGTCGTATGCGCCGGTGCCATTGTAGGGTTTTAATCGTGCCTCGGCGGCATTGCCGAGCAATTTACTTGCAAGGTTCCAGTTTGTTGTATTTTCAAATGCAGCAACTCGGTCAGCTACTATCTTACCATTTGCGAAACCGCGCGAACCCTTCATGATGATGAGCGTTTGGGGATGTTCGGTAGTCGGTTCGGTAAAATCGATACCATATTTATTTCTGCGCTCTGGCGTAATTGATATTCCGGAAGCAAGTATGTCAACCGTACCATCGGTATCAAGCAAGCGAAAAAATTCATCACCCCATTTTTCTTGCTTATCCACAATGATGAGATTTTCAGAAATATTGTGCTCAAGCAAGATTTGCTTGAATATTAAGCGCAGTACATCGATCTCGAAGCCACTAAGGCTGCCGCCGTGTTCACCGTCCTTTTTGATAAAAACCTCATCCGGCTCGGAGATTCCTACGACAATTTTGTGTGTGGCGAGAATGCGCCGAAGGGAGTTCGGGTAATAAGTAAACGTCTGCTCTGCGCTCCACGGCCCTAGCTTTTCTACTTCGCCAGGATGAAGCCAAATCGGACGAACTTTCCATTTGACTGCTCCCTCGATGTCTTCTGGAACAAAAGAATTTCGTCCCATTCGCTTCAAGACGGGTAATTTACCAAAGGATTCCAATGAGACATCGAAGGAGAGATTCGACGAGTCAAGGTTTTCGCTCGACCATGAGAGCAAGAGAGCGCCGGTAAAATTCGAGTTTTGCAACGGTTTGGTCAGCGTGACTGTTGCTGGTTGATGATTAGTACGTGGAGTACCAGGGAAGAAATCGCTGTGTCCTTGATTAAAATGACCGATGAGCAAATATCCTATGATTAAAAGAGATACTAAAACTGCTCCGGTCAATAACGCCTTATTCAAGTGAGGTACATTGGTTTTGGTGTTCAGCGGTGGGGTGATGCCAATACTTGTATCGACACCGGATAACGCTTTAACTGCTTGCGCCAATTGGTCCATCTTGGCATCCATGGGGGACTCCCATGCATCGATCCACTGCGCCGTTGACACAAAAAACTCCAGCCCTTTTGACGGTTTAACATTTCTTATTCGAACCGGAATCACGGCCTTCCCGTAAGAAAATGCTCTTTCTACTTCGTTTCTTACGGCAGGGGATTGGTTGGAGTTTTCTGAAAGAACCAATATTGTGGCTGAAGTCTGTTCTATGGCATGAATTATCTCTTCGCCATATGCCTTCCCTGGATCAATGTCGCGAGGAGCGATCCAGCAATTTATGCCACGCTTTTCCAACGACGAGCAAATTTCCTCTGCCAGTTGCTTGTCTGTTGATGAGTGACTAATGAAAGCGTGCTTCATAAAAAGTACCAAGTATCACATTGCAGAAAAACTTAGAATAGATCAATTGTTACCGTCCTTGCCTTATTGCCACCGCCTTCAGGAGAATATAACCATGCATCTGCAAGGCTTGCAATACCGCATCAATGATGACTTTATCGAGCCTTTGTTCTTCCTCGGTGAGGTCATCAAACTTCTTGACGCAGTTATGTAGCCTGAGCTCGTCATTTGTCTTTTCGCAATGGGTGTATCCACTCAGTAGGTGATCCCGCAGCCATACGTCATGTTCTATGCGGTAAAGCGCATCCAGTTCTCCTTCCCCAAGTTCGGCGCTTGCCGCCGAAGCATGGGGGCGGTGTGCAATCTCGATACCGGCTTCTGCGAACTTGGCGAGGGTGATCAAGGCGGTGCAGCGGTTGGCATGCTTGTCCGCTTCGGCCAATTTGTCGTAGTCCATGATTAACCTATGAGTTTTGTGTTCGCCGACATCGCAACGCTCCGGCCCATAATCATAGCCATCCGCTTTCTTTTGGGCCATCCATCCCTGGTGGCTGGCCTTGGCGATAATTTCGGTCATGTCGGCGTTCATGGCGGTCTGAGTGAGGCGGTTGCGGAAGTCTTCCGCGTTCACATGGATCGCCATCGGTTCGTCTGGGGGCAGGGAGCTTTCGCCAAGATAGTCCATGCCATGCCGCTCGCACATGCGCACGAGCGCTTCCAGTGAGCGGGCACCGTGGTGGTATTCTTTTACACGAAGAAATGCTTGTACCAAGGGTGCGCTTACCGGCAACCGGTCACCATCACCACGCCCCAGTGCAGATTGCAGAAAGACGCGCAGCAAGAGCGCACGCCGGATCAGGTGCTCGTGATCGGGGCTGTCTTTCGTCGCCAACGGGTTCGGCCCCTTGATGTTGATATAGCCCCGCAGGCGGCTGATGAAATCTGGAATCTTGTTTGTTTTGGATGCTTCTGCGGCCTTGGCATCTTTGTCATTTGTCTTGTCGTTGAAGCTTTGAAAGGTTGAGTGTACGCCGCCCGCGAACAGGAAGATGGCTTTGCCGAACGGGTGGTTGATTGAACCGGCTGTGAAAATGGCATCCTGCATCGGCGCCAGAAACTCGCGGAGCCATCGGTAATTGGAGGCATCGAATTCGTCCCAGAACACCAGAGGAATTCCGCCACGGATGGTGGCGTCGCGAACTTGATGGAAAGCTTCGTGTAGTTGATCCTGAGACTCGATGCGAAACTGGGAAAGATTGAATTCGATCATATCGCATTTATCGAACCCCAGTGCCTTGGCGAGTTCCTTGACCGCGAAGGATTTGCCGGAACCCGGCGGCCCGAAGATGGCCAGTGAGAGCGGCTTGCGGTCGGTCGGGGCGTCGCGGTAGCTGAGGATGAGGTTGCGCACCGTGTTGATGCGCTCGATTTCTTCCCGATCCACCGTCCGGAAATTGCCGTATACCACTGAGGGAACCAAACCTAGTGCTCTTTCCGCGCCGTTCAGAACGACATCGAATGCCTTTGCGGCCATGTATGCCTCACTATAACCGGCTGCATCAGCAAGCAGGCAACTGCGAAATTTGTCCGAGCCAGCTTGAACGGGATAGGTACTCAGCAGGTCATGACGGTAGGCGGTGGCAAAACCGTTGAGGCATGAAGCCAAGTCTTTACGTTCTTGTGCAGCAGGGTCGGCATTCTTCAGGGCATAGGGCAGGCACAGGGTTTTCTGTTCGCGCGCAATACTGTTCGGATCGGGAATTTTAACATCACTTTTCTTGGGCACAGGCAAGCCCTCGACCAGTTGGGTGCGCATTGCGTGCAGGGCAAGACATAGCGCCGGGTACATCGGATAGCCCACCGGATCGACCAGATGTCCAGCCAAAGCGGCGGTGAGCAAAGACAAGCTGCCGAACATGTAGCCTTCATGCTGCGCCACTATGCTGCCCTCAACGCCCTTGGGGTCGTAGACAAAATTGATCATTTGCATTTTGCCGTCGGCGTCACGCTCGAACACCGCCACGGCTTCGAGCGAATACAACACAGCCACGCGATGGCAACGCGCGAGGTCGTGACTGGACAGGCCGGTATGGAACTCATGAACGGTTTCCTCGATAGTGCGATCCCAGGACAGCCCTAGCGATATTGCCGCCCCGCGCTCCCTCAACGAATTGGCGGAGATCGCCACAGTTAGCTTGGTTTGACTTGAGGCATCGTTACCAAAACTCGGTATGCCATCACGCATGGAGGACAGTTTGATGAGGATGTTTACTCCGTGGAAGCCCGCTGCGAGCGTCGCCAAGGCTGTCTGATCGCTCTGGTTGGCACGTTGCAGCCAGCCGAGCCCCAGGCTATCAATCAACAAAAGATCGGCTTGAGCCACAGTATCTGGCCTTGATAGAGCAACGGGTGTGTCAACCCCGCCACTGCGCCCCACCACCTGCTCGACGCGAAAGGCCTTCACTGTTTTATCTCCCCGTCGTGCGGGAAACGCTTTCCAGATTTGATAGACCTTGATCGGTGCTTCCTTGTCATCTGCCGAAGTGATTTCCGTTTCCGGATACAAGCCTTGCAGCAAATGTGCGAGAAAATCGGCGCCGCCAGGCGTTTCAACCTGAACGGTCTGGCGTAGCGCGTCGTGGCGCAGGGCAGATAGCTGCGTCGGCTTCAACAGATGCACATCCTTGATCCGGTCTCCAATCACGACAATACGCTTCGAATTTCCAGTCATTGCATTCTCCCCATTGATCTATTGTGGTCGAGTACGTTTGTCATGCACTTGTGATTTTCGCATAATGCCACGATGAAGCGATGTACTGTAGACAGATATTTTGAATAGAAGGAAAATCACCCGTGTATTCTGGCAGGTCAGCAAATTATTTTAGTGAATATGGTGCGCGACCCAATAACCACCGCCTTTAGTGCTAAACTTCTCGCCACTGCGCCATGCAGTAATCAAATCTAACCACAGGGAGAAAACACATGAATCGTAAAGAACTCGTTGAAGCACTGGCCAAGAAAACTGACAGCACAAAGGCTGACGCAGAACGCAACATCGCAGCACTGATTGAAATCGTTACCGCCACACTGAAGAAGGGCGACAATGTTGCACTGGTCGGCTTCGGCACATTTGAGGTACGCAAACGCGCAGCACGTAATGGACGCAATCCATCTACCGGCGCGGCCATTAAAATAAAGGCGTCCAAGGCTCCGGCATTCAAGGCTGGTGCAACGCTCAAGGCTGCTGTGAACGGCGCGAAGAAGTAATCTGGCTGATCGGCAGCAAGGCCGGTGAGAACACCGGCCTGTTGTCTTAGAGTGAACAGAGCAAGACTATTCGGAGAATCAGATTGGCAAATATCGCATCGGTATTAAAGGAAGAAATTATACGACTGGCTCGCAAAGAGCTGCGTGCCGAAACCGAGAACCTCAAGAAAGCATCGGCGCAATACCGGTCAGATATTGCTGCATTGAAACGCCGGACAGCAACACTGGAAAAACAACTGGCGCGTATTGAAAAAGCGATTCCAAAGAATACAGAGGTCGAGGTCAAACCAGAAGCGGCAGCCAAAACAAGGTTTACTGCCAATGGGTTTAAGACGCTAAGGCAGCGGCTCGGACTGACTGCTCAGACAATAGGGGCGCTTCTGGGTGTCTCAGGACAAACGATTTACAGTTGGGAAGCTGGGAATTCCAGTCCTCGCGGACAGCAAATGACACGGATTGTAATGCTGAGAGGGATGGGTAAGCGGGAAGTCGATGCCATTCTGAAAAAACTAAATGCGTAATCGCGGCCATCATGCTCAAGATTCAGACCAAAGCCATTAGTATCGTCACTGGCAAAGATCATCCCCATCTCTCCAAAGAACAAAAAGCGTTCAACACCCTGATCAAGAAGATTGATGAAAAGCGCGCCAGCCTTGCAGCTTGGCAAGAGATTATTCCGGCTTACCAGAAGAAATACGCCAGCGACTTTATCCCGCTGCTCGAAACTTCTCAGGAAATACAAATCGAGTTAGTGCATTGCCTGGATCGTGCCAGTGATCAAAAAGGGCTTACTTCGCCCGAGCGCAGCATGATCCATGACCTGATTAGCAGGATGGCCGGTAACCTCGCAGCAGAACGTAATGATGATGAATTGAAAAACATCTACAACAAACACAGCGGTTCCGACTTTGATAAGGAGGCTGCGGCTTTAATGAATGGCCTGAAATCCATGCTGGAGGACGTGATGGGTGTTGAATTGGGTGACGATCTGGATATGAACTCTCCAGAAGAAATATTCAAGCGGGCTCAGGCGCACATGCATGAACAGCAGACACAATTCGAAGCTGAACGGCAGGAGTACGAGGAGCGTCAGGCAAAGCGAAAAAAGACGGCCAAGCAAATAGCCAAAGAGTCGCAGCAGCAGGCCGAGGAGCAGCAAACTAGCCAGTCCATCCGCGAGTTGTACCGCAAGCTGGTCAGTGCCTTGCACCCAGACCGCGAACCCGACCCACAGGAACGCGAAAGAAAAACGCTCCTGATGCAACGCATTAACCAAGCCTATGACAAGAAAAATTTGTTGCTACTGTTGGAGCTGCAACTGGAGCTAGAGCACATCGACCAGACCACTATCAACAGCATTACCTCAAGTCGGCTGAAACACTACAACAAAATCTTGAAAGAACAGCTCAGCGAGCTGGAACACGAAATCTTTATCACCGAGGATATGTTCAAATCGCAATTTGGCATATCACCCTTCGAACGGCTGACACCAAGCACCATTATGCGTAACCTCGCCGCCGAAATCGTCGGTATTCAACAGGCCATTCGCGAATTAAAAAGCGATCTGCTTGCATTCCAAGACATTAAGAAGCTTAAAGCTTGGATAAAAGGGATGCGGCGGCGGCAAAAAATGGATTATCTTGATTGTCCTTTTTGATCTATTGGAAGGAAAGACATTGACAGCACGAATGACACCTGGGGACATATCTGCTGGCATGCACCTTATCGAAAATGGATCGCTCGTCGAGTTCAGGATTCTCGACACGCAGGTATTGCCCGGCACTGATGATGCTGAGTTTGGCTTTCGGATTGATCTGCGCCTCGGGGAAGAGGAGGAAGACTCGAACGATGTGGAGTGGGGTGGGCTCGGATTTTGCTTTGTGCTCGCGGCTCTCTCGTTCGCCGACGCTAGGCCAAGAGGCGCATCCGAGATCGATTATCAAGATGACGATCAGATCACGCTAATGGATTTCTTGGAGGGCTTTAGTTTCGTTAGCGGCGAGCTGCATTTCAGGGGCGACTACATTCGCGGGCGGCGGCTCAAAACTGACATTTCGGTAAGACCTGACGGGATGGTGAGGTTGGAGACCGTCGGTCGTGGCAAGGCAGCGCTTCAATGGCTTGACCGCTTGAAGGGCAAGAAGATGATGAGCTTAATCAGTTGACGCTGGGGGTGGCGATGCCGAGTGCATACCAGCCATGCAAGGGTATCGCCAGTGACGGCCAGCAGCTTTGGAGCATCCAATTTAAAAATCGAACGGGGTTGCGGACGGTTCAATCTTCCACACATCCCCAAATTCTCAATATTCCCCTTTGGACAAAAGCGATTATCCCTGTCGCATCCGCAATCAATACCAAAGAGTTGTCTCTGGGGCTCTCTTGCACACCAATTTATTAATCTAACTGCCCCGCTGTAACCCGCATGGATGATGGGGGTGAGCTGTTGACTGGTCAACGGCTCAACAGAGAGTAGAGAGAGGAATTGCTCAAAAAACAGGCAAAATGGGTAAAAATGGGAAAACACAGGTCAACAGCCAAACAAACGAAAACCGCGCCAGTATTGGGGTACAGGCGCGGTTCGTAAAAACGTAACATGTGGTTTATGTTACTGGTCATTGGTGGAGGCGGGGGGAATTGAACCCCCGTCCGCAAGCCCTCTACAGGCAGTTCTACATACTTAGCCATGTTATTTGATTTGATCCCGTACACGCCAACCGGCGGGCTGGTAAAGGACGAGTCACCTTGTCTTTAGCTCCGATCAAAGTGACCCTGACCGGCACGATTCCATGTAATTTACCTCACTCATCTCGGCCTTGCGGCTTTGAGCCCCTCCATGGACAGCAGGGTGTGAGGTTCAGCCGACTAAGCGGCTAAAGCGTAGTTTTCGTCGTTTGCGACTAGTTTTTTCCAGCTGATTTACGAGGTTGCGGGTCCTCGGTATGCCCTACACTGCTTTGTAACCCACGTCGAAGCCAAGTCGCCCCCTGTGGTGATACTGTAAAACGGTACAGATTGTAGCAGAGTCAGAGGGCGAGATAGCCGAGAAGTTCCGTCGGGGTGTCGATAATGCCGTGCGCGTTCCAGTTTTTCACCGAGACATCGGCGCTGACATAACCGTAACGGGCGATGATGCCGCGCATCGTGGCAGCGTTGGCGGCTTGTATGTCGCGCAAGTCATCGCCGAGATACAGGCATTGCCCGGGAGTGACGCCAACGAGCTCGCAGGCTTTGAGCATCGGCTCGGGATGGGGTTTTGCATGCGCGCAAGTGTCGCCGCTGATCAGGCAGGCGGCGCGCTCGGCATAGCCGAGGGCTTGCATCAGCGGCAGGGTGTAGCGGTGCGGTTTGTTGGTGACGATGCCCCATTTGATGCTGCGCTGTTCTAATCCGGCGACCAGTTCTGCCATGTCGCCGAACAGCCGCGTATGCACACAGATGTTGCGCTCGTAATAGTCGAGGAAGATGTCGCGCAGCGTGTCGTAATCCGGCGCATCTGGCTCGATGCTGAAGCCGATCTTGAGCAGGCCGCGCGAGCCGTGCGAGGCTTGCGGTCTGATGATGCCCAACGGCATCGGCGGCAGGTTGCGCGTGGCGCGGGTGTGGTTCAGTGCGGCGGCGAGGTCGGGTGCGGTATCGGCGAAAGTGCCGTCGAGGTCGAACAGGACGGCCTTAACCACACCCTCTCCCGCGCTGTCGCGCTCCCCTCTCCCGCTTGCG
>Ga0209211_10005112_pt1 | contig 19857 bp, 20 predicted proteins | sample RifGroA2_FD_183992 | JGI IMG/M metagenome (GOLD analysis project Ga0209211, IMG submission 183992) | Groundwater microbial communities from Rifle, Colorado, USA - Groundwater A2 (SPAdes) (version 2) | ecosystem: Environmental > Aquatic > Deep subsurface > Groundwater | place: Rifle, Colorado...
CCGAGTGAAGCGAGGCAGTGGCGGAACGATACGAGCGTACGATTTAGTTTCAAGTCACCACGCGCTCCGCGCGTGGCACATCATTTGTTTTGAAAATAGGTTCGAGCTTGGTACAATAAACACACCACGAGTGAGTACGCGAACGAGTGTGCTCCCGGAGCAAGCCGTGAGTACGGCTTGCGTCAGGAATCGAACGCCGGAGTCATGTTTTTCGAGTACGCAAAACAGACGAGGCGGTGCCCAGACAAACCTTTGCGACGGCAAAGGTTTAGTCGAGGGAGATACTCCTGCCGAGCCTCCTCCCAAACAAAAACCGCCCTCTCGGGCGGTTTTTGTTTTCTTCTCTTTTACTTTGTTCTCTTAATGAGTTTAGCCAACCTTGATTTCTTCCTTGATGCGGCGCCCTTCGTCCACGTGTTCATCTTGGCCGCTTTGTCGATAGCCTTGTAGACTGAGGCAAGCAGAGCCTGTGCTTCTTTCACCTTCTTCTCGGTGACCAGTTTTTTAATATCTTTTATAACCTTTCGAGCCGCGTCGCTACGTCGAACATTGAAAACCGTCCGGCGGAGGGCGGTACGAATTGCCTTTTTTGCTGAATCTGTAATTGCCATTGGGAAGTAAATTTAGTAATTAGTAGATAGTTTGTAGACCAAAATCCATAATTGGATTTGGGCAGTCTAACAGATGAATGACAAAAAAGCAATATTTCCTGCCCTGTCTACCTACTATTTACTATCTACTATATACTATCTTCATGATCTCCCACCTTGAAGGTAAAATAATCCATACCAACGAACGTTTCGTCGTACTCCAAGCAAACGGGGTTGGTTACAAAGTATTTACAACTTCGGAAACGCTGCAGGCTATCAAAAACAAACCGAACGAATCGGCAAAATTCTGGACCTTTCTTGCCGTTCGTGAAAACGCCCTCGACCTATACGGCTTCCTCGTGAAAGAAGAGTTGGACTTTTTCGAGCTTCTTATCTCCCACGTTTCCGGCATCGGACCCAAAACAGCGCTCGGCATTTTAAACGTCACCACCATCAAAAATCTACGACAAGCAATAGGCACGGGTGAAACGGCTCATCTCACCAAAATTTCCGGTATCGGCAAAAAAGTGGCGGAAAAAATAGTGCTGGAACTGCGGGACAAAATCGACTTTCTTGAAAGTGAAAAAGATTCCGGTGACATGCGTGACGAATCCGACGCCATCGAAGGACTGAAGGCTCTCGGCTACGCCGAGCGCGAAGCGCGCGAGGCACTCAAGAAACTCCCTAAAGAAGTTTCCCGCCCAAGCGACAAAATTAAACAAGCACTCAAACTCCTCGGGAAATAGCAACAAGGGCCTTGAGCATTATATTATTTTCCCTCCTGCTGCGGGAGGCGATACGCACAAACTCACCCCGCAAACCAACCTTGTCTTTGCAAAGCCGGACGTAAATACCGTACTTCACTAGCAAGCGAACGACCAAACCGGTTGCTTTTGAACCGTCCGTAAGTTCAAGAAGAAACGCGTTGGCTTTGCTTGGATAAACCTTAAGGCCTTTTATTCGAGACAGAACCGTAAAAAATTCATCACGCTCTTTAATACACAGGAGTCTGGCTTTTTCGTATTCCTTCAAAAACTCTTTCTTATTAATAAGGTCCAAAAAATACTCGCCGAAGCCCGATACGTTCCACAAATAACCTCTGGCCAAAAGTTCGTCCACTCTTTTTTCCGACATTGCCGCGTATCCCAAACGCAGTCCGGCAACACCAAAATCTTTCGACAAACTTTTAAGCACGACGAGGTTTCGGTACTTCAAGACCAACCGGCTTGTGCTTTCTATTTTTCGGGCGGTGAAGTGAATAAAACTTTCGTCAATAATAACCGTTCGGACACTCTTCAGAGAATCCAGAAGTTTTTTGAGTACAGCAAAAGAAAGATGTCCGCCTTCCGGATTGTTCGGACTTATAAGCACTACGGCGTCCGGTTTCTCTTTCTTAACCTGTGTGAGAAAAGCTTGCGTATTTAGGCGAAAATCCTTTTCTTTAAGGAGTTGGTGCCGTACTACCGACACTTCTTTCTGGGTAAATTCCAAATACGGCGAAAATGTCGGCACGGGAACCAGAATTTTTTTCCTGGCAAAATTTTGCAAAACCGCCTGAATGATTTCGGTGGCACCGTTTCCCACGAAAATATTCTTTGCCGGCAAGCCAATCGCCTTCCCCGCTTTCAGAGCAAGGGAACGATTTTGAGATGGGTAGAGCTCGACCAACTTCCGCAAATTTTCCGTATTTCTAAAATCTTTCTGGAAATATTTCAGAAACAAATCCGTAGCATGAGGATTCGAGAGATAGCAAAAATCATGCTTCACCTCGACCCCAGCCACACCTAGAAGCATCGAGGGTGAGGGTGAATGTGAACCGGATAGTTTTTTGATATCCCGAAGTTTCCGTAAAATTATTCTTTCGATTTTGTTGAGAGAAATCGTCATGGCTCACAATGTAACAGCAAACAAAACCGTGCGCAACTAGACAAACCGTTGACATTGAACCCTATGTAACGTAGATTCCCTCTAGAAAACAGGCTAGGGTAAACGAAATAACCAAACCATGAGGGGAAATTATGGAGCCTATAGATCTTGAACAGTTGGCGGCATTGGTTCAAAGAACAATGCCAAAGCCTGGCATTTCAGGTCTGAAAAAGGACGCTGATGCTGGTGTAGTCATTTTCACGTTTCAAAGTCGGGAATTTGTAGTGAAACCTACGTCTTCTTCTCGGCTTGAAATTTTTGAACTGAAGGGTACAAAGCTCTTCATCACCGGCGCATCAAGGTTGGCACAGGTCATTATCGACGGCGACAGAAACCGCGGAGTAACGCTTGCAGAGGTCATCAAAAGCATAGAGGAGGCCGAGGGAGCGTTTCAAAATCCACAAACTTCTGCAGGTGGGTTTAAGTTACTGGCGGCGGTAAAAGTGGTGATCCAAAGAATCATCGGGCACCCGCCAAAAAATAAAGCCTAGAGCCAAGCATGCTTGGCTCTTTTCATTTATTTAGGGCTAACCTATATAAAAAATCTAAAATTAATCAGTATAAATGTAAAATCCTCAACCCATATGACTGGATCGAGGATTTTCCGGCGCGTTTGCCGGAATGACACCGCTAGTCGCCAGGAAGAGGTCCGGGAGATTCGGAGTCAGATTTGGTTCCCACACTTTCCTCCCACTGGGCCTTCACCTCTCTGCAGCGGCTGTAGGCGAACACAGCGAGAAAGATAATTCCGTGTCCAAGATACACCGCCCCACAGAGGGCCCAGCATGCAGCCGTAAGAATAGCGAGCAAATCCGGAGACAGGTACACCGCCCACTGTTGGTTAGTGCGACTCACCCCGACTGTTTCTCCGTCAACTGTTTCGTCCACCGTTCTGAGTTTGATCGTATCACGCAAGGTACGAGGCTCACTTGTGGTCCACGAGATTGCCTCGCCGGCGTTCTTGAATGTGTAATGCTCACTGGTGATGACGAACGTCGCAAACACCAAGGTGACTAGGAGTGTCGTCTTTTGGAAGACGCGAAACCACGCTTTATTCATAACAGTGTTGAGTCTGGAAACGAACTGAATTGCGAGTTTTGTTGAGTATGTCCGCAATGATTCACCTCTTATTTCCAAGCACATATCATAGATGCGCTTCTGAAACGGCCTGATTGTGCTCCAAGCAACAATAGGAATTCCCACTAAATATGATAACATATATAATACAAAAAGTCAATGTATGTATAGGGAGTAAAAAAGCTATGATTAGGGCCATGGAAACTGTACTGAACGCTACTAAAAAAGCTTCTCTTAAAGGCCTCTACTCCCAACTAAAACTTCCCTACCACTACCTGCTAGCGTTTTTGGGTGCGCTTCTGTACCGTTTCCCGTCCGAAAAGACAAAAGTTATCGCCGTAACGGGCACCAAGGGAAAATCTTCGGTGGTGGAACTGGTCAACGCCATTCTTGAAGAAGCGGGTTTTCAAACCGCCGTTTTGAGCACTATCAGATTCAAGGTAGCGGGAAAAAACGAAAGAAATCTTCTGAAGATGACAACTCCGGGAAGATTTTTTGTGCAGAAATTTCTGCGTCGGGCGGTGGACGCGAAATGCGATTATGCGGTAATCGAAATGACTTCGGAAGCGGCACGGCAATTCCGGCACAAATTCATCGCCTTTGACGCTTTAATTTTTACTAACCTTTCCCCCGAACATATCGAATCCCACGGCTCTTATGAAAAATACGTGGCGGCGAAACTTTCAATTGGAAAAGCGCTTGAAAATTCCGCAAAGAAAAATCGAGTGCTCGTCGTCAACGCAGACGAAAAGGAGGCGGAAAAATTTCTAGCGCTCAATGTTCCAAACAAACCCCCCTACTCTCTCAAAAACTCGGGACCGTATGAGGCAAAAACGGGTGGTATTTCTTTCACTTTTTCCGGTGAAAAAATACATCCGAAACTTGAAGGAGTTTTCAACATCTACAACTGTCTGGCGGCGGCGACATTCGCCCAAAGCCAAGGAATTGAAACCCAAATCATAAAACGGGGCTTAGAAAAGGTGGCGGTTATCAAGGGACGTGTTGAACATATTGACTGCGGGCAGAAATTTGACGTGATTGTTGACTACGCCCACACGCCGGATTCTTTGGAGAAACTGTATCAGGCGTTCCCGAACCGAAGGAAAATTGCCTTACTCGGCAACACAGGCGGCGGTAGAGACACGTGGAAACGCCCCATCATGGCAAGTATCGCCGAAAAATATTGCGACGAGGTAATTCTTACGAATGAAGACCCTTACGACGAGGACCCTCTGAAAATTCTCCGAGAAATGGCGTCGGGTATGAAAGTGAAAAAACCGAAAATTATTTTAGACCGTCGGGAGGCAATCGCCGCCGCGCTTCGAAGCGCGGCGGCTGGCGATGTCGTTCTCGTCACCGGCAAGGGCACTGACCCTTGCATCTGCGGACCAAACGGTACCAAGATGGCATGGGGCGACGCGACAGTCGTCCGAGAAGAGTTAAAAAAGCTTTAGCCTAAATAAATGCCCGAACTACCCGAAGTACACACCACCGCTACCATGCTCCACAAGCTTATAAAAGGTTTGCGGATTGTTTCGGTGTGGACGGATTACGACAGCGCGTATCATAAGGGTAAGGATAATATAAAAGACCCGAAATTTTTCAAAAGCTTCGCAAGAAAAATTTCGGGCGGGCGGTTCACCAAAATTCACAGGCGCGGGAAAAACGTGCTTCTAGAACTCGACAACAGTGAAACCGTCCTCATTCATATGAAAATGACAGGACATCTGTTGTATGGAACGTACAGCAAAGTCAAAAGTGTAAAGTCAAAAGTAAAAAGAGAAGAATGGGCGGCGGAGGAAAAAGGACCGCTTGGGGATTTTAGAAACCAATTTATTCACTTTGTCATTTCACTTTCTGATGGAAAACACCTTGTGCTTTCCGACATGAGAAAATTCGCCAAGGTCACGCTTGTCTCGACCGCGGAACTGGAAACTTCAGAACACCTTGGCAACATCGGCCCCGAACCGCTTGAGCCTACTTTCACCTTTGAAAAATTTCACGAACGCCTAATGACCAAACCGTGCGGCAAAATCAAACAAGTTTTGATGAATCCGGAAGTTGTCGCTGGTGTCGGCAATATTTACTCGGATGAAATGCTCTGGCTTGCCGATATCCACCCTCTAAGTACCATCGCGAGCCTGCCCCGAAAAGTCCTTCAGGGACTTTTCGGGGCTATGAAAGAAATTCTAAAAAAAGGCATCGATTTCGGCGGCGACTCCACGTCAGATTACCGTAACCCGTTAGGCGAATTCGGCAAATTCCATTACCACCACCAGGCCTACAGAAACACCGGAAACCCCTGCGGTAAACGCGGCTGTAAGGGGATAATTCGTCGCCTTCGCCTCGGCGGCCGAAGCGCTCACTTTTGCGATATACATCAGAATTTATACGAAAATACGAATTGATACGGATATACGAAATTTTACGAAAAAAATCTCGGGTACTACATACTTTTCGTATTTATTCGTATATTGGTATATAATTTTCGTATTATGCATGAAGATGTAAAATGGCTATTTGGTCTCATTGTTGTCTTTGGACTCGTTTGGTATGTCGCGGGTGGTTTCAAGAACCCCACTTCACAGCAGCCTTTTATACAGCCGATACTTAGCGGCAGTCAGACGGAAACATATACAGAGGAGGTGATAAATACCGGCAGCCCGACGGTGGCGGCGGTAAACTCTTACCCGACTTATGGCACATCCGGCGGTACAGTGGGCGGCACCCAAGCCCAAGGAGGTACCCGAGGCGGTACGGCAAATAGCGAAATCGCCGCGAAACTTGAAAGCGCTGGAATTCAAGCTGAGCAAATTAAAAAGGAGCTGGCTGTGCTGGCGCAAAAAAATCTCGCTTCTCCGCTTTCCGGTAAAATTTCCATCAGCAATCTAAATCGTGGCAGCGGGAGTAGCGCGGGTGAGTTTATCACCCTAAGAGCGTCCGGTTCAAATAAAGACAAGATTCTGCTGACCGGCTTGCGCTTGGAGAGCGTGTCTTCCGGAAGAAGTGCCGCCATCGGCAAGGGGGTCCAATTGCCTTTTCAAAATCAAGTGAACGTTGAACAGCCCATTTACCTCTCCCCCGGTGAAACCGCCTACGTGCTCACTGCTCGCTCCCCCCTTGGAATATCCTTTAGGCTGAATAAATGCGCCGGCTTTTTTGGCCAATTTCAAAGTTTTACTCCATCAATTCCATCAAGATGTCCGGCGCCTAAAAGCGAACCGCTGCCACCTCCGGAGAGCCAGTACAACGACCAGTGTATCGATTACATAAACTCCCTACCGATATGCCAAGTGATTATCCAGCCGCCGGCCAACATTTCTCCGGAGTGCAACCGCTATGTCACCAAAGAAATCAACTATACGAAGTGCGTAGAGCTCCACAAAAACGATACGAATTTCTACGAACCGGAGTGGCGAGTATACCTAAACTACGGTGACGCTCTTTGGAAGAGCAAACGCGAAATTATCCATCTGGTGGATAAAGGCGGAAAAATTATCGACGTGGTCACCTACTAACGACCAAGCATTCGGGCTAAAGCTACCCCCGCAGCAACCGACACGTTTAGCGACTCCTTGCTTCCCTGCATTGCTATCTCGGCCACAACGTCGGCACGCGACAAAACCTCGGAAGGAACTCCCCCCACCTCGTTCCCGAAAATAAATGCTACGGGAAGTTTTGGTTTCACTTTTTTGTAGTCAACCGCGTTCGGTGCCTGCTCCACAGCGACAATATACACCTTTCGGTCTTCAAGAAATTTTAAGACCTCGGAAATTTTAGGAAACTGTCTCCAGGGGGTCGTTTTTTCCGTGCCAAGAGATACCTTGGAGAAATCCTTGCGCGGTCGGCCGAAACGATCGTTTGGTGTCGGAGTATAACCCGCTAAAATTATTTCTGAAACACCCAAACAATTCGCGGTGCGGAAAATTGAACCCACATTATGGATACTGCGAATGTCGTGGAGCACCACAAAAATATCCTCTGTTTTCCCGCCTCTTCGGCGGGTCGCCGAAGAGGCGACTTTTCTAGAGTAACTTGATTTCATACCAAACTATCCTATGCTATAATCCTAAAAATGTTAAGCCTGTTTCCAATATTGCTTTCATACAATCTCGCCGTACCCTTTGTTTTTCGAGTTATCGTCGGACTGATTTTTGTTTTTTTCAGCTACAAAAACGCCAACGAACAGAGGGCCGCAAAAATCGCCCCTTTCGAAAAAACGGGCTCTAAACTGCCTTCCGTCTGGTTGTGGACATTCGTCACAATCGAAATGGTCGGCGGCATCATGCTCATAGCCGGACTTTGGACGCAGGCCGCTTCACTCACGCTTTCTCTTGTTCTTCTTTTCGCTCTTTTCGCGAAACGCAAAGATGAAAATTCTTTGCCGTGGTCAAAAGGTTTTCTCGCGTTACTCTTTCTGATTACCCTCTCGCTTATGTTCTTGGGCCCGGGGTTTTACGGATTGGATTTGCCGCTCTAAAGGAATAGGTGAAACTTGAATAAAATATCTTTTTCAAGTATCGTATCCCCATTGCGCCCATAGCTCAGCTGGTAGAGCAGCTCCCTTTTAAGGAGAAGGTCGTTGGTTCGATCCCAACTGGGCGCACTAGGCAAAAAACCTCCACTGCTGGAGGTTTTTTCGCATTAGTGCGAGGCGGAGCCTTATTTTTTCAGCAGAAAAAATGGCGAGCCGGGGTCGCGAAATTTTGTTTGCGACGGCAAACAAAATATTCGTGACCACAAGGAAATACTCCGACCGATCAACTTAAACCGACAAAATGAAACGCTCCAAGCCTGTTTCAAAATCCACAAGTCCGCGATGGGCATCATGGTAGAGCTTAACCAGATTACGGGCGGTAAGGTGAAGTTCCTCGACGGAAAACTTTCCCCGTCCGGCGGAAGGAAACAGGTCTTTAACTTTCCAAAACAAAATACCGGAAATTTCCTCGGGTGACGCCCCTTTTCTGATAGCTCTCACGTACAAAACCCACAGTCTTTTTTTATCCCGCGTGGCGAGAGCGTCGGCAAGCGCGAAAAAATTCTGGCTTTCTTTCGGAGCCGCCGAAAATGTTTGAATCTGCGCTCCGATTTTCTGAAATACGCCCAACGTGGACTTAAGAAGCGCCCCCTCAACAAAAATGAAAATATTTTGGGAAACCGCCAATGCAGGCAACAACTCTAAAATCGGCTCTGCAAACTCTTTATTTGAAAATAAATTCTTCAGCACCACTATATATTTGCTTTCAAACAGCCCTTGCCCGCCCGAAAGCTCCTGCAGACGCGATAGATTCGTATCGTCATCCGTCATACCAAAAACCTCCGCGTCCGGCCTGCGTGTTTTCAGATTCACGAGCATCTCCCCCGCTTTCGCAGTCACTTTATGCCGATCAGTGCCATGAAGAAGATAAAGCATAATTTTGAATTTCACTCATTTTAAACTTTGATTTTTTAATTTTGAACTTTTATCATCTCCCCCCAATTATCCCCCGCCTTCGCATCAACCACAATCGGCACACCGGCCGTATCTTTGAGGGGGATAATACTCTCCATAATTTCTTTTATTTTCGGTGTTACTTTTTTCACCACACCCTCCCTAATTTCATACACCAACTCGTCGTGAACTTGAAGCAATAGGAAAACGTCCTTTTCGAGTTTTTCTTTCCAAACCAGTTCGGCCACACGTGTCATGGCTATTTTTATGATATCCGCCTCGGTACCCTGAATCGGCGCGTTTATGGCCATACGCTCGGCGGCAGCACGAATAAAAGGGAGTTTTGAGGTAATGCCGGGGAAATACCGGCGACGGCCAAAAAAGGTTTCGGTGTATCCTTTACCGCGAACATCAACTTTCACCGCCTCGAGATAGCGAGCAAGCCCGGAAAACTTTTCGAAGTAATCATTATAAAACTTTTGCGCTTCTTCACGGGTGGCTTGCCCTGAGCCTGTCGAAGGGTCCCCGCCCAAGTTGGTCCGAAGCGCGTTCACTCCCATACCGTACATCACGCCGAAGTTTATCACCTTCGCCTTGCGTCGCATGTCGGGGTGCACCTTGTCGGCGGCAACGCCGAACACTTCCGCCGCCACGGCGGTGTGAACGTCCTCGCCGTTTTTGAAAATCTCAATCAACTTCTTGTCGCCCGCAAGAAAAGCGGCTATGCGAAGTTCGATCTGTGAGTAATCAAAAGCCACAAGTTTGAAACCCCTCTCAGCGACAAAAGCGTGACGGATAGCCCTCCCAAGTTCGGTCTTATTGGGAATATTTTGCAAATTAGGATTTTCGCAACCCATTCTACCCGTCGTGGTCCCCGATTGTAAAAATTGAGCGTGAAGCCTGCCGTCTTTTTCCACCATTTCGGGAATGGTATCAATGTACGTTCCCAAAAGCTTCGTAAGCTCTCGATACTCCAGAATAAGCCCGATAATGGGGTGCGCCTCTCGGAGTTTTTCCAGCTCGGATTCTTTGGTCGAAAGCGCGCCGCCCGCCGTCTTCTTCTGCCGTAGCGCCTTGAGACCGAGCTTTTCAAACAGAATGACACCGAGCTGTTTCGGTGAACTGACGTTAAATTCCTCCCCCGCGAGTTTCCAGATTTTCTTCTGAAGACCGTCCGCCACGCCATGATACTCTTTTGATAATTTTTTAAGACACTCTTTGTCAATGGCAATCCCCCGCTCTTTCATACTTCGTACAACCGGCATAAGCGGTTTTTCAATGGTTTCGAAAACGGATGTAAGTTTAAGCTCGGCCAATCGTTTAAAAATCGCCGCACGCGCCTCTTCAAATGTTTTCGCGCCGCTAAAATTTAAAACATCTTCGAGCGTCGGGGTAGTAATGTTTGAATTAACCAGCCAAAGCGCCAGCGCGGTTTGGGCGAGAGCTTCGGCGGGAGGCGGAGCGATTGTACTCGCAACTGTCGCGAAAAGTCCCCCATCGAGAGGTTTTGACTCTGCTTCTTGCCCTTTCTTTTCCTTAGTTGTTAGTTGTTGGTTGTTGGTTGTAAGTTTCTCCTGCCCTCTCCCCGTAAGTGCTTGCACCAGCCTCGCCCCAAGCGCCCTAAACTCAAGTTCCGCGAAAAATTTTGCAACCTTTCCCATGTCCAACGTTTCTTTCCATAATTTATCCGGAAGCGCAAAATCAATCGGCGCGTCGCGGCGAATGGTGGCAAGCATTTTACTAAATTCGGCTTCTTCTTGATTATCTTTCAAAAGAGCGATAATTCTGTCAGTAAGTCCGGCGTCCTTAAACTTTTTTTCTCCCCTTTTAAGCGCCTTGTACATTTCCTCAATCGTGCCGAAGGTTTGAATAAGGGTAGAACCGGTTTTTTCTCCAATACCCTTGATGCCGATAATGTTGTCCGACGGGTCACCGCGCAGACCTTTGTAGTCGGGTAAAAGTTTTGGAGGAAAACCGAAACGCTTTACCACCGCTTCTTCGTCATAAAGAATTGTGTCCTGTATTCCCTTCTTTAGCGTATAAACCTGAACTTTCTTGTCATCAACCAGTTGAAGTGTGTCCATATCCCCCGATGCAATAATAATGTCAGTTTTTAGTTTGTAGTTTTTAGTTTGTAGTTTTTCTACGATCGTGCCTAGAATGTCGTCCGCTTCAAAACCCTCCTTATCGTAAATAGGGACGGAAAAAGCCTCGAAAACCTCCCGCGACCGTTTCATCTGGGAAACAAGTTCGGGGTCGGCTTTGGCACGACCGGCCTTATATTCTTTGTAGGCTTCGTGACGGTAGGTGGGTTTCGGCAAATCGTACGCCGCGACAATATAGTCCGGCTTCAGGTCGGCAATGATTTTTATGAGCATCGAGGAAAGCCCGTACAGCGCCCCCGTCGGCTCCCCCTTGCTCGACGAAAAATCCGGCAACGCGTGATACGCGCGATGCAATATCGCGTGGGCGTCGAGTAAAACTAATCTTTTGGTTGTTCCTTTCTCGCTCATTATAAGCAATTCTAACACCCTTATATAAATAAAAAAGCCGACCGCAGAATGAATCCGTGGTCGGGACTAGAGAACTAAATTAGACGCCAACCTCTTCCTCTTTTTCTGGCTTGTTTGCCGCCAGGCCAAACCGAGCTTTGTCGTGCAACACTTTAAGCGCGGTGGCTTTTTCTTTGAGTGTGAGCTTCTCAATGCCGAGCACTTTGTGAAGAAAACAGTCGCAAATCCGAACGGCATATGCTCCGATTACCCAATCCGCCGGACAGCGGCACATTGCCTCAAGAAACATTGTAGTGAGAAACGGATACTTATCAAATATCCTCGAGACCGCATTGGAAATACCGCCGTAGCATTCATGAGAAGTTATGTCCTCACTATTGTCCCACCTTACTATCTGAATCAAATCATGCCCAAGCTGGCGTTGCGCTGACTCGCAATATCCCTCCGACTCAGCCACGCCCTGTAGAAAACCAACAAAGCAACCGTATTGGAACTCTAGCACAGTGCGCATTCCGTCAATTGGACGTCCCTCAATACTTGGGTGGTTTGTCGGATACAGCTCACTTTGAATCGCCCTACTTATGGAAAGCGCGGTACCTTCCGACAAACCGACAAAGAAGGCAATCGCGGGGGCGACGTCTTTCGCACGAAGGTGCGCGACATTTTTATCCAGATACATACGTGCGACCGCCTTACTCTTTTCTTCTGGATCGAGGTCATCCACACAGATTTGTATTATTTTCCCAACCAAGACCGGTTGCTTCACCATACCAGTTATCTTTCCAATCAACTTTGCATCTATCTTCATAAACCCTTTCAGGTTTCGTCCCCGTTAAGGAACATTTTAAGGTTCATCCGACATTCCCCGTTAAAGGAATCTGGCCCCGTAAGGCGCTTCCGCTTGTGGCGAAGAGACCCCGTGAACCGTTTCGGTAATCTGTGCCAACACTATTCTTCTGCTGTTAGAATGTCAAGAATGAGGAGTAAAACTGAATCAATTTAGTGGACGGCCGTCCACTAAATTGATATGCTAAAAATGTTTCTCGTAGACACGGGACAAAATTCAAAACTATGGGACGCCTTGAAAGACAAGCCTCCGAGAGAATGCGAAACTCGCGATTGCAACGCGCGGTTCTTGCCGCCGCAGAGTCTTTTTCCAATTTCACAACCGAAGCGCTCGCGGGAAGTGTCTACAAAATGTACAAACTGATGGACCACCGAGTACAACAAAGAAAATATCGCTCTATTCTGGCGGCGCGGGACCGACTGGTTGTGCATGGGCTGTTGAAACGAGAGTGTAAATTTTTGTCGCTCACCGTGAAAGGTAAAAAGAAGTTGTGCGAGTGGCAACACCGCGACTATTGCCTCCCGCGGCCCAAAAAGTGGGATGGCAAATGGCGCGTACTTATTTTTGATATTCCAGAAAAGAGAAGACGACTAAGAAACAAAGTTCGGAATACACTCCGAGCCGTCGGATTCAAACAGCTCCAGCAAAGCGTGTGGATATACCCTTTCGACTGCGAGGACTTTATCACGCTCCTCAAAGCGGACTTCAAAATCGGCAAGGACTTGCTCTATCTCATTGCTGAAGCGGTTGAATACGACCGGCACCTGCGCGATTACTTCGAGGTGTATCCCTCGTAACCAAATAGTGGAGTGCCTAAATAGTACTAAAAGGTAATGTCAATATAAGAGACGGCCGTCTCTTATATTGATTAGTACGTTTTGCTTACTTGTTGGAAACATTGGCAACGAAAGAGACTTTTCTGGTTTTGTCGTCTACAAATTCAAATTGAAGTTTTATGTGGTTCGTGGGTAAAATGTCCGCCACTTGGTCGGCCCATTCAATAAAAATGAGGTTCCTTGGGTCACCGAGAAGCTCTTCAAACCCGAGCTTCCGCAACTCCTCCCCACTCTTTAGCCTGTACGCGTCAATATGATGCAAAAGTTTATGCCCGCCTGAACGTACCGTTTCGGTACGGGCGGGGTTTGTAGTTTTTAGTTTATAGCTTTTAAGAATGACGAATGTAGGACTGGTAAGATGCTCCGTTACACCTAAAATTTCGGCAATACATTGCGTAAAAGTCGTTTTACCGCTTCCGAGGTTACCGTACAGACCAACAACGGTTGCCCTGCCGACAGATTTAACGGAAAGCTTTTCCAAAAAATCTTTGGCAAATCGCTTCGTATCTTCCACACTTTTACTCATGAACTCCATTTGCGAATCCTAACATGAAAATTTAGACAAACCCAGTAGTGAATTTTTGCGACGGACTTCGTCCCGCGCTTTGTACATCGCCAAAATCTACTACTGGGAAATGAAAGGGCCCCGATTTTTTAGATCGGAGCCTTGGAGTGAATTTGTTTTGTCTTAACGTCTCCCACCACCCCTGTGGTGGCCGTCACCACCGGAGTGATGGGTTGAGTAATTCCTTTGATGCGTGGGGTAATGTGTTACCCCACCCCTCCTCACGCTCCAACCCGGAGCGTGATTGTAAGACGGGACTACCACCGCATCAAACTGAATACCGAACAAACTCCGGCGGTCCACGTAGCCGTAACCATAGTGCGCCCCGTACCCATAAGTCGGGTACGAATAGCCGTACGTTTGGTAGTGGGCTACCGGAAAGTAGCTGCCCGGCTCCGCGTACACGGGGTACGCCCCGTGTGTCGCGTATGTCGCCGGTGCCGTAGCGTAGGTCCCTTGATGCGTGGCGTAGTGTGCCACCGGCGCGGGTTGCACCCCTTGGTCCAAAGGACGTTGGTCAACCGCATAATTCTGCGTGCCACCACTGGGTTGCGCCGAACCGCTCCACTGAATCTCGCCGGGAGCATACCGCTTCACCTCACCAGGTCCGTCACCGTAACGATTGGTGGCGTACTGACCATAGTAGTACACCTGCGGCGAATTGTTGGTCTCAGGCCGAGCGATGAACACCGGCGGCGGGTCGTTTTTACCCACCTTGGCCTTTGCCGCCGGCGGGGGGTTAGTGCTGGCGGTCGCCGGCGGGGCGACCTCATCAATCACGCGAACGGTGACACTGGTCGTGCCGACCTCCGTTACCCGTTCCCAAATAAACTGCTTGCCAACAACGAAGTTAGTCGCAAAAGTTGGGTTGTTGGTTTGGGCTGAGGCGGTGACGCTGGCGAGAAACGCCAGAACAAATGTGAAGAACTTGAGTTTTTTCATAATCTGAATTTCCGAGTAAGAGCGCTCTTTTTGTGTGGCGCTCGGGTTGACTGAGTTGGGAATTTTTCCTGTTTTAATCATATCACATTTGACCCTCATTGTCAATGATTTAACGGCCAAAATAGCCTTTGTTTCCAAGCCTATTTCAGCACCATGGGTTTGTGCAAAGCTTCAAAAGGCGGTAAAATTTCGGAGTGACCATCCAATTTGACGAGGACAAATCAAACCAAAGACTCGACGAACTCCGCAAAAAAGAGGAGCAGGATTTTGCCAAACTCATAGCGGAGAAATTTCAGCTCGACTACATCGACTTGATGCTCGTCCCCATCAACACCGAGGCTCTTCGCCTTGTCAAAGAAGAAACAGCCCGAAAAGTAAAAATCGCCGGATTCAACCTTGTCGGCAAGAAAGTTCAAGTGGCCGTACTATCCCCCTCCGACCCGGACGTTGTGGCCGAACTTAAAGAGCTTGAGGAGCACGGATTTAAAACCATTGTCTTTGTCACAACCACAGAGGGGTTGGAAAAAGCTTGGGACCACTATAAGGAACTCTCTTACTCGACAGAATCAACGGCCGGCGCACTCGAAGTGTCGAGCGATGAGATGGTTGAATTTTTAGGAAAGGTTCACAACGTAAAAGACATTGCGGACCTAATTCAGACCGTTCTGGCACAGAAAAAAAGTTACCGAATTTCACGCATCATTGAAATCATGCTCGCCGGCGCTCTCGCCACCAAAGCGTCCGACATTCACATTGAGCCCGAAGAAGAGTACGCGCGACTCCGTTACAGGTTGGACGGCGTACTAAACGACATCTTAAACTTCGACAAGGAAACCTACGCCTTGGTAAACTCGCGCATCAAACTGTTGTCTGGCCTCAAACTAAACATTAAAAGCGAAGCGCAAGACGGGCGTTTCAGCGTGAAAATAAACAAAGACGACATTGAAATCCGAACCTCGCTTTTGCCCGGAGCATATAGCGAATCAATTGTTATGCGTATTTTGAACCCAAAATCCATCTCGGTGCCCCTCGAAGACCTCGGCATCGCGCCGAAACTGCTGGAACTTCTGATGCATGAAATAAACAAACCGCACGGCATGATTTTGACCACGGGACCGACGGGCAGCGGAAAAACCACCACCCTCTACGCCTTTTTACGTAAAGTCCACACCTCTGATATTAAAATCATCACAATTGAAGACCCGATTGAATATCACCTCCCAGGCATTGTCCAAACCCAAACAAACTCCGAAAAAGGTTACACATTCCTTGAAGGTCTGCGAAGCGCCCTGCGTCAAGACCCCGATATCATCATGGTCGGTGAAATCCGAGACCGCGAGACGGCTGAAATCGCCGTCGACGCCGCTTTGACCGGTCACCTTGTGTTTTCCACCCTCCACACCAACACCGCGGCCGGCACATTCCCCCGCCTTATAGACCTTGGTGTTAATCCAAAAACCCTCTCTTCGGCGGTTAGTGTTTCGATGGCTCAAAGACTTGTCCGAAAACTCTGCCCCAAATGTCGCAAAGAGGTTTTGCTCGAGGGTCCGACAAAGACCACGATAGACGCAATCGTCGCGACCATCAAAGATAAATCCGTAGTGCCAAACACCACAAAGATGTGGACGGCTGTCGGATGCCCCGAGTGTAACAACACAGGCTACAAGGGACGAGTCGGTATTTACGAAGCGATTCTTATGGACGACGCTATTGAGAAGATTGTCCGCGAGAACCCGAGCGAGCGCGAAATTCAAAAAGCCGCCGAGCCACAAGGCATACCCACAATGAAGCAGGACGGTATCACCCAAATACTAAACGGAGTCACGTCACTTGAAGAGCTTTTGAGAGTTATTGATCTTGAAAAAGAATAGAAGCGCTCAAACCTACTCTTTGCGGAAAGCGGAAACCCTCTCCTGCGGAGGACTCCCTAATCCTCGGCGGTTTCCGTCGTGGCATACTTTTCTTCTCGGAAGAAAATTACGCCACGCCGTGCCAAGCAAACTCGCCTGCGGACATTCCGCAAAGGGTAGATTCTCGCTAAGATACCACCCCAACTTCGGAAAGTTGGGGTGGTAGGAAAAATATGAAGCTATTGCTTTTCTTGTTTTTTCTGTTGGAAAGAGTATTTATTGTTGCCTTTAAAAAATCGTGGAGGTAGTATGGGTAGAGGCTCTTCCAAAACATAAATCTCTAAGCAATACTTTTAACGTGTGTGTTAAAAGTTAAATATATTCCCAAGGATAACCCCAGCAATCTACCGAAGTAGAAACCAGAATGTCCTCAAAAAAATACTAGTTAAGCCCGGAGGGCCGAATTGCTTAGAGATTTATATTTTGGAAAGAGGAGTAAAATAGATGGAGTAGGTACAAAAAAATACGCTTACGCGCGTACCCACAATGTGTCTATCAACTGACTCCCGACAGCTTAGCACACAAACGTTTTTATGTCAACAGACTCAACGAGGTCTCGTGGGAGAAATAAACCGCAAAATACTGAGAAATCCTTGAAAGATAAGGCTGTTTTAGGTGAAGAGGTCTTCCTTGACCAAGCCCTCAGACCCTCGATTTGGGACGACTATATCGGCCAGAAAAACATCAAAGAAAATTTACGCATTCTTTTGACTGCGGCCGCAGAAAGAAAGCACCCGCCTGAGCATCTTTTGTTCTATGGGCCCCCGGGTTTGGGCAAAACCACCCTCGCTCACCTCATTGCCAAAGAAATCGGCGCGCAGATAAAGGTAACATCCGGTCCTGCCATAGAAAAAGTCGGCGACTTGGCGTCAATCCTAACAAATCTCTCCCCCGGGGATGTTTTGTTCATCGATGAAATCCATCGTTTGAACAAAGCGATTGAAGAAGTCCTCTACCCCGCCATGGAATCGGGCCAGCTCGACATCATCATTGGCAAAGGGCCGTCAGCGCGCACAATTCAACTTGAACTCCCCCCTTTCACGCTCATAGCCGCGACCACGCGTATCGCTTTACTGTCTTCCCCGCTGCGCTCACGCTTCGGTGGCGGGGTCTTCCGGCTCGAGTTTTACAGTAATGAAGAAATCGAGGAAATTATCAAACGCTCGGCCAAAATTTTGGGCATCGCCGTTGAACAGGCGGCCTCAAAAGAAATCGCCAAACGCAGCCGCTTTACACCACGTACGGCAAACTATTTACTAAAACGCTCACGAGACTTCGCCCAAATTAATCGGAGTACACTCACCAAAGAGTCGGTTGTCGCCGCCCTAAATCTTTTGGGCGTTGACGAACTCGGACTCATGCAAAGCGACCGAGCGCTTCTTACAACTCTTATTGAAAAATTTGGAGGCGGGCCGGTGGGCTTAAACACTCTCGCCGCCGCGCTTTCCGAAGAACAGGCAACCATTGAAGAAGTCCATGAACCCTACCTTCTCCAACTCGGCCTTCTCGAAAGAACGCCCCGTGGTAGAACGGCAACACCAAAAGCGTTTGGACATCTTAAAATCAAAAGCAAATCTACGGCTCAAGATAAACTTTTGTAAAAATAGAAACGCCAAAGCCCAGATAATTTCTGGGCTTTCTGCTTAAAACTTTATAACCCTATGAACTCACAACCCGATAGTTGCAACCTCAATGAGGTGGTGGATGTCCGCATACATCCACCGGTTAACTAAAGAACTATTTCACACATTGCGGAGTGTGCCGTGTTTTGAATAAAAACATGGAAAATTAAGGGGGTTACTGATCCGCGTAGATCTCAACCCCTGTGTCCGTGATGATGTAGCCTGCACGGCTTTGGTTCGTACTGCCAAACAGTGCGCGTTTTTCCGCTCCACCCTGTGGCGACATACGGTCGGAAGGAACTCCCTCGAGTACTCGCCGAACTTCCGTCGGGTCGCAGACCAATAGCGACCGATGACGATAAGTGCCACCGACGGCCCACCCCTGGAAACTTGTAGGGAGGGAACGAATCTCCTCCACCCTCACTCCCCGACGGAGTAGTTCCTTTGTGTTTCCAAACCAGCCTGCCAAGTTTGCCCTCCAATTCGGATAGCTGGCAAACTTTGCCATTTGCTGCGCAGCTTTCTCGCCTGCGCCAACCCTCCGGTAACGCCGTTCGAGTTTTTCGATGAAACGGTTTTGCGCCTCGCTGAATCCTCGAGCCACCCCAACGCCATAGGCTTTGAAGTAAGCCGAGTTTGCAATTGGCATGTCCGTGACGGGAGTTTTGTCTGTTAACCCGCTCACCGCAAACGTTCCAGGGTTATTCCGGACCTTCTGTCGAACTGCCTTTTTCCCGTCCCGAACACCTCGATCAAACTCTGCCAACTGTTCAGCTCTGTAAACCTCAATAATCTGATTTTTAGGAGCCTCGGCACCAGTAGAGACTTTCGCCGCTTGGAGTCTGGCGAAGATTTCGTCTGAAACGGATGGATTCCCCGATAGGGCTTGAAGATTGAGGCGAGTAGAGGCCGGCATCACATGATGTGGTGCCACAGGAACCCACCCTCCGCACTCTCCAAGAGTATCAGATGCCGTCCATCTTTCCGGATGCACAATGCATCCATCTCTGCCCATCTTCTTGGGCCATTGGCCGTTTTTGTAATCGGCAACTGCCTCCCGAAGGTAGAAGACACTCCTCTCCAACTCGGGTAGGTCGCTCTTGGCATCTGGGTGAACCGCGAAACCTCTCGGCAACTCACCGATTAGACTTGATGCTTCTTTGAGTAACTGCCCGACCGTATTGCTTTCTGTTTTCATTTTGTCTTTCTGGCCTAACAGCTTCGGCCCGTGCTGGACAGGATTTTTATTCTGTTTTTTAGCATCGCACACCTGTCTTCGTGCGGCGCAGTGTTCCCAGAAACCTATTCGCACACGCGAAAGATTTCCGAGATGCTACGCCACACTGACAAAAGTGTGTGTACATCACTATTGTGTGTAAAGTGTAAAAGAGCCTACCCTACGGGGAGGCCCTGGAAACTGTATAAAAGTATAGCACATTAAATGACGTATTGTCAAGTAGCATAAAACCCTTTATCTCTAGAGCATGTCTGAAAACCCTTGCGGGAGTTTGATTTGTGTTGCGGTATCATATGGGTATACCAGTTCAAAGATATACCCATATGATGTCACAACTCGTTCCCGTGTCTCGCCTTGCGTA
>Ga0209211_10005113_pt1 | contig 19857 bp, 22 predicted proteins | sample RifGroA2_FD_183992 | JGI IMG/M metagenome (GOLD analysis project Ga0209211, IMG submission 183992) | Groundwater microbial communities from Rifle, Colorado, USA - Groundwater A2 (SPAdes) (version 2) | ecosystem: Environmental > Aquatic > Deep subsurface > Groundwater | place: Rifle, Colorado...
CAGACAATGTTGTTATAGTGGCTGATTCTGTTATCAACCCTAAAAAAGGGCCCAGGATTAATCCTGTCAGGATATGCGCAGCTATCAATGGCTGGTTCAGCAGTTTGGCTATATACGCAAAAAAGGTTGCAACAACAATTATAAGCCCTATATCAAAAAAAATGTTTACCATTTATTTGGCCTCTTTTTTTAATTCCAAGACAAACCCTTCCTTATGTTTTTTAAACTCAACATCCATTCCCTTACATAACCCTTCATACTCAGCAAGCCTTTTAGGGATAGTTATAACTAATTGCCCAGAGGGTAATTTCTGTATTTTCACCATTTTTTTAAAATATACTATTATTTTTACTATTTTTTAAGATAGTACTTATTATAGTTATATGACTAATCTTTTTAATAGTATATAAATCTTTTGGTTTTAAGAGTTAAAAGGCGCCTGCGGCTAATAGACGCGTTGGATTGTTTAAGGAATTGAAAATTATCAATGGTAAGAAGTCATTAACAAAAATTAAATTTTAGTGCGCTTCTTGTGTGCTTTGTGTTTTTTGTTCTTTCAACCTATACTCTTTTATAGACCTAGGTAACCTTGCCAGCTCGTATGTCAAAGAAACAAGGTTTGTAGCTCCCAATGCAATCAAAGGGGCGTAATTGTTATTTTTTGCCGCTTTGTAAACATAATCACCCAACATACCATCAACAGGTATACCCACCATAAAACTGCCAAACGAACTACCAATTACTTTAATTGGCCCTTTATAGTCTATTTCCTGACGCAGCCCTTCATCAACAATTCTGTTCGCCAACGCTTGCCCATTCAATATTTTTCTCACCAATGTTGGAATCCTAAACATAGAAATTACTGTTCCATAAAATCCTTTTATCCCATACCCTACCAAATTAGTTAAAAATCTTTTTTGAGGGCTATCTAAGATATTTTCCCAAATTCTTTCTTCGATTGATTTATAGCCAAGCCCCATACTTAAAAATGAGAGGTAGCTTATTCTTTATAAAATTTTGGGTTATATCAAATCAAAAAAGATTATCTTAAAAAATTAAAAATAGAATCAATGATTATAAAAATCAGAAGAAAAAAAAATGATACCTTAAATAAAAATAATTGAAATTAAATTAGAATTGATTGAAGCTATTCTAAAAAATAAATTTTATAGTTTATTTTTAGACAGAAAATTTTATTTTTAAAAAAATTATTTTTTTCTGTCAAGAACCACCCATCACAGATGGGTGGAATGTTGCTATCATTTGCCGCATCAGGGTGGTTCTTGAGCATGCTCAGAAATTTTTCACAATGTGCTGGTACATTGGCTTTCCAGCCACCAGTCAAAGACTGGTGGAAAATTTCTGACATTCTAAAAAATTTTTAAAAAATAAAAACATTTAAATACTAAAACTTTAATAGTTAATCAAGACGTAGAAAAGATTTTTAATGAAAAGATATGATACCTAAAAAAATTTTCTTTACGAAGGGGGTGGGCAGGCATAAGGAATACCTGAGAAGCTTCGAAGCCGCATTGAGAGATGCAGGAATCGAAAAATTAAATATTGTAGAGGTATCCTCAATTTTTCCGCCCGGCTGCAAGATTATTTCAAAAGAAAAGGGGATTAACACATTAAAAGCAGGCCAGATAACTTATTGCGTCATAGCAAAAAATTCCACTAATGAGCCCAACAGGCTGATAGCAGCTTCCATCGGATTAGCTATTCCTGCTGAGGAAGGCGCATATGGCTATTTAGCTGAGCATCATTCCTTCGGCGAAACGGATGAAAAGGCAGGCGACTATACAGAAGATTTGGCAGCAACAATGCTGGCAACAACACTGGGGATTGAATTTGACCCTGAAAAGGATTATGACGAGAGAAAAAAGGAATTCCTGCTTTCAGGAAAGATAATTAAAACCTCTTCAATAACGCAGTCTGCTTTAGGAGATAAAGACGGCTTATGGACATCAGTAGCAACAGCAGCTGTTTTTGTTGGGGATGAAGAAGAAGGGCCACCAGCGATAACCAAAGACCAATTACACCTAACTGATATTGAAAAATCAAAAGCTCTCCAGAAAGCAGAAGGGAAGAATATTAATAATCACCATTAGTAAAAGACGGGGGTATCGTGATGGAGTTTAAAAATAAAGTGCTTATAATAGGGTATGGCTCAGTTTCACAATGCACTCTGCCTATACTGCTAAAGCACATAAAAATATCTTATGAAGATATTACCATAATTGATTTTGTAGACAAGCACAAGATTTTAGAGCCATGGGTAAAAAAAGGGATTAAATATTTTCAGGAAAAAATAACTCCGGAAAATATTTCTGCTGTTCTGGCTAAATATGTTTCTTCAGGCGGCCTTATTATAGATCTTGCATGGAATATAGACTGTCTGGAGATCATTAAATGGTGCCATGACAACAAGGTGCTTTACGCAAATACATCGGTTGAGGAATGGGACCCGTACAAAGACATAGACAAAAAAACTCCGCTTCAAAAGTCATTATATTACAGGCATATGAAGCTTCGCGAGAAGACAGCAAAGTGGGCTAATTCAACTACTGCTATACTTGACCATGGGGCAAACCCAGGGCTTATCTCACATTTTACAAGGCAGGGCTTAATAGACATCGGAGAAAGGCTGATAAAAGACAAAAAAGTTTCAGAAGGGGATGCTGAGGTTATTAAAAAACTTATTAATGAAAGAAATTTTGCTGAGCTTGCAATGAAGCTGGGTGTAAAAGTAATCCATTGCAGCGAACGGGATACGCAAATAACCCATAAGCCAAAAGAACTGAATGAATTTGTCGGCACATGGAGCATTGAAGGACTAAGGGAGGAGGGAACAGCTCCTGTTGAGATGGGGTGGGGCACCCATGAAAAAGAGCTTCCAAGGCTTGCTTATGTTCCTGATCATGGCCCAAAAAACCAGATTTTTCTTTCACAGATGGGGATGAACACATGGGTAAGGTCATGGGTTCCTAATTATGAGATTATTGGGATGGTGATAAGGCATGGCGAGGCATTCAGCATCTCAGAAAGGCTGACTGTATGGAAGGACGGCGAGGCGGTTTACAGGCCTACTGTGAATTACGCTTATATGCCCTGTGACGAGACTATTGTTTCTTTGCATGAATTAAGATGCAGGAATTATGAATTGCAGCAAAAGCTAAGGATTATGAATGATGAAATCTTAAGCGGCGAGGATATATTAGGGGCGCTTATTATGGGGCATGAATACAATTCATGGTGGACCGGAAGCATATTAAGCATAGATGAAGCAAGAAGATTAGTTCCGCACCAGAATGCAACAACAATGCAGGTTGCGATAGGCGTTGTTTCAGCAATTATGTGGATGATAGAAAACCCAAATAAAGGCTTATGCGTTCCTGATGATTTGCCTCATGATTATATATTAAAGATTGCAAAGCCTTATCTTGGAAATTTTGTTTCAGAGCCATCTGACTGGACAACATTAAAGAATTATAAGCTATTCTTCAAGGAGAATCCTGCAAAACACTTTAAAAAAGAGGATATTTGGCAGTTTAAGAGCTTCCTTTTCACGGATTAAGATGGAGTTAGAACAAATCAAGAAAATTGCAGAAGAGCACGGGACACCTGTTCTTGTTATAGACCACAATGCCATAAGGGAAAATTATAAAGAGTTTAAGGAAAGCCTTCCAAGGGTGCAGGCATATTACGCAGTAAAGGCGAACTCAGACCCCGAGATAATAAAAACACTGTATAAAATCGGAGCAAGCTTTGATGTCGCATCATTTCCTGAATTCATGCTGGTTTATGAAAACATAAAGCATCTTCCGCAAAAAGAGCAGCAGGATTTTATCTGGGACAAGATAATCTATGCCAATACAATAAAGCAGATAGAAACCCTGCAAAAGATTGACCCCTACAAGCCATTAGTAACCTATGACAACATTGAGGAGCTAAGGAAAATAAAGCAGTATGCCCCTCATGCAGGCCTTGTTCTCAGGCTAAGGGTGCCTAATACCGGCTCGATGGTTGAGCTGTCATCTAAATTTGGAGCCCATCCAGGAGAGGCAGTTGATTTGATAGATGAGGCATTTAAGATAGGGCTTGTTGTTGAGGGAATAAGCTTCCATGTCGGCAGCCAGTGCACAAATTTTGAAAATTATATGCAGGCACTGCAGCTTTCAGCGTCTATTTTTAAAGAAGCTGAGTCACGGGGCCATAAGATAAAGATACTAGATATTGGCGGCGGCTTTCCTGTAAGATACCATAGCAAGGTAAAATCGTTCAAGACTCTTGCAAGAAAATTAAATGCTGAAATCAAAAGGCTTTTTCCAGATGATATCGAGATACTTGCAGAGCCAGGAAGGTTTATGGTTGCAAATTCAGCCACGCTTGTTGCAAAAGTGATAGGAAAGGCTGTAAGGGACGGAAAAACCTGCTATTACATTGATGATGGAGTTTATCACACATTCTCAGGCATTGTATTTGACCATTGCCAATATCCTATCAAGGCATTCAAGGAAGGAGAGAACAAGGTTTCTGCAGTATTTGGCCCAACATGCGATGCATTCGACACTATTTCTGTAGCAGAAGAATTGCCAGAGCTTGAGCTGAATGACCTGGTGTATTCAGAGAACATAGGAGCTTACAGCATTGCATCCTCAACATACTTCAATGGGTTTCCGCCTGCAAAGGTGGTGCATATTAATAAGTAATTCTGTTTTAGACAGCAAAGGTTTTAAATAATGCCTTCTATCCCTAAATAGCATGAAAGCAGATAATTTTTTAGGGTCAAGCACTAGCTATAAAGATGCTAAAGCAGTTATATTGCCGGTGCCTTATGAGGGGACAGTAAGCTACGGAAAAGGCACAGCAAACGGGCCTAAATCCATAATTGAAGCTTCAAGGCATATGGAATTATATGATGAGGAGATTGGCATCAATACAGCTGAGAAAATAGGGATTAGCACATTAAAAGAGTTGAATGTTAAAAAAGACAAGCCAGAAGCTATGCTGGAGAAGGTTAAAAAAGCAGTTAAAATTGTTGCAGATGACAAAAAAATGCCAGTAATTCTTGGCGGCGAGCATTCTATATCAAGCGCTCCTGTAGAGATTTTAAAAGAAAGATATAACAATTTAAGTGTTTTGCAGCTAGATGCCCATGCTGACTTAAGGAATAGATATAATGGAACGATTTACAGCCATGCATGCATTATGCACAGAATTCTGGATTTAGATGTTCCTTTTGTGCAGGTTGGCATCAGAAGCGTTTGCGAAGAGGATACTAGAGTGATTAAAAGAAAGAAAATACCTGTTTTCTGGGCTAAAGATATTTATAACAACAATAACTGGTTTGATAAGGCGATATCCAAATTATCAGATAATGTTTATGTTACTATTGACCTTGATGTTTTTGACCCAAGCATAATGCCCTCTACTGGAACACCAGAGCCTGGCGGCTTGACATGGTATAATGTTATAAATTTTTTAAAAGAAGTTGCAAAACAGAAAAACATTGTTGGCTTTGATGTTGTTGAGTTGGCTCCAAATAAAGATAATATTGCCCCGGATTTTATGGCTGCGAGGCTGGTTTATAAGGTGGTTGGGTATGTTTTTAGCATGTGATTTTCTTTTTATCCCTAAAAAATGATAAAATTTTTATAGAATAGGGCGTTAACAACAGATATTTTGGGTGGTAGAATGGCAGTTGATGATATAGTGCTAAAGACAGTTGGGCCTGAGCTAAGTAGCAATCCAGAGAAAGATGAAAAAGACTACAAAAGGGCTATGCAAGAGCTTCCAAAAGGCAATGAGCTTGTTATTGAGCCATTGGAAAAAGCCCTTAAAAAAGCAACTGGTTATAGTGATGTAAATATCCCATCTGAAATTATAGAGACTAAATTTCCAGAAGATTTGGGATGGCAAGCAAATTTTATTGTTAAATCAGAGCCAAGAACAACGAAAAGGCCATCATACAAAACTGCAGTAGAGGAAATGGAAAGGCATCTTTCTGGAATTGCATTTCTAATATCAGGAGGTATGACGATATCCGGCATTGCCAAATATGATGGTGTCCTTTATATGGGTGTGGAAAGATTACGTGACGAGTTTAATATTATTGTAGCAGGCATATCTAATGCTGGTGTTGAACAAACAATAACTCCTGTACTAAAAGAACCATTAGCAAGCGAGAAGAATTTAGACAAATTGATTATTCCTGGTGGTAGAAACATTTATGCATTAACAGAAGAAAATTTTATGCTATACACCAGAACAGATAGGTTGTTAAATTCTTATTTAAAATATATTGGAGCTTACAAAGAAAAACTCACAAAAGGCATAAGAAAGAAAAAAGCAACAGTCCAAACAACAGGCAAAGACGCATATAACATAGAGAAAGGCAAGAGAGAAGGGCCAGACTGGCCTTATGTAGTAAAAACATTAGTAACAGTTCCTGTCAGAGATGCAACTATTGGCCAATTAGATTTGCTTTTGGATAAAATAAAAACCTTAAAGCAGAAAAAGCAGGAATTTCCTTATTACGATCTCATTGAAAGAGAGGTCAGAGGAGAAACATTGTTGTATATTTCAATATCTTCTGTTTACGAAACAATACAAAATTTAAAAAGCGGACCTCCTGTAAAAGCCAAGGTTGTAAGTGTAGAACATAAAGAGATATTATAATCTTTATCTAATAACCCTTTTTATCTCCCAAACCATATCACTCGCCAAATATGTAAACCCCTTTTTCTTCTTCAGCAGAATATCCCCTATCAATCCATTAAAGTAAGCGGCATTAACAGCAGACTGCCATAAATCCTTTGTTTGCGCCAAAAACCCAACGCACAAGCCAGCCAGAACATCTCCAGTTCCTGCTTTAGTCATTCCTGCATTGCCAGTTTTGTTGTAGATTATTTTGTTTTTTGAAATAACAGCATCAATTGGCCCCTTTAGCAGGATTATATTATTTTTTATCCTTTTATTTAATGATTCTTTTATTATTATTGATTTCTTTTGGATATTCTTTTCTTTTTTTATTTTATTGATTATTTTGTTATTGATTTTTGAATTTTTCAATAACATTGACAACTCGCCCATGTGCGGCGTTAGAATTGAATTATCAACTTCATCTATTGATATTGCCTTTATCCCGTCAGCATCGATAACTAAATGTTTTTTACTCTCTCCAACATATTTTTTAACAAAAGTTTTTGCATGCATCCCAATTCCATTGCCAATCAAGACAGCATCAAAGCCTTTTTCCAATTTTAAAATGTCTTTTGCTCTGGAAGCGCAGAAATCATCTCCTTTATATTTTTTAACGACCAAGTCAGCGCTTAAAGCACTAACTGCCCAGCCTGTTTTTTCAGGAGCAGCAACAGTAACCCAGTCAACACCTGAACGTAAAGCAGCCAACCCAGCCAAAGCCAGACAGCCAACATATTCTTTAGAGCCGCCAATAACCAAAACTTTGCCGTTATCGCCTTTATGGCTTTTTGGATTTCTTTTTGGCAGCTTTATGGATTTTTTGGTTATGAAGTTCATTTTATCCATTATTTAATTGCCTTATCTAAAATTTCCTTTACCTTATTGATATTCTCAAAATAAAATCTTTTTATTTCTACAGCATCATCTTTGGTTATTTCTTTTCCATAATATTTTGAGCCATTTCTTTTATATCTGAATCTATCTAACGCCAATACCACAGAATCATCAAGAGCATATTTTTTAAGATAGGATATAGAAGCTTCATGAGAATATGATTTAAAGCCATCAACTGCTAACAAAACATCACAAAATTCCCTTAGTGAATCATAGATATTTTCAAATATTATTTTAGCAAACTCTTTTGTGTCTAATTTAAGCGCTTTTTCCGCCCTTTCAAGCAAATCCTTTTTCAATGATTTAGCCAGCTCTAAATCCTTTGAAATCTTTCTCACATCCATTTTGTCCAGGTAGTATTGAAAGCTTCTCATCTTAAATAGCCGTAAAGGACTATGCCATTTACCATATTTTTATAAAACTCTTTTGATATTTCCCCATATCTTAAAGCTAGTATATGAAGCTTTCTTTTTAATAACCTTTCATATTTCTCGGTTTTTGGCATTTCCTTTTTGGTTGTTATAACTGCTATATCAATATCGCTTTTTTCAATATCTTCGCCTCTGGAGTAAGAGCCCAAAACAACAATAGCTTCTGGCTGGTTATAAAATCCCATTAAAAAGTCTGTTAAACCAGAGCCATACAACTGTGACAAATTAAAGACCCTTTTTGCCCTTATAAAATTTATGCCTTCTATTTTAGCAGATATCTCAACAAGATTTTTGTTGCGCTTTTTTGCTATCAATTTTTCATTTGCTAACTGGTTAGTTATGCTTATGATGGTATTAGGGTTTAAATTGGTTTTTCTGGCCAACTCTCTTATATGAAATTTATAAGTTGGATTTTCAAAGATCTCTCTCAGTATTTTTTCCTTATTGTCCATTTTTTTATACAAATGTGCGTTATTTTATACAACTGTATAATTAATTATATATAAATCTTTCGGAAAAATCTCTTGTTTTGAAGAAAGGCTTCATTTTAATAAACAGTTTGATGTTTATTTTTAATTATTTAACAGTAGCAAATAATAGTAATGTTTTTAAATAAGAAACTATTTCTAGACAGCGACGATGCTATCAAAAAGCTGGGGCTTGAAGCAGGCAATAATGTGCTATACAAATCAAATGGATTACACTTTTCTTTTGAAAAGTATGATACAACAACGGAGATTATAAGAGGGGTAACAAAAATAATAAATTCTTAAACCTCAGAATCTCTCGTAATGAACAATGCTTTTTATATCCCTTCTTGGCTTTGGCTCCGGCTCCTCATCCTTATACCCCACTAAAACATGGGCAACAATATCAAAGTTTTCCGGAATATTTAATAGTTTCCTTAATTCAGACTTATGCTTTTCCAGGGCAACGGGGGCTGTCATCACAATGCTGCCAAGGCCCAAGGCAGCGGCAGCCAATAAAATATTCTCTATTGCCAGCCATGTGGAAGGCATTGCAGCTAGTTTTGTTTTGTCTGAAAGAACAAATATATTTACAGCATTTTCAACAAAAACTGTATCCTGCTCGTATAATTTTAGCCCTTTTCTTGCGTCTGCATAAATCTGCCTTATTTTTTTCTTTTTGCTTTTGTCCGTAACAACAACAAACTCCCACGGCTGCAAATTCAAGCCAGAAGGAGCCCATCTTGCTGCGTCAATTATTTTTTCAATTATCTCTTTAGAAACATCTTTATCCTTATATTTTCTTATGCTTCTTCTTTCTTTTACAACTGAAAAAAAGTCTTTCATTTTCCAAACAGCCTCCTGAAAAAGTTGATTATATTCTCAAATAAACTATTCTCTTTTTTTAGTTTGATAACTTCCTTTTTGCCGGCATCCTTTCCTTCGGAAACATCCTCAACAAAATCACAGTCTTCACCACAACAGTCACTAGGACAACTCTCATAAGTTTCTGCGCCTTCGCAAATACTATCTCCGCAAACAGCTTCTCCTTCAGATTTTTCTTCAACTTTTTCATCCCTTCCTTCAATCTCTTCCTCTAAACGTTTTTCCGGATTATAAATTGGATGATGCCCCTCAGACATATATTGGGCAGCGCCTGTTCCAGCCACAATGTAGGCGCCATCGGCAGAGATTGCAACGCTGCTAACCCATGAATCCGTTTTATAATCCCATAACGGAATTTTGCTTTCTTTAGAGAGGAAATATACCTTTTTATCTTTGCTTCCTGCAACGATATAATTTCCATCCTGCGATATAGAAACAGAGCCAACCCTTTCATCAGCTTCAAACTTCCATAATGACTCATCCTTATCCCTATCAATTAAATATATATTATGGTCTCCGCTTCCAGCAACTATGTATTTGCCGTTAGAAGACATATCTACAGAACGAACCCACCAGTCGGTTGTCCAGGTGTTTAAAGGAGTATTCTTATCATTTGAGAAAAGAAAAATTGAAGTGTAGGTGTCTGCGCTGTCTAATCCGTAGACACTATATTTTCCATCTCTTGACATTGCCGCCGTCCAGACAGGAGAATCTAGGCTAGTCTTATACTTTGTTAAGGGAACATTGTTTTCTTTGGAAAAGAGGTATGCCATTTCTTCGGGAGAGTGTGAGCCAGCAGCAACCAGATTACCATCAGAAGAAACAGACAAACCATGGACATCTGATGTTGCTTGGTATTTCCACAATGGTTTATTGCTCTTCTTAGAAAAGAAGGTAAGCTCGTCACTGAACGATGTTCCCACAGCAATATAACCCCCATCAGCAGAGATAGAAACAGCATAGATGCCAATATTGTCTTTATATGCCCATATTAATTTTCCACTTTTTGAAAAGAGATTTAAAGATTCACGGCAGCCACCGGCGATATACTCTCCATCAGCGGATATATCAACCCAGCCACTTCCGCCAGAGGGATCCTCTGCTCCGCTCTCGCATTGATGTTTCCATAATGGCATAGAGCTTTCTCTGGAAAAAAAGTAGATATAATCATTTGTTTTTGCGGCAATATAGTCGCCATTATCTGAAATTACAACATTTTGCGCTTGGTTTTTTCCAAGGTCGTAACTCCAAAGCGGTTCATTATTTTCTTTGGAGAAGAAATAAATCCTGTTGCTTTCCAATTTTTCAGAAACTATATTAACCGGAGCCAAAGTGCCGCCATACCAAGGGAATTTAGCGGTCTCTTTTCCATCGCTTGCTTCAAAGCGATAGTCAAAACTATCATCTTGTTTCCAACTGAATTCATATACTGCTCCTGTTTTATAACTTCCGCTTACCTTGCTCATCTCTTTTGCTTCGGTCCCGGTAAAAATGATTTTCACATACTCCGGAGCATCACCATCTTCATCAGCATAACTAACTTGATAAACAACAAGAGAGCCAGCTACAGCGACTGGCGGTTCCGCATGCCCTTCCGTTAATTTTGGGGGAGAATCAGCAAAAGCAATAGAAGACCATAAAATCAAGGATACAATTCCAAAAATAATTGCTTTTTTCATTTTTTCAGCTTCTTTTGCGCCCAAAGAGCGTACCCTAATGAGGCTATTATCATTGGTATTATCATATACCTAAAATCAGGTATAAGCCTAAATCCAAAAAAATCCACAGATACCGCCCAAACATCAAAAAAGCCGTAAGCTATGACAAGAGACGTTAAAACCAGCTCCTCCGCTTTTGGCGTTTTATCTGCTTTTTCCACTATCCATCCCAATGCCTTTACAACTGCATAAAACAGCGCTAAAACAAAAGGAGCCAAAAAAGGGACATTCTTTATCCCAATTATATTCACAATAGGCATCCATAATGGGTTGCCTTCTACACCCCTGATTACATCCAAAAATGCGTCAATTAAAACCAAACTAGCCAAAAGAATCCATCCAAACCTTTTTGATAAAACAGGATCTTTCATTTTTTTCACCTTCTCAAGTTTTTACCAAAGCGAAAGTTTTCCCTCATCTGAAAATGCAATAATCACCGGAGTTTGTGGTTCTGGCTCATCTTCTATTCTTGCATTCCTTACAATTAAAATTCCGTCTGCAAGAGCAGCTGATAAACCTCCAAGCTTTTCTTTCCAGATGACTTTTCCGGTAGCTGCATCAAAGCTGTAAAAATCCCCTTTCCCAGCGCCAAAATAAACCTTTCCGTCTGCCACAACAGGCGATGAATCTGCTTCTGTTTTTCCAAATGTGTATTCCCAGACTGTTTTTCCATCAGCTTGGTCAAGAGCCAAAAACTTTCCCTCAAAAGTGCCAATAAAAACTTTTCCATAGCCTAAGGCGGCAGCAGCTGAAGTTCCAATAATCTCTCCTGAGCCAGAAGCTATTTTTTGTTTCCAAACCAGACTTCCATCCTTGCTGTTTAAGGCATAAAAATAGCCGTTTTCTGCGCCAAAATAAACTATATCATCTAAAATAGCAGGAGTTGAATGGACAAGGTTTAACTTTCCGCCAACAACATCAATGGCAAATTTCCATATAACCTCTCCTGTTTCAGCATCCAAAGCATACAAATGGCTTGGCTTTGATGATGCTCCAATGCTGTCTTCAGTGCCTATAAAAATGATTCCATCATCATAAGCAGGGGAAGAGTGGATTACTGCAGCGCCTTCCAAATATTTTTTCCAGATTAAACCGCCATTAGCTGCGCCAATCGCATAAACATTTCCGGAGTTATCGCCAACAAAAACCTTGCCATCTGCAAAAAGAGGCAATGAATACGGAATTCCTTTTTGCGTCTGGTATTTCCATAAAAAGTTGCCTGTCTTTTCATCCAAAGCGTAAATAAAGCCCGGAGGAAAATTAAAATTGCTGGATTCATAATCATCATCAGTGTTCACGCTAACAAAAAGCTTTCCATCACCTGCTGCCAGGCCCCTTGGATAAAAATTCCCTTCATCAGAATATCTCCATACAAGCTTCCCTGTTTTAAGCTCAAAGGCAAAGATATTTCCAGCTGCAAAAAAAGCATTATTGCCAGCAATTATAGGCCAGTTTTCATCAAAGCTTTCATCATAGCCAATTTTTATAAAGTCCCCTATAACCCATTTCCACAGGACATTAGGCTTTGACGGAGCTTTAGAGGCTGAAAAACCAGTTCTAGCTAAATCACCATGGAATGTTGGCCAGTCTGTTTGGGTTTCTTCTGGCGCTTTTTCCTCTGCTGGCATTGGAGTTCCTTCCTGGGTTGTTGTCTCTGAAACATTAACTTGCTCTTCAGCTGTTTCTGTAATAACTTCTTGGGGCGTCTCTTGCTGCGGGGTTTCTGTAGCTTGCTCTTTTTCAGGCTGTTCAATCTGTTTTTCAGCGCAGCCAATAATAAAAATTGTTAAAATGAATAGTAAGATTATTTTTTTCATTCTATTTTTGTCAGCTGCATTTTATCTCATCATAAACCTTTGAATAATCGTTAAGTATTGAGGGGTCTTTTTTTTGCCCTATTTTGAACCTCGTGAAGAATATTTTTGAAGCGCCGGCATTTAATGCCCCTTTGAAAGAGATTTCAACATCTTCTTCTGAGCCATACTCTGCTTCTGTCACCCATATCGGCTTGTTTATATCTTTCTCCTGCATAAGCTCTTTAAAATCTTTTACATTCAATGTATTCAAATCCCCAAAATTGATGTAGTGGATATTCGCTATGTCAAAATAATCCGCTCCGCCCAAATCAAATATTTTTTCCCAATAAGAGAGCATATCAGACCTTATGCCTGCCGCGCCTCCCTGGACAATTTTGCATTCCGGGCAAACTGATTTTATTGCTTCATTGCTGAGTTTTAAAATCTCCACATATTCTTCCTCTGTTCCTTTATAAAAAGTTAAATCTGGCTCTTTCATTTCAGGCTCGTTTAAAATTTCATAATATCGTATTGGGATAAGCAGACTGGGCATATCATCTATCCCGTCACCATCATACCTCTCCACTAGCTTTGAAAGAAAAGCTTTGTAATCTTCAGGACTGCAGGGCATACATCGTGATTTTGGTATTCCCCCTATTTCACCCCAGGGATAGAATTGGTCTTCAGATGCCACTTCACAGCTGGAAGAATGGCACTGCTCTTGGTCCCAGTCAGCATAAGGCCATATTGTGGCCAGAATTGCCACCTTATTCTCCTGCGCTTTTTCTACCCATTCATCTACCGGGCCAAAATCAAACTCTCCCTTTTTTGGCTCTATCCACCCCCAGGCAAATGGCCCTGAGTGAGGTCTGGCCCAGGCTGCTCCTATAGAATTAATCAGTTCTGCCTCTTGTGGATTTCCAGTAAGAAATCCAATGCAGTTCTCCTCGATGTTTATTGGAATATTAACTGATTCTTTTTTTTCTTCTTGAGTTTCTTTGATTGTTTCTTCATCTATTACAGCATAATAAATTCCTTTTTCATGCTGCCCGTAATACATAAGCCACTTTCCATTGATTTTTGCCAAAGTAGGGTCTCCGGGAGGGTTTGGGGGGAAGGGCGTTGCTGAATCCTGGGAATTTGTGAAATCAAATTCAGGTTCTGAAAAAACATTATTGCTGAAGGCAACATGGTAGATTCCACGATAAGACCAGAAGTAAAGCCTTGTTTCTCCGTCCCAGTTCACAAATTCGGGCCCGTCAAGCCAGCCCTTGAACACGCTGTTTCTGCTGTCAACAGCTATGCCTTTTTTCTCAAAGGCCAGGCCATCCTGCGAAGTTGCCCACATTAATATATGTGTTTCGCTGTTTGGCACCTTCTCTGCGGAATATTTTTCATTTATCGCGCCGCCGTACACCATGACATATTCGCTTCCCGTGTTTATAACTGTCGGAGCCACGACATTTTCAAAAATAACCCCTTCTGAATTTTCAGTGCCTATTCTCGTTCCTGGCTCATCCTGCCATGTTAGCCCATCGGAAGAAACAGCGCTTTTTATAACGCCCATATTCTGGAAATACATCCTGTAGCTGCCGTCTGGAAGCTTGATAACAGAAGGAAATATTGCCCATTCCTTTCTTGTGCCATCCTCCTGGATCCAGCTTTTGCCATCAGAAGAAAGCGCAGAATAAACCTGGCCCTTAAATCCAAGAACTTCCGGCTCTGCTGAGTAATACATCCTGTATTTCCCATTGCCAAGAGCAATAATATCTGCATCAGCATATTTTCCGGGGATTGCTGCGCCTTTTTCTTTCCAGGCTATTGCTTGTTTTATTTGCTCAGTTTCTTTTGGAATTATTTCTTTATCAATGCTCTCTTCTATCATAACCTGTTGTTTGCCTGGTTCCTGGTTATTGGTTTTTAATGATTCATCATCTAAGGTTCCCTGCTTAGCGCAGCCAATAGCAAAAACCATCAAGAATAGCAATATCATTATTTTTCTCACAAAAACACCTCTTTTAAGAAATAGGTATCATCAGAGTATAAAAAATTAACTAAAAAAGAAAGAAAAAAATTATTTCTTTTTCTTTGGCTTGACAATGCAGCACTCGGAAAGCCTTGGGTTCATCACAGGGCAGCAAGCTATTGCCGCACCAATTAATAGGGTCAGCCATAGGGCATTTACCAAAGCGTTTCCTACTTTTAACAATGTCAGCAATAAAGCAAAAAATCCCCATGTCGCTATTCCTGATACAAAACATCCGCCAAAACAGTTTTTACACATTTTATTCACTTCTTTATGCCTATATCAACTACAACTGTTTTATCTTTATACTTTTCCAAGCCAGGCTTTAAATCATGTATAGTTATTATCAAATCAGCATCAATTGCCTTGTCTGTTATTATGCCTGTATCAGGATCCAGGCCGGTTGGGATGTCAATGGCTATCTTAAATGCCTTTGAGTTGTTGAATTCCCCTATTACATTGCTGATTTGCCCTTTTAAGGGAGCGTTAACGCCAGTGCCAAGAATAGCATCAACAATTATGCTATAATCATCAAAATTAACATCTTCATCATCATACAAAACCTGCACCTTTTCATTATTCAAAATCCTTTTGTAATTTATTTCTGCCTCTTCCTTTAATTTGCTTTCATCGCCGATAAACAGAACATCAACCTCGCAGTCATCACACAGGTATCTGGCAGCTGTGAAACCATCTCCTCCATTATTGCCATGGTAACAAATAAACAATATATTTTTATCTTTTAAATCCGGAAACCTTTTCTTTATTTCCTCGGCAATGCCCCTGCCTGCGTTTTCCATCAGCTGCAGTTTTGAAATTCCGCAGCTATCTTCCAGTTTTTTCATTTCTTCTGTTGTTATCATCTTATTCTTTTGGATTTTTTCTTTTGGGTAGCTTATATTTATTATTTATTAAATACCCTTATTTATCCTAAACATTCCTTTATTTTTTCCTTAGCATCTGTATTATCATCAAATCCCTTGATTAATTTATCCATTTCTTCTCTTGTATAAATCTCTTTCTCAACCAAGAACTCAGTTAAATCTGTTTTTTCACTATTACCTATCCTCTTTAACAGCTTATCATAAGGGTATCTTACAGCAGGCCTTATAATTTTATTCCTTGTTAAATCAACTGTTATCTTGTTTATCCACTCTGTAACAATGTCATGCTGCACAACATTAAGAAAAGAGCCATCTGGAAAAGCCTCGCTAAGATACCTAACCATTTCCTTTTTGTCTTCTGGCATATTCCCCTTAATATCTTTTATTGCAGGGCAACTGCCAAACATGTTTTCCTTCGTTGCCTCATCCGTTTTTAAGAAAGGGCCCTTATTGAATGGAAACAATCTGCATATATATGCTCTTTTTTTGTTATAAATCAGGCATTTCTTATCCCTAAGAAAAGGACAATCATCAGAATCTATATAATATGTAACAATAATCGCCTTGTGCGTATTCAAATCGTAAATCACTCTTGAGGGGCTTATCTTTGTACCAATATCAACCTCCTTCTGCCACTGCATAAATCTCTTTGCTTCCCAATCCCAAAGAGGAAAAGACATTTTCTCAACTGGTATCAGCTGCACCAAAGGCATCTTGCCGTAAGCATACTCATTCATAAACTCTTTTAGACTATCATCTATCCTGCCCCTTATATGGCTGCAGCACTCGCCGCATTGCTGGCAAATAAATTTTTGTATTTGCATTTTTAACAGCATCGATTACTAAATTATTGAGAGGCAAATAACCTAAAACAATTCCTCTTCCCTTAAAACCATAGTTTGGTTTCTTTTAGGCCCAACGCTTAAAATAGAAACAGGAACACCAATCAGCTTTTCAATTCTTTCAAGATAGCTTTTGGCATTCTCAGGCAGATCATCATATCCCCCTATTTTGCTTAAATCCTCGCTCCAGCCCGGCATTTCCTCATAAACCGGCCTGCAGTTTTTTAATATGTTAATATTAGTTGGAAAATCAGTTAATGTCTTGCCCTGGTAAGAATACGCAGTGCATATCTTTATCTTCTTTAGGCTTGTCAGAACATCCAATTTGGTAATTGCAACAGAGCTCAGGCCGTTTATTGCAATTGCGTATCTTGCAGCAACAGCATCAAACCACCCGGTTCTTCTTGCCCTGCCAGTTGTAGTTCCATACTCCACTCCCTGCACCCTTAGTAATCTTCCCTGGCTGTATTCATCATCTTCATTTGCCTTGAGGATTATTTTTTTATACAAATGCTTAAATCCCTCTTCACCAAGCTCTTTCCTTAATTTATCCAAACTTTCCTCATTATTTGTTTTTTCCTCTGTGCCTAATTCAGTTGGAAACAAGCCTCCGCCAACCCTGGTTATATACGCCTTGTAAACTCCAATAACATTGCTGATTTTAGTAGGGCCTATGCCAAGGCCGGTGCAAGCGCCGCCTGCTACAGAATTAGAGCTTGTAACATAAGGGTAAGTCCCGTGGTCTATGTCCAACAAGCTGCCCTGCGCACCCTCCAATAAGATGTTTTTTCCGTTATTAATTGCATCATTTATCATTATCCATGTGTTTTTAACCAATGGCTTGAGCTTTTTTGCCTCTTTTGCTTCTTTTGTTATATAATCGCACATCCTAACGCCAACCCTTGCTGCCTTGTAAGTATAGGCAGGCCCTATGCCCCTGCCAGTTGTCCCTACCTTGCCGCCAGTCCTTTTATCCTCCTGCACATATTCAGGCAGTATAATGTGGGCATTAGCGCTTATAACAAGATTTTTATCAGAAACATTAAAGCCCCTTTTCTCAAGATTCTCTATTTCCTCAACCAAAACAGCAGGGTCAATAACTGTGCCATTGCCGATTATATTTAATTTGCCCTGATGCACAATGCCGGAAGGTATCAGATGGAACTTATATTTTTCATTCCCGACAATAACTGTATGGCCTGCATTATTCCCGCCATTATATCTTGCTGTCACATCTGCCTTTTCTGTCAAGAAATCCACTATCTTGCCTTTGCCTTCGTCCCCCCACTGGCCGCCTACTATTACTATTACTTTGCCCATACATAAGTTAAAAATATGATATATTATTTAAAGGTTTCGCAGAAATTTGTTTGTTTAAAAAATGATTATGCAGCAATATACTTTGAAGTGATATCCTTCTTAATTTCATGTCCTTTAGAAGATAGATAATTCTTAAGACTATTTTCAAATAAAGGAGTAAAACTATCTAAAAACCCAGGATTGGCAGTTACTCTGGATATACTAACCCTTTCAAATGCGTATAATATACCTTCTTTCATTACTTCAACCGGTATATTTATGGTCTCCACACTTGTTGATTTGTCTAAAACAAAGCTAACATAAGTAGTAATCGCTTGTTTTAATGTTTTGTTATTAACCTTCCCATCAGGATAATTTGAAGGGTTAGTGAAAAATTCATATTTAGTTTCTAAAAATTTACGTATTTCTGGATCATTAATTAATTCAGTTTGAACTTCTCCCCTCCCTATTTGTGTAGAGTTTATTTTTGCTTCTTCTATTATTTGGTCCAGGCCACCAGAAGGTGCCTTTTTCTCCATCCCTTGTATAACTTTCTCAACCATAGCTTATAACCCTCTCTACCCTAGTTTAATACTAACTAAATGCTCTAATCTTTTAAAAACACCATGCCCCATTTTAAACCATTCTTTAACTAGTTTAGGATTGTATATCTGAATATATATAATTAATCTATATAGGCTATATAGAAACAGAAAAAGATTATATAAACGGCGTATTTTTTACGGATTTTACCTCTTTTTATTTCTCGCTGAATTCTTCCATTTTGTCATTGAAGTCAACAAAAAAACAATTTTCTTCTTCCATTTGCATCACCATGCTATAATATAAAACTTATTTTTATATAAGTATGGTATGTAAACTATATAAAGATAGAAAAATTTATATAGTTATTGTTATTCCCAAAATTTATGCAAAGGAGAAAAATACAGCTAATTGCCGGGACAACATATTCTGTATCTTTGCCGAAAGACTGGATTAAGAAGAACAACCTAAAAGAAAAAAATGAGCTGTATATACACGAAAAAAATGACAGGACATTGGTTATATCCCCAAATTTAGTTGAAGAGAAAAGGCTTAGCGATATCTCCCTGAACGTGGACGACTATATTCTTAATATTGACCAGATTTTGTTTGCATTATACTACCTAGGAATTGAAAATATAAGCTTATTCTCTAAAAACGGGCTAGCAAAGGATGTCAAGGCAAAGATCAGGAAAACATTAACCCATATGAGCGGCACTGAGATAAGCTATGAAGATGAAGAAAGGATAGTGATAAAAGGGCTGCTGGACAGCTCAAAGATAGACATAACGCAGCTAATTTACAGGATAAGCCTGATTATTGAATTATCTGTCACAAATATTTTAGAGAAGCTGGATATTAATGAGATAAAGATAAATGAAAATGAGATTGACAGGCTGTATCATTTAATAGCAAAGATCATTTCGCTGTCTTTAATAGACTCAAAGATTTTGAATTCATCCAAAATAAAAAATATTTCACTAGTCCCGCCATATTTCCTAATCAGCAAAAAATTAGAGAATATAGGTGATAATATTAACCACCTTTCAGACTACCTGCAAAAAAAGAAGGATAATTTTGAGCATAAAAAAGAGATTTTGCATTTCATTAAAAATGAGATTCATAGAAGCATAAGAAACATAATCAATAATTTTTCTGAAGATTTTCAAAAAGCAGACTCGGGAAAATTGAAGATAATATACGGGCATATTTATAAAATAAAAGATAATACAATCTTGGATTATCTGGAAGATGTTATCCGATTCATAATTGACATAGAAGAAGAGATAGTCAACATATCTTTTTATAACAAGCTGATAAAAGAGAATAGCTTATAGCTATTTATTCCGCAATAACCTCTAAAAAAC
>Ga0209211_10005117_pt1 | contig 19846 bp, 18 predicted proteins | sample RifGroA2_FD_183992 | JGI IMG/M metagenome (GOLD analysis project Ga0209211, IMG submission 183992) | Groundwater microbial communities from Rifle, Colorado, USA - Groundwater A2 (SPAdes) (version 2) | ecosystem: Environmental > Aquatic > Deep subsurface > Groundwater | place: Rifle, Colorado...
AGTCCCTGATTGTTGGCATCGGCGGCATTGGTGCGTTTGTCAAACTGTGGCACACCGGATTTCTCGGAGACCTGGAGTTTGGTGGCGCTGTCATACAGCCTGAGGTTCACTCGGCGCTGGGCGTTCGGTGCATGGCAGGCCGGGCAGGAAATGGCCGAAAAATGCCGCTCGGTGTTGGGCAGCCAGTCCTGGTGCTGCTTGACGCTGTCTTTGTGGCATGAAATACAGCTGTCCTTGACCCCGGTTCCCATCGAAGCCGCCTTGACGTTGTGGGTCTGGTGGCAATCTGCACAGATCGGCGCGCTGCTGCCCTTGGCGACACGTGCGATGCCATGTACGTCCTGGGCGTAGGCCTTGAAGATGTCTTCATGGCATCTGGCGCAGGGTGTTGCCGCAATGGGCTCGACGATTTTGCTGGAAAGGACGGTGTGTGGCTGATGGCAGTCCGAGCACAGGGGGGCTTTCTGGTTGCCTTCCTTGATCATTGCTGCGTGAACACTGTCACCGTATTCCGTGACTTTTTTCTTGTGGCAGGTCAGGCAAGAGTCCTGCATGCCCAGTGCGTAATCACGCCTGCTTGTGATGTCAATGGCGACTTTGCCATGTGTTTTTTCGTCAATGTCCGAGTGGCAATCCTCGCAATCCGTCTCTTTGTGCATGGATGCGGTAAACGCTTTGGCCGAGACATGCAGGGACAGCTGTTCGCCATTGTCAAGCTTCTTTTGCTTGCTCTCTTTGTCGTGGCAGTCGAGGCAAGCCTGGGTCTCTTCGGACAACTCAATGGTTTCACTGAGAACGTTGGTGCTTGCCAGGGCGAGTCCAAGTGCCAATATGACCACCCGCAAGCAGCGCTTGCCAGAATCCATCAAAGTCATGTTTCCTGTTGCCAAGACGCTTTTCATCAGAATATCCCCACGTTGATTCCATTTAAACGCAATGTTCACCAGGGAAGACATGTCTTCCCTGGTGAACATTTATGTCAAGTGGTGTTTGGTCTCACGGTGTTAAAAGATGTCTACAAGTTCTGTCTTCATGCCTTGGCAGGCCGGGACATCCATGCCTTGACACCCAAGGACACCAGCATTGTGATGCCAACCAAGGGCAGCATCACGGCATAAATCAAGCCAATGAAAGGTGCGGCCACAAAGAGTGCAATATCTTTGACACGCATCAATATTTTTCTGGCGGCAGGGATCGCCATCAAGGCCTGAGCTGCGGTCCAGGTCAGCATGGCGATACCTAACAGTGGCAACAACACGGCATAGGCAAGACCAATAAAAGGTGCTACCAGAAGCTTTGCCAAATTTTTGTAGGGATGCTTTGTTTCGATCAATTCGACCGGCGTGGCTTCAATTTCTGCTGCGGGGACAGGTATGACGCAGGTCGGTGCCGGTGGAAGCAAGGCATTCGTCGCGCTTTCTTCGATCATCTCGGGCGACAGCGGTTTGCGCATGAAGTCCGACACGCCGACGGCCTTGGCTCTTTGTTCATTGGCTGTTGTGCCATAGCCGGTAATGATGACCACTGGGGTCCAGGGCCGACTGGCTTTGACGCGTTCGGTCAGTTCGACACCGTCCATGCCCGGCATCTTGATGTCAGTGAAGACGACGTCGTATTCCTGTTCACGCAGCCGTTCCAGTGCTTCGGCGGCGTTTTGGGCTGTGATGACCACATAACCCTTGTCTTGTGAAAGAACACGGTTGAAGCTCTTACCAACCACCGGGTCGTCATCGACAACCAGTACTTTACGTAGTGCACTCACGATATTTCTCCTTGAAAACAATGGCCTGTTCTGCAAAATTGCCACCAGTACCGCACTCGAATCCTTGCGCTATTTGCTTAGCTTGGATTTGATCTGATTAAGCAAGCAGCGTGCCATGGAAATTTTTTTTAAAAATTATCTTTTATATCAATAACTTATGTGTTTTTTTCGCTAATTTTTGCAAGTGGTGTCCGAGTCAGGATGTAGCTGAAGTACATAATTTTCAAGCGGTGTTTTGACCCTGCTGCGTCAGTCTCATAGGGACGATGGGCATTGAGAGATAAATATTATTTATATACAGTTAAGTTGATCGGGGGGCTTGTGCCGTGAAGAAAGTCGGTTCTAGAATTTTTACAGCGCAATTTTCACAATGCGCAAAGGGCTGCAACGTCCCGCAGGGTGGGATCATTGTTGCGGCCGCTTTTCCAGTGATAACAACTGCTAAGGTAAGCTCGCAATGAAGTTGAAACTTTCTATCTCTCAAAAAATAATCAAGCTGTCGTCCCTGGGTCTGCTGATGGTTGCCTTTACCAGCGTCTCTTATGGCGCCGTTGATGCTGATGCTGCCGTGTCTTTGGCTAAAAAAAGTGATTGCCTGAAATGCCATGCGGTCGACAAGAACAAAAAAGCGGCGTCATTCAAGAGCATTGCCGAAAAATGGAAAGGCAAGGCCGATGCACAGGCCAAGCTGAGAGAGTCGATCACCAAAGGGCCCAAGGTCAAGCTCAAAGACGGTACCGAAGAGGCGCACAAGCTCATTGCATCCCAGGATGCCAATGAAATCCAGAATGTTGTGGACTGGATTCTGTCTCGATAAGACCAAGTCCTGGCGGCTTGGTCGCCCGGACTAATGCATGGCTGCGCACGACGACGCCGGGTCGCTGCGCAAGGTCCATCGCTTGTGATTCATTGCGCCATGGGCCGCGTTGATGACGTCGTCAGGCCCCGCTGGTTTCGCCAGGTAGTCGTAGGCGCCCAGGGAAACGGCTTCCTTGGCTGTTTCAAGGGCCGGATAGCCGGTAATGATGATGACTTCACTTTCTGGCCATCGCCGCTTGATGGTGCTGAGCACTGTCATACCGTTCATGCCAGGCATCAGCAAGTCAAGCAACACCACATCAAACGGGCGTTGCCCCATCACCTGCAAGGCATCCTGCCCGTTGCTCACCATTTCGACCTTGCAATGCTCGCTCGCCAGTGATCTGGCATAACTGAGTCGGACAACTTCTTCATCGTCGACGACCAGAATATTGGCATTTTTGATCATTTTGAGTACCTCGCAATCACAGTTTAAAAAGACAAACGCAAGAGTCATGCCGAAACTAGATATTTTTTAATTTACCTTTTTAAATCAACGTTTTGCTTGAAATTCTTTGGGCATTCTGTAGACCAAGCCTGTTTTTTTTATTTTCAGAGTACAAAATTTATAGGCATCGAATTTCTTCTTTGTGCTGACGCCTGCAGGAATGTGGGTTTCGTGAGGTTTTTCCACCCTCGTTGTGTACTACCGGGGGTATTCAAATATACTAGGCACAGTATTCTTGGAGGAAGCTCTATGCAACAGTCGTTTTTATTGCGCGCCCTGGTTCAGCCTGGGCAGGTCGGGCGTTTATTGCTTGTACTCATGTCTTTGGCTGTGCTCCCGGTTTCCGCCCAGACCCGGCCGCAAGTGAATGTCGCGGCGGTACAGCTCAAAGCCGTGGGCAGCGGCTTTGAAATGGATGGTGTGGTGCAGCCGGTCAAACAAAGCACGGTGTCGGCGCAGGCCTCGGGGCGGCTGGTCACGTTGGCCGTCAAGGCGGGCGACCCGGTGCGTGCCGGGCAGTTGCTGGCCACCATCGATGACCGCGAAACCCAGACCGGCGTGCAGCGCAGCCGGGCGCAGGCGGCGCAGGCGCAGGCCGAGCTGCGCAACGCACAAGCCAACTTTGACCGCACCCGGGAGTTGCTGGCCCAGGGTTTTGTCAGTAAGGCTGCCATGGACACGGCCGATGCCCAGCTCAAATCAGCGCAAGCGGGCCGTGACCAGGCCAGCGCAGGCGAAAAGCAGTCTGGCTTGTCGCAGGGTTTTACCCGTGTGACTGCACCGTTCGATGCTTTTGTCTTGCAAACCCTGGCGGAAGCGGGTGACCTGGCTTTTCCTGGCAAGCCGCTATTAACACTCTATGCCCCCTTGCCCCTGCGGGCCGTGGTGCAGGTGCCGGTGTCGCGCTCAAGCCAGGTACAGGGCAGCACCGCGGTCGAAGTGCAGGTGCGTGCTGCAGACGGATCGCCACAATGGGTTCGTCCTAGCCAGACCAGCCATTTACCCACGGCCGATGCGGTGTCGCAAACCATTGAGTGGCGGCTGGAATTGTCGGCCAGCGCGAGCAAGGCCTTGCTGCCGGGTCAGCAGGTTCGGGTGCGTTTTGCCGCTGGGCAGTCCCAGCGTCTGGTGATTCCTGCTGCAGCCGTGTTACGCCGGGGTGAGTTGACCGCGGTCTATGTGGTATCAAACCAGGGCTTTGCGCTCAAGGCCATTCGATTGGGATACGCGCATGGTGCACAAGATGTTGAAGTTCTGGCGGGCCTGAGCGACACGGACCGTGTCGCGCTGGACCCGGTCCGTGCCGGTTTGGCCGGGGCCCAGGCGGTTGGCAGTGCGGCCAAGTGAGATGAGCATGTCGAACGAAAACCAATTGGGTATTTCCGGGCGGATGGCGAAAGCGTTCAAGCTCAACGCCATCACGCCCCTGCTGGCTTTGGTGGCGCTGCTGCTGGGCCTGTTTGCTGTGCTGGTGACGCCGCGTGAAGAAGAGCCGCAAATCAATGTCACCATGGCCAATGTGCTGATCCCCTTCCCCGGCGCCAGCAGTGTGGATGTGCACAACATGGTGGCGCGTCCTGCCGAGCAGGTGCTTAGCCAGATTGCGGGCATTGAACACACCTACTCGGTGGCCCGGCCTGGCATGGCCGTGATGACGGTGCAGTTCAAGGTGGGGGTGCCACGCACCGAGGCGCTGGTGCGACTGTATGACGTGCTAAACGCCAACCAGGACTGGTTGCCGCGCGATCTGGGTACCCTCACGCCCATTGTCAAACCCAAGGGCATTGACGATGTGCCGGTGCTGGCGGTCACTTTGTGGAGCAAGGATGCCTTGCCGGCGGTGGAGCTGGAGCGTGTGGCGAATACGGTCGAGGCGGAATTGAAGCGCGTGCCGGGGACCCGCGAGGTGCAGACCATCGGTGGTCCGGAACGTGCGGTACATGTGTGGCTGGATCCGGTGCGCTTGCGCGAGCGCGGGGTCGATGTGTTGTCGCTCAAGGCCACGCTGGCAGCCGCCAACGCCAGCATGCCCTCTGGTGCTGTGCTCGACCCGCAAGTGCCAGGCGGCCAGATGCTGAGTGTGGAAACGGGTGAATTTTTGCGCTCGGCGCAAGATGTCGGCGATCTGGTGGTAGGCGTCAACAAGGGGCTGCCGGTGTACCTGCGTGAGGTGGCGCGCATTGAGACCGGCGCGCAATTGCCGCAACGCTATGTATGGTACACGCCAGGGGCGGCTGCCGCGGGCGCCGCTGACCAGGGTATGGCTGCTGGCGGTGTCTATCCGGCACTGACACTGACAGTGACTAAAAAACCGGGTACCAATGCGGTGGACGTGGCCAGTGCGGTGCGTCAGCGGGTCCAGGAACTCGGCAATACTGTGATTCCCAGCAACATGCAAACCACCATCACCCGGGACTATGGTGAAACAGCGGCGGAAAAAGCCAACAAGCTGATCCAGAAACTGGCATTTGCCACTGGTTCGGTGATTTTATTGGTGGGCTTTGCGCTGGGCCGGCGTGAGGCCGTCATCGTGGGCACCGCCGTGATTCTGACGCTGATGGCAACCTTGTTTGCCTCCTGGGCCTGGGGCTTCACGTTGAACCGGGTGTCCTTGTTTGCGCTGATTTTTTCCATTGGTATTCTGGTCGATGATGCGATCGTGGTGGTGGAGAACATCCATCGCCATCAAAACCTGTACCCTGAGCGCAGCCTGCGCGAGATCATTCCGACCGCTGTCGATGAAGTCGGTGGCCCCACCATCCTGGCCACGCTGACGGTGATCGCCGCCTTGTTGCCGATGGCGTTCGTGAGTGGTTTGATGGGACCATACATGAGCCCGATCCCGATCAACGCCAGCCTGGGCATGGCCATCTCCCTGGTCATTGCCTTCACGGTGACGCCCTGGCTGGCGCTTAAGGTTATGCGCCAACACCCGCACGGTGATGCCGCGACGGCACCGCCCGCAGGCCTCGGACCCAAATTGCAGCGTCTGTTTACCTGGGTGCTGACACCGTTTTTGAACAGCGCCAAAAAGCGCTGGCTGCTGCTGGTGGGCATTTTGGTGGCCTTGCTGCTCTCGGTGGGGCTGACCCTGGTGCAGTGGGTGGTGCTCAAGATGCTGCCTTTTGACAACAAGAGCGAGTTCCAGGTGGTCGTCGAAATGCCAGCGGGTACGCCACTGGAAAACACGGCTGCCGCGCTGCATGAACTGGGGGCCTATTTGGCGCAGCAACCTGAAGTCTTGAACCTGCAAGCTTATGCCGGAACCGCATCGCCTATCACCTTCAATGGTCTGGTTCGCCAGTATTACCTGCGCGCCGATGCCGAGCAGGGCGACTTGCAGATCAACCTGGTGGACAAACAGCACCGCAGCGACAAGAGCCACGTGATTGCGCAGCGGTTGCGTCCCGCACTGGAAAAAATTGGCGCACGTCACCACGCCCTCGTCAAGGTGGTGGAAGTGCCGCCGGGGCCACCGGTGATGTCGCCGCTGGTGGCTGAGGTCTATGGCCCGGATGAGGCTGGGCGTCAAGCGCTGGCGCGCCGCGTGGCGCAGGCCTTTATTGCCACACCCGACATTGTGGGTGTCGACACGTCGTTGAAAGACGATGCGCCGCGCGCTTATCTGCGGGTACGCCGCCAGCGCGCCGAGTCCCTGGGTATTCCGGTGGCGATGGTGGCGCAGACGGCGGCCATGGCGCTCAGCGGGGTAGATGCGGCCTACCTGCATGATGGCCATACCAAATACCCGGTGCCGGTGCGCCTGCAGTTGCCGCTGGTTGACCAGGTGGGGCTGGATGCGATTCTGGCCATGCCTTTGCGTGCAGCCAATGGCCAGATGGTGCCGCTGTCAGAGTTGGTGCAAGTGGAGCAGGGTGTGATCGACAAGCCGTTCTTCACCAAAGACCTGCAGGGTGTCAGCTACGTTTTTGGCGACATGGCGGGCAAACTCGACTCCCCCCTGTATGGCCTGTTTGCCATTCGTGGCAAGCTGCCGGCCGCAGGCTTGCCGGACACTGGCGAATTGGGCGAATACTGGATCAATCAACCCAGTGACCCCTACCGGCAGTATGCGGTCAAGTGGGACGGCGAGTGGCAGATCACCTATGACACCTTCCGTGACATGGGGGCCGCTTATGGTGTGGGCCTGATCTTGATTTACCTGCTGGTGGTGGCGCAGTTCAAAAGCTATTTGACCCCGTTGGTGATCATGGCCCCGATTCCGCTGACCATTATTGGTGTCATGCCGGGGCATGCCTTGCTGGGTGCGCAGTTCACCGCTACATCCATGATTGGCATGATTGCGCTGGCGGGCATCATTGTGCGCAACTCCATCTTGCTGGTGGACTTTATTGAGTTGCAGGTGGCACAAGGCGTGGCCTTCAAGGAGGCCGTGGTGCAGTCAGCCGCAGTGCGCGCCCAACCCATTGCCTTAACCGGCCTGGCAGCCATGATTGGTGCCTTTTTTATTCTGGACGACCCCATTTTTAACGGACTCGCCATTTCCCTGATTTTCGGAATTCTGGTGTCCACCTTGCTCACGCTGGTGGTGATTCCGGTGTTGTATTACGCGCTGTACTGGCGCCGTAACAAGGCGCACGCAGATGCGTCAATTTCCCTCGGCAAGACTCACTAACTTTTATACTTTTGGAGACAAGACATGGCTCACATCGTCATCATGGGTGCAGGTATTGGCGGCATGCCCGCCGCTTACGAATTGCGGGAAATGCTGCCACCGGAGCATCGCATCACGGTGGTTAACAGCACCGACTACTTTCAATTTGTGCCCAGCAATCCGTGGGTCGCGGTGGGCTGGCGCGAGCGTGAGGCCGTCACCTTGCCGATTGCGCCGTATCTCGCGCGTAAAAAGATCGGCTTTATCGGCAAAGCGGTGACCCACATTGATGCCGATGCCAGCAAGCTGACGCTGCTGGACGGTCAGACGCTGGATTACGACTACCTGCTGATTGCCACTGGCCCGAAGCTTGCCTTTGACGAGGTGGCTGGCGCCGGACCGGTGAAGGCTGGTGGCGGTGGCTTTACCCATTCCATTTGCCATGTGGATCACGCGCAGGCATTCTTTGCCGACTACGAAGAGTTTTTAAAGAACCCAGGTCCTATCGTGGTCGGTGCCATGCCAGGCGCCAGTTGCTTTGGACCGGCCTACGAATTCGCCATGATCCTGGACACCGACCTGCGCCGGCGCAAATTGCGCAACAAGGTGCCCATGACCTTTGTCACCAGTGAGCCCTACATTGGCCACCTTGGCCTCGGTGGTGTCGGTGACAGCAAATCGATGCTGGAATCAGAATTGCGCAGCCGCGACATGAAATGGATCACCAACGCCAAGACCACCAAGGTCGAACAGGGCAAGATGTTCGTGACCCAACTGGATGACCATGGCAACCCGGTCAAGGACCATGAGGTGCCGTTCAAGCTGTCCATGATGCTGCCAGCCTTCAAGGGGGTCGATGCCGTGGCTGCGGTACCCAAGTTGTGCAACCCGCGCGGCATGGTCATGATTGACGAGTTCCAGCGCAGCAAGGCATATCGTAATATTTATTCGGCCGGCGTTTGTGTCGCCATTCCACCGGTCGAAGTCACGCCGGTGCCTACCGGAACGCCGAAGACCGGTTACATGATCGAGAGCATGATGACGGCCATTTGCCACAACATTGCCGACGACTTGGCGGGCAAGCCTGCCACCGCCAAGGGCACCTGGAATGCCGTGTGTCTGGCTGACATGGGTGACACCGGGGCTGCCTTTGTGGCCCTGCCACAAATCCCGCCACGCAACGTGAACTGGTTCAAGAAAGGCAAGTGGGTGCACCTGGCCAAAGTTGCCTACGAAAAATACTTCATGCGCAAGCTTAAAAAAGGCACCTCTGAGCCTATCTATGAAAAATACATCATGGGTTTGCTCGGCATCAATCGTCTCAACAAGTAAATAAAGGAATTTTTACCGTGACCATACAACGTTATATTTTGGTCTTTGCCGGGCTGTTCATCATGATTTCCCTGGCTTTGGGCGTTGAGGGCAGCCCCTTGTTTGTCAGCAAGTGGGCGCTGGCCTTCACGGCATTTGTAGGTGCCAATTTGTTTCAATCCGGTTTCACCAATTTTTGTCCGCTGGGCATCATCCTGAAAAAGCTGGGTGTGCCTGAGTCAAAAATTGGCTGCGTCAACTGATTGAGAGCCGTTTTTAATTGGAGCGCCGCATGACCGTTTTGACCAATGAAGCTGCCCGCACCGAGGTGCTCAACCGCCTGCGGCGCGCAGAAGGCCAGATTCGTGGTGTTCAGCGCATGATCGAAGAGGGCGAAAACTGCCTGAAAATTGGTCAGCAGTTTTCAGCGGTGCGCAAGGCCCTCGACAGCACCTATTTGCGCATGACCATGTGCTTCATGGCGCAAGAGCTGGCCACTTGTATCGAGCCCGACGCAACACAACAGGAAAATGTGGACACCATGCTCAAAGACATGGAAACGCTGCTGGCGCGTATGGGCTAACGAATGATGCCGCCGCCCAGGCAGACCTCGCCGTCGTAAAGAACGGCAGACTGCCCGGGCGTGACGGCCCATTGCGGCTCTAAAAATGCCAGGCCGAAAGTGTCCGCCGCATGCACGGTCAAGTGGCAGGACGCGTCAAGCTGGCGGTAACGGGTTTTGGCCGCCAGCGCCTGGGTGGTGGGTGCCTTGCCCGCGACCCAACTGGCGTCCTGCGCCGTGAGTTCGTTTGATAGTAGCCAGGGGTGACCGTGGCCTTGCACCACCCATAGCGTGTTGCTGCTCATATCCTTGCGTGCCACAAACCAGGGTGCGTGATCCCCGCTGCCCCGTGGTGCACCTTTGGCCTTGAGGCCGCCAATGCCGATTCCCTGGCGCTGGCCCAGGGTGTAAAAGCTCAAGCCCACGTGCTGACCGATGGTCTGGCCCCTGTCGTTCTTGATCGGGCCGGGCTCTTTGGCAATGAAGCGGTTCAAAAACTCACGGAATGGCCGCTCACCAATGAAGCAGATGCCGGTTGAATCCTTCTTTTTGGCGTTGGGCAGGCCGATGTCCAGCGCGATACGACGCACTTCGGTTTTCAGCAACTCGCCCACTGGAAACAGGGTGCTGGCCAGTTGTTGCTGGTTGAGCCGGTGCAGGAAATAGCTTTGGTCTTTGGCCGGGTCCAGGCCTTTGAGCAATTCATGGCAGCCGGTGCCGGCATTCAAACGCACGCGGGCGTAATGCCCGGTGGCAATCTTCTCGGCCCCCAGCCGCATGGCATGGTCGAGAAAGGCCTTGAACTTGATCTCGGCGTTGCACAAAATGTCAGGGTTGGGGGTGCGTCCGGCGCTGTATTCGCGCAGGAACTCGGCAAACACCCGGTTCTTGTACTCGGCGGCAAAATTGACGTGCTCGATCTCGATGCCAATCACGTCGGCGACCGCAGCGGCGTCGACAAAATCAATATTGGAAGAGCAGTAGCGACTGTCCTCGTCCGAGGCCCGGTCGTCCTCTTCCCAGTTTTTCATGAAGATGCCAATCACCTCATGGCCTTGCTGCTTGAGCAGCCAGGCGGTCACCGCAGAGTCCACGCCACCGCTCAATCCCACCACCACACGCTGCGGCTTGCGCGTCGCGCTCATGGTGTCCCACCTGGGGCGACGGGCTGCAGGTTCATCACATTGGCGTCGGTATGAATCAGGGACATCGGATAACGCTGGCCCCGCAAATAGTCTTCCATGCACTGGAGGACGAGCGGACTGCGGTGGTGCGCAGCGCTGGCGCGAACCTCGTCCGGGCTGAGCCACAGGGTGCGCACAATACCCGTGTCCAGGCTGCGCCCGGTCTGCAAGGCCCCCAAGCTGCCGCAAAAAGCAAAACGCAGGTAGGTGATGTCTTCAGCGGCCTGCTCGGTACTGACCTGGCGTTGAAAGCGCGACATGTAGACCCCGAGCAAATGCGTCGGGCTGAACAAATGCATGGTTTCTTCGAGCGCCTCGCGGGCACAGCCGTCGACCAGACTCTCGCCTTCGTCGAGGTGGCCTGCCGGGTTATTCAGGCGCAGGCCCTCGGGCGTGTGTTCTTCCACCAGCAAAAATTTGCCCTGGTGCTCAATGATTGCGGCCACGGTGGCGCTTGGTTTCCATCGGTTTTTCATGGCTGGATTATCGGTAAATTGCTGCTTTGCATCGTGGGATGCGCTTGACTCAATAGTTTGAGATGGATCAAGGTGTGGCTTTTCAGTCCTTCAAAAATGCCCGCAAACTGATGTAAGCTCACGCGGTTCATTGATCCTGCCAATACTCATACGAGGAGACGCTTCATGCAAGCTGGTGCTACCACTCAAGACCCATCGGACAAATCTGTCGTTTTATCCCCCCCGTCAGCAGCTCAAACCGCGCAGCGTATTGGCGTGCCGCGTGAGGTCTTCCCGGGTGAAAAGCGCGTGGCCACGGTGCCTGAGGCGGTGGAAAAGCTGATCAAGCTGGGCTTTTCGGTTGTCGTTGAATCGGGTGCGGGTGATGCCGCGAATTGTTCCGACGACACCTATCGCGCTGCGGGTGCCACGGTGGTCGACTCGGCCGCTGCCTTGTGGGATGGGTCCGACCTGGTGTTCAAGGTGCGTCCTCCCTCTGTCGATGAAGTCGCGCTGATGCGCGAAGGGCAAATCCTGATCGGTTTTATCTGGCCCGCGCAAAACCCCGATTTGATGCAGCAACTTAGTGCCAAAAAGGTCACCGTACTGGCCATCGACTCGCTGCCACGCATGCTCAGCCGGGCCCAGAAAATGGATGCCTTGACCTCCCAGGCGGGCGTTGCCGGTTACCGTGCCGTCATTGAGGCAGCCAATGCCTTTGGCCGCTTCTTCAACGGCCAGATCACGGCCGCGGGCAAGGTTCCGCCAGCCAAGGTCTTCATCGCCGGTGCTGGCGTGGCTGGCCTGGCTGCCATCGGCACAGCCGCTGGACTGGGTGCCATCGTGCGCGCCAACGACACCCGGGCCGAAGTGGCCGACCAGGTGGTGTCCCTGGGCGGCGAATTCGTCAAGGTCGATTACGAGGAAGAAGGTTCTGGCGGCGGCGGCTATGCCAAGGTCATGAGCGAGGGCTTCCAGCAAGCCCAGCGCGCCATGTACGCCAAACAGGCACGGGAAGTGGACATCATCATCACCACCGCGCTGATCCCCGGCAAGCCAGCGCCCAAGCTGATCACCGCCGAGATGGTGAAGAGCATGAAGCCGGGCAGCGTCATCGTCGACATGGCGGCCGAGCAGGGCGGCAACTGCGAGCTGACCGAGCCTGGCCAGGTCGTGGTGAAACACGGTGTCACCATCGTCGGTTATACCGACCTGGTCAGCCGCTTGGCCAAGCAGTCGTCGACGCTGTATGCGACCAACCTGTTCCGCCTTACCGAGGAACTGTGCAAGACCAAGAACGGTATCGTCGACGTCAATATGCAGGACGACGCCATCCGCGGCCTGACCGTCATCAAGAACGGCGAGGTCACCTGGCCGCCGCCGGCGCCCAAGTTGGCGGCGGCTCCCGCCCCGGCCGCAGCGGTCAAAACGGTGGCCGCACCCACTGCCAAAAAAGGGCACGGCCATGGCGGAGGCGACAGCGAGCCGATGGCTGGCAACAAGCTGGCCATCATGTTCGGTGTGGCGGCTGCGCTGTTCTGGCTGATTGGCTCAAGCGCTCCCAAGGAATTTCTGTCGCACTTCACGGTGTTCGTGCTGGCGTGTTTTGTCGGCTACATGGTGGTCTGGAACGTCAAACCGGCCTTACACACACCGCTCATGAGCGTGACCAACGCCATCAGCAGCATCATTGCCATCGGTGCCCTGGTGCAGGTATCTCCGTGGGCTGGCGCGGTTGATCGACCCAACGACTTGATCAGTTGGGTGGCTGCTGCGGCGATCGTCCTCACTGCCATCAATATGTTCGGCGGCTTTGCCGTCACCCAGCGTATGCTGGCCATGTTCCGTAAATAAAGGAGACGACTCATGTCTGCAAGTTTGGCAACGGTCTCCTATATTGGAGCCACAATTCTTTTCATCTTGAGCCTGGGTGGCTTGTCCAACCAGCAAACCGCGTTGCGGGGTAACCTCTACGGCATGATCGGCATGACGCTGGCGGTGCTGGCGACGGTATTCGGCCCCCAGGTGACATGGGCCGGTATCCCCTGGATCATTGGTGCCATGCTGGTGGGCGGCGCCATCGGGCTGTACGCGGCGCGCACGGTGCAGATGACGCAGATGCCGGAGCTGGTGGCTTTGATGCACAGCATGGTGGGTCTGGCGGCGATGCTGGTCGGGATTGCCACTTTCATTGATCCGACGGCATCCTTTCATTTGGTTGACGGCAAAAGCATCCCCTTGTCGTCTGCCGAAGAATCCATCCACAAGATCGAAATCTATATTGGCATCCTGATTGGTGCGGTCACTTTTTCAGGCTCTATCGTGGCGTTTGGCAAACTTTCGGGCCGTATTGGCGGCAACCCGCTGCTGTTGCCGGGGCGCCATTGGCTGAATCTGGTCGGCCTGCTGGTGGTGATTTATTTTGGTCGCGCCTTCATCAACGCCCACACGATCGCCGACGGCATGTTGCCCTTGATCGTGATGACCGTGATTGCTTTGCTGTTCGGCATCCATATGGTGATGGCCATCGGGGGTGCCGACATGCCGGTGGTGGTGTCCATGCTCAACAGCTATTCGGGGTGGGCCGCTGCTGCCACGGGCTTCATGCTGTCGAACGACCTGCTGATCGTGACCGGTGCCCTGGTCGGTTCCAGTGGCGCGATTCTGTCTTACATCATGTGTAAGGCGATGGCGCGCAGTTTCATCAGCGTGATTGCGGGCGGTTTTGGTACTGCCAGCGCAGCGCCGAAACCGGCGGGTGATGCTGCCCAACCGGCTGGCGAAGTGACGCCGGTCACAGCCACCGAGACCGCCGAATTACTGCGCGAAGCCAAAAGTGTGGTCATTGTTCCGGGTTACGGCATGGCGGTGGCTCAGGCTCAGCACACGGTGTTCGAGATCACCAAACACCTGCGGGAAAAAGGCGTCAATGTGCGCTTTGGTATTCACCCGGTGGCCGGACGCATGCCGGGCCACATGAACGTGTTGCTGGCCGAAGCCAAGGTGCCCTATGACATCGTGTTCGAGATGGACGAGCTCAACGATGATTTTCCCAAGACCGACGTGGTGATGGTGATTGGTGCCAATGACATCGTCAACCCTGGTGCGCAGGACGACCCAAGCAGCCCGATTGCCGGTATGCCGGTGCTCGAGGTCTGGAAAGCCAAGACCTCGATCGTCATGAAGCGCAGCATGGCCTCCGGTTATGCCGGCGTGGATAACCCCTTGTTTTATAAAGAAAACAACCGCATGCTGTTTGGTGACGCCAAGAAGATGCTCGATGAAGTATTGACTGCCTTGAAGGCGTGAGTTAGTCGCCAACTCTTTTTGAAGAGGCCCCTCGGGCCTCTTTTTTTCAGGTTTTTCCAAAGGTCGAACCCGGCCTGGAGTTTTCTGCCTAATTAGGGAAAACACAGCTTACAGAAACTGACAAACGGGTGAAAATTCACCCCTATATTCAATACCTGGAGTGTTAACCATGACTGATCGCATCTGGCTCAGAAGCTATCCACCGGGCGTGCCGTCCGATATTGATGTGACCCGATATGCGTCCATGGTGGACATGATGGAGGAGAGTTTCAAGAAGTTTGCCGATCGTCCTGCCTACAGTTTTATGGGCAAGACGCAAAGTTACAAGCAGGTGGATGAACTGAGCCAGACCTTTGGTGTCTATTTGCAAACTCTGGGGCTGGCCAAGGGCGACCGCGTGGCCGTCATGATGCCCAATGTGTTGCAGTACCCCATTGCCGTGGCGGGCATCTTGCGGGCCGGATACACACTGGTCAACGTCAACCCGCTGTACACCGCACGCGAGCTGGAGCACCAACTGAAAGACTCGGGCGCCAAGGCCATTGTGATTCTGGAGAACTTTGCCGCCACACTCGAGAAGTGTCTGGCTGCCACGCCGGTCAAACACATTGTGTTGTGTGCCATGGGCGACCAACTGGGCCTGCTCAAAGGCACCCTGGTGAACTATGTGGTGCGCAATGTCAAGAAGATAGTGCCCGTGTTCAATTTGCCCAGTGCGGTGCGCTTCAACGCCGCGATTGCCAAGGCCAGCGGTGGCAGCTTGAAAAAGCCAGTCATCAAGCCTGACGACGTGGCGGTGTTGCAGTACACCGGTGGCACCACCGGTGTCTCTAAAGGTGCGGTGCTGTTGCAGCGCAACCTGGTGGCCAATCTGCTGCAAACCGATGACTGGTTTGCCCCGGCCTTGAAAAAAATACCGGCGGGTGAGCAGATGAACGTGGTCTGTGCCTTGCCGCTGTACCATATCTTTGCCTTTACCGTGGGCATGATGCTGTCGCTGCGCACCGGCGGCAAGCTGATTTTGATTCCCAACCCGCGTGACTTCCCGGCTGTGCTGGCCGAGCTGGCCAAGCACAAGGTCCATTTTTTTCCGGCGGTCAATACCCTGTTCAACGGGTTGGCCAACCACCCTGATTTCAACAAAGTGAACTGGAGCAACCTGCTGGTGTCTGCGGGGGGCGGCACGGCGGTGCAAAGTGCCGTGGCCAAACTTTGGCTGGAAAAAACGGGTTGCACCATTGTTGAAGGTTATGGCTTGAGCGAGACCTCGCCGATTGCCACGGCCAACCCAGTGATCGGCACCGAATTTTCGGGCACGATCGGCCTCCCGGTGCCCAGCACCTGGCTCAAGTTGCTCGATGACGACGGTCACGAAGTGCCCGTGGGACAGTCGGGCGAGATCGCCATCAAGGGACCGCAAGTGATGGCTGGTTATTGGCAGCGCCCCGATGAGACCGCCAAGGTCATGACCGCAGATGGGTATTTCAAGTCGGGTGACATCGGTGTGATGGATGAGCGCGGTTATTTCAGAATTGTCGATCGCAAGAAAGACATGATTCTGGTGAGCGGCTTCAACGTCTTTCCCACCGAGCTCGAAGACGTGGTCTCCCAAATGGAGGGCATCATGGAGTGTGCCTGCGTCGGCATGCCTGACGAGAAGACCGGTGAAGCGGTCAAACTGGTGATCGTCAAAAAAGATCCGGGCGTGACCGAGGCGCAGGTGCGAGCCTATTGCAAGGAAAACCTCACAGGCTACAAGCAACCCAAAGTGGTGGAGTTCCGCACCGAGTTGCCCAAGACCCCCGTGGGCAAGATTTTGCGACGTGAGTTGCGTGGCAAATAGAAGCCTCGCAGGAGGGGGTCCTTGACGCTCGCCATCATGAGTGCCCTGCTCGATGAGCAGCGGGGCCTGCTGGAGCAATTGGTGAGTCCGCAGCGTGTCAAACGTGCAGGGCGCACCTTTTGGTGCGGCCAGTGGGCTGGGCAAGACGTGGTGCTGGTGTTGTCCAAGGTCGGCAAGGTGGCCGCAGCTACCACCACCACCGTGTTGATTGAGGCTTTTGATGTCAAAAGCGTGCTTTTCACCGGGGTGGCGGGGGGCGTTGGCGTCGGGGTCAAGGTCGGTGACGTGGTGGTGGCTGAGGCCTTCATTCAGCACGACCTGAACTCCGCCCCGCTTTTTCCACGTTATGAAATACCGCTCTATGGGCGTGCAACGCTCGACTGTGACCCGCTGCTTTCGGCACTTTTGCTCGAAGCAGCGCAGCTTGGCCTGGTTGGTGTGGGTGATCATTTTCATCGCAGCTTGTTGCTGGAGGCGCCCAAAGTGCACAGCGGCTTGATTGCCAGCGGTGACCAGTTTGTTTGCGACCCGTCTGCTGCCGCGCTTCTGCGCACTGATTTGCAGGCTGCCGGCCACGAGCCCCTGGCCGTCGAGATGGAAGGCGCTGCGGTGGCCCAAGTGTGCCATGATTATGGTGTGCCATTCGCCGCCATGCGAACCATTTCAGACTGTGCCGATGCCCAGGCGCACCTGGATTTTTCTGCTTTTGTGAACCAGGTGGCCAGTCCTTATGCCCTGGCCGTGGTCAGCCAGTTCATCACATTGCGCCTGGGAAAATAACTATTTGAGCCAGCCGCGTTTTCTGAAGTACCACATGGGCACCAGGGCGCTGGCCAGCATCAGACCCAAGGCGTAGGGGTAACCCATGGCCCAGTCGAGCTCGGGCATGAACTTGAAGTTCATGCCGTACAGACTGGCAATGAGGGTCGGGGGTAGTAAAGCCACGCTGGCCACCGAGAAAATCTTGATGATCTTGTTCTGGTTGATGTTGATAAAGCCGACTGTGGCATCCATCAAAAAGTTGATCTTGTCAAACAAAAAGGCGGTATGTGAGTCGAGAGAATCAATGTCGCGCAATATTTGCCGGGCATCTTCAAACTGTTCGCTGTTGAGCATTTTGCTGCGCATCATGAAGCTCACCGCACGCCGGGTGTCCATGGCGTTGCGCCGAATACGACCGTTCATGTCCTCGTGGCGCGCAATGGCGCCCAGCACTTCGCCGGCCAGGGCGTCGGTCACATCACCCGACAACACCTTGGCGCTGGCTTTTTCCAGCTCGTCATAAATTTCTTCGAGCGTGTCTGCCGAGTACTCGGCATCGGCGTCAAACAGCTTGAGTAGCACCTCTTTGGCATCTTCAATCAGGCCGGGTGCGCGCCGGGCACGCATCCGCAACAGCCGAAAGACCGGTACGTCTTCGTCGTGAATCGAAAACAGGACACCTTTGCTTTTGAGCTCTTCATTGACCAGGTTCAGAATAAACGCCACCCGTACCGTGTGCGGATCATCGTCATCGGCCACCAAAAAGTCGCTGCGGATGTGTAATTCTCCGTTGTCTTCCTTGTAGAAACGGGCGGACTCTTCAATGTCTTCGTCCATCGCGTCTTCAGGGATCGATAAACCAAAATACTGCTTGATCCACCGCTTTTCCTCGAGTGTGGGCGACTCCAGGTCAACCCAGATCGGCTGAAAGCGTGACAGCTCTTCAAGGGACTCAATCTCTTCCTGAAACAGGCGGCCGTTGGCGAGGGTGAAGATATTGAGCATGCGCTCACTCCCAAAAGAGGTAGATCATGAAGCGTGATGTCGGTTGGGTGGTGTTCAAGCAGAGGATGCTTTGGCGAGTTGAAAACCAGCGACAGGGGGGAGTTTATGTGCTGCGCGATCCGTCAAAATCCAATCATTCGATCTTGAGGATTATCGCATTGCAGCAGCTGTTGCGCCAATGACGTGATCCGCAAGACCGGAGTATGTTGCATTGCATCATGAAAAATTAATTGCAAATTGCGTCAAGCGGGGGCATAGTCAGTATCATGATTTGACGACACATTTTTCCGGTTGCCAGCGTGGTTGGCAGCTTTTTCACCCAAGAGCTTTAGGAGGCTTTTATGAACTTGACGATCAGCGGTCACCATTTGGAAGTAACCCCTGCCTTACGCAGTTACGTGACCAGCAAGCTGGATCGGATTAAGCGGCATTTTGACCAGGTGGTGGACGTTAAAGTGTTGCTGACTCTGGAAAACATCAAAGAAAAGGAGCGTCGGCAAAAAGCGGAATGTAATATTTACATCAAGGGCATCGAGTTGTTTGCAGAAAGCGCCCATGCTGACCTCTATGCTGCAGTGGATGAACTGGTTGACAAGCTTGACCGCCAGGTGGTGCGTCACAAGGACCGTTTGCAATCCCACCATCATGACGCGCCCAAGCGCTTGATGTAATTTAAAATCTGACAAGCCGCCCGCAAGTGCGTGCGGCTTTTTTTGTGCCAAATTTTTATCGCGCACCTTCAAAGACCATCATGAATCGACTCGCCTCCATCCTTTCGGCTGAACAAGTACTGGTCCAAGTGGACGTTTCAAGTAAAAAAAGAGCCTTTGAAGAGGTCGGCTTGTTGTTTGAAAATTTGCACGGCCTGAGTCGCGCGTTGGTCACCGACAGCCTTTTTTCAAGAGAACGCCTGGGTTCGACTGGTCTGGGGCATGGTGTAGCCATTCCACATGGTCGCATCAAGGGTCTCAAGGCGCCCATGGCGGCAGTCATCCAGTTGGCGCAGCCCATTGGCTTTGATTCTCCCGATGAACAGGCGGTTGGCCTGATGATTTTTTTGTTGGTGCCAGAGGCTGCAACCCAAAAACATCTGGAAATTTTGTCGGAAATTGCGGAGATGCTCAGTGATGCCGCCTTGCGCGAGCAGCTCCTGACCGTTCAGGATGCCGCAGCACTTTATCAGCGTATTGCCAACTGGCAGCCGGCCTGAGCCTTTACTGTGCTCTTCCTGGACAATTTTGAGCCGGAGCGTCTGTCATGAAACCCAATGTCATCAGTGCCGACGTTCTGTTTGAGGCATTTCGTGCCAGCTTGCGCTGGGAGTGGGTGGCCGGTCTCGGCGCGTCCGAGCGGCGCTTTGACGAAGTGGCGGTACGCGCCGCCCGTTCTGGCGCCGATCTGGTAGGTTACCTGAATTACATTCATCCTTACCGGGTGCAGATCCTGGGCGAGCGTGAGGTGGCTTACCTGGTCAACGCAACGCCTGACGATTGCGCGCGCCGTATCGCCCGCATCGTGACACTGGAGCCCCCGGTGCTGGTGCTGGCCGATGGTCAAAATGCCCCGGCCGGGCTGACCTCCATGTGTGAGCGGGCCCAGATTCCGATGTTCGCGACGGATGGCTCGTCAGCCTTTGTCATTGACGTGCTGCGTGCTTATTTGTCCAAGCATTTTGCCGACCGCTGCACCATGCATGGCGTGTTTATGGACATCCTGGGCCTGGGCGTACTCA
>Ga0209211_10005118_pt1 | contig 19844 bp, 20 predicted proteins | sample RifGroA2_FD_183992 | JGI IMG/M metagenome (GOLD analysis project Ga0209211, IMG submission 183992) | Groundwater microbial communities from Rifle, Colorado, USA - Groundwater A2 (SPAdes) (version 2) | ecosystem: Environmental > Aquatic > Deep subsurface > Groundwater | place: Rifle, Colorado...
TTTTTCAGGGTTTGCCATGGTGCTCACCCTTTTGGTGATCGCCCGCGAAGTCTTTAATTTAAAGGCTTATATCAAGCTTGTTCATTTGGAGAACATGAACAAGATCATGCTGCTGACGGGCATGATGGTGGGTTATGCCTATATCATGGAATTTTTTATCGCCTGGTACAGCGGCAATGCTTACGAACAGTTCATTTTTATCAATCGTGCCACGGGGCCTTTTATGTGGGCTTATTGGATCATGATGACCTGCAATGTGATTGTTCCCCAGGTGTTCTGGATCAGGAAATGGCGTCGTTCGATCCCTGTGATGTTTGTGTGCTCGTTGTTGATCAATATTGGTATGTGGTTTGAACGTTTTGTGATCATTGTCACTTCGCTCCATCGGGATTATTTACCCTCTAGCTGGCGTTATTATGTGCCCACGCTTCACGATTGGGGCATGACTTTGGGGTCGTTTGGATTTTTTATGGTTTTGTTTTTACTTTTCTGCCGTGTGTTGCCAAGTATTTGTATGTTTGAAGTGAAGACAGTGATGAAACATTGAAAAATTTGGTTCACCTCGACTCCGCTCGGTGACCACTCGAGCGGTCCCCGAGCGAAGTCGAGGGGTCGAAGGGACCCAAGGCCTGATGGGTTCGGATTGATTTATGAATAAACAAGAAAAAGGCATTGTCGGAATTTTTGATTGCCCGGAAAAATTAAAGGGGGCTGTTGAGAAGGTGCGTGCCCTTAATGTGACACGCTTTGATTGTTTCACTCCTTTTCCCGTGCATGGTTTGGAAAAGGTGATGGGTTTGAAGCGCTCATGGATTCCTTGGGCGACCTTGGTTTATGGCCTTTTGGGAGGAGGCTTGTTATTTGCTTTTCAAGCTTGGACCTCAGCTGTTGATTGGCCGCTTAACATAGGTGGAAAGCCTTTTATTTCATGGCCGGCTTTTATTCCCGTGACTTTTGAAGGGGCCATTTTATTTGGGGGTGTGCTTACGGTGATTACCCTTTTTGCCGTCATGAAACTGCCCTGCTATGTCCATGATGTGCTCGACCAAAAAATCACCACCGATCATTTTGCCTTGTTTGTCGATGCTGGTGACCCTGTTTTTGATGCCGCCCGGATCCAGTCTGCATTGCAGGAAAGCGGTGCCGCCGAGGTGAAAAATATTTGATTGAATACAAATCCCCCTCTTTCCCCCTTTATTAAAGGGGGATGAAGGGGGATTTAGACAATTTGTTTATGAATCTTGTGCGACAAAAATATTTGGTTTTGATAGTGGCTATCTTTCTTTCGGCCTGTTCCACCCAAAGAACAAAGCCGACCTTGGAATACATGCCCAACATGATCGACTCACCTGCTGTCAAGGCCCAGGAACAAATCATGCGTTTGCCGCCGGAAGGAACAAATCCCATTGGTTTTGAAAGGTATCCCTTCACCATCAACGAAGGTGATAAAGCAATGGGGCTTGTCAATCCCCTGCCCATGACCAAGGCTGTTCTAAAGGATGGAAAAAAACTTTACGACACTTATTGCATTGTCTGCCATGGACCCGAAGGCAAGGGAAACGGAACCATTGTTCCCAAATTCCCCATGCCACCTTCCCTTCATTCCGAAAAAGTGAAAAATTGGCCCGATGGCCGTCTTTTTCATGTGATGACAACGGGGCAAAATTTAATGCCTGCTTACGCCAGCCAGATTTTTCCGAAGGAAAGATGGGCCATTGCAAAATATGTGCGTGTTCTCCAACGTGCGGTGATGCCCACAGAAGAAGATACGGCTTTGTTTGAAAAAATAGTGAAGGGGAAACCTTAAAATATTCTACCTTCCCTTACCCCTCTCCTTCGATCGCCGCGTAGCGGGATCCCGTGCGCGGGACAAGCTCAGGACGGCGCTTATAAAGGAGGGGAAGGGGGAGATGGAGGGGGTAGTTAGGTTAAATGAACACAGAAATCAAAAAATACGAAATGCCCCAACCAATCAAGATGGCAAGTCTTGGGCTGGCTTTGGTGGGAGCCATTGTTTTCATTCTTGCCTTGAAGGTGGATTCCCAAAGGGCTTGGGCCAATTTTCTATCCAATTATTTTTATTGGGCGTCACTTGGAATGGCGGGTGTTTTCTTTACGGCCCTTCAGCATATTACCGGTTCTGCCTGGAGTGTTACTGTCAGGCGTGTGGCTGAAAGTTTTATCGGTTTCTTGCCTGTGGCTTTCGTGCTTTTGATTGTCCTGATTTTCGGGATGGGATCCTTGTTTGAATGGGTTCATCACGATGCCCTGGCCCATGATGCCCTTTTAAAAATGAAGTCGGCTTATCTTAACAAGCCCTTTTTTATTTTCAGGGCTGTTTTGCTGTATGCCCTGTGTTTTTTAGTGGGTGGCAAGATGATCTGCAATTCAAACCGCCAGGATGAATCGGGAGATATCAAGCTTACCCAACAGAATGTGAAATTATCGGCCGTTTTTTTGTTTTTGTTTGCCTGGCTATACACCTTTCACAGCATTGATCTTATCATGAGTCTTTCTCCCCACTGGTTTAGCACCATCTTTGGCATCTATTGTTGGTCTGGGCTTTTCTACAGTGGGCTGGCCATGATTTCCATCTGGGTGATCCGTATTAAAAAACGCGGTTTATACGGAAATTTCGTCAATGACAATCATTTGCACGATCTGGCCTCGCTGATGTTTGCGTTTCTGGTGTTTTGGGCCTATATCGCTTTTTCCCAGTTCATGCTTATTTGGTACGCCAATCTTCCCGAAGAAACTTTCTTTTTTGCGAACCGACTTCAAGGGGGATGGAAATATGTCTCTCAAGGATTGCTGATATTTAAATTTGCCGTCCCTTTTCTTTTGCTGATTGGCCGCTGGCAGAAACGTGTTGAGAATTGGCATTTGTTCATGGGCTTCTGGTTTTTGGCCACTCAGGCACTGGATGTTTATTGGCTGGTTTTCCCTACATTCTATAAGGAACCGGGTTTTGGATGGATTGAAGTGGGCCTGTTTTTTGGTTTTGCCGGTTTGTTTGTTTTTTCAGTGGGAAGAAAACTTTCAAAATGGAATTTGGTTCCCATAAAAGATCCACGTTTGGAGCAATGTTTGCACCACCATCAATAATTTTTGGGGATGAAAGGGTACGAGGATATTCATGTTTAGAAAGATAGCTACAATCAGTTTGATCTGCGGGTTTGTAAGTGTTGGCGGGATGGCTTACGCAGATGATCTGCAAGAAATATCAAACAACATCCCCTCGACACCGGATCTTGTGACCAAGGGGCAAAGTTTGTACATGGGTCATTGCATGTCCTGCCATGGGGCAGAAGGGCGTGGGGATGGTCCGGCGGCTGTCGCTTTTAATCCCAAACCACGCAATTTTATCTCTGAAAAATTCAAGCAAGGGGCCAGCCCTTCGGCTACTTTTTACACAATCACCAATGGGCTGGGGAGCATGCCTTCTTTTGCGTCCTTATCTGTGGTCGACCGTTTAGCCTTGGTTCATTATGTTTTGAGTCTTGCTCCCCATAAGGAAAATGATACTCCGGAATCATTGGCCAAAATTGGCCTTGATCCTTCCGGCAAACCCATGGCCGGGTTTAAGGGTAGGGCTGAAGAACTTCCTGTGGAATTCATGATGGAACGCATGGCGACTGATGGGGATGTCAATTCCATTAATTATGTCGAGTTGTTAAAACAGATTGAAATAAAGAAGGAAGAGGAAAAATTGGCAGCCACTCCCGTTGTTATTGTTCCCGATTTAAAGAAAGGCGAATCTCTTTTTAATTCTTGCAAGATTTGCCATGGCAATAGTGGTGAAGGAAGCCAGTTGTCCCAAGCCCCCCAAATTGCCGGACAAGATGTTGATTATCTCATGGATCAACTCAAAAAATTTCAATCAGGCATACGTGGGGCTCATCCCGAAGATGTCAATGGATTGAAAATGCGCCCCATGTCCCGTTTGCTTCAAAGTGAAAAGGATGTTATCGATGTGGCCCATTTTGTGAGTCAGTTGTCTCCAAAAAAATTACCGCTTACTTTTACCGGGGGCGACCCTGAAAAAGGAAAGATGGGATTCATGGTTTGCATGTCTTGCCATGGCATGGATGGCAAAGGGATGAAAGCCATGAAAGCTCCTTCTTTGGTGCATTTGCAAGACTGGTACGTTGCAGAGCAAATTCGTAAATTCAAGGCGGGCATTCGTGGGGGGGATGTTACAGATACCACAGGATCCACCATGAGGGGAATGGCCATGGGAGTTGCTGATGAGCAAACCTTAAAAGATATGGTTTCTTATATTAATACTCTTCAATAAGAAAAGACTATGAGTAAAGTACATAATGACAACCCCGATGTTTTGGCCAAAAAGATTTTTTTTGTTACTTTGTCAACACTGACACTTTATGTGTTGGGTGTGGTTTTGTTTGTTTTGTAAAATTGGAATTTGCGATATGAATTCCTTTACGGACATGGTGAAGAATGCCGTGAGCTTGTCGAACGGTCGAACCATAAATCGTACAAATTCGAGACTTTCATAGAGGATTCAAAACAATATGATTGAAGCATTTGTTCCATCGGCATCAAGTTATAGTGGGCAGATAGACCATCTTTTTTCGCTTATCACCTATATCATGGGGTTCTGGTTTTTTGCAGGGCAGGGGATACTCTTTTATTTTATTTTTAAATATCGTCGCAAGCCGGGTGTCCCATCAACTTATATTTCTGGAGATAAAAAAGAAGAAAAGAAACTTATTTCATGGGCGCACAAGCTTTTATTGGTGTGTGATATTGTCATTGTTGTCTACGCTATTGGGGCCTGGTATCACGTAAAGCAATATCTCCCTCCTGCAGAGGCCACGGTTAAGGTCATCGGGCAACAATGGGCCTGGACCTTTGTGCAGCCAGGGGCTGATGGGGTGCTGGACACAGCCGATGATATTATAACGATTGACGAACTTCATGTGCAGGAAGGGCTGACCTATCATTATCTGCTGACATCAAAAGATGTGTTGCACAGTTTTTTTGTTCCCGTTTTTCGTTTGAAGCAGGATGCCATCCCTGGAAGAGAAATTGTGGGATGGTTTAAGGCAACCAAAACCGGTCAATACGATATCTTGTGCGCTGAAATTTGCGGTGTGGGACATGGTTTGATGGGGGCCAGAATTTTTATTGAAACCAAGGATCAGCATCAAAAATGGGTTGAAAGTAGGGGCGGGGAGCATTCCGCCCCTACGCTGGGGATGAATCCGTAGGGGCGTCCCTTGGCGCGCCCCACACGCCGGCAGAGAAGGGCGCAGCAAGCGGCGCCCGTACGTTGATTCCGTAGGTGTATCCTGCCAGAGGCAGGCACGGTGCAATACAAACTAGGAAACATATGAGCGATTATCACGAAAGTTTTTTCAAGAAATACCTTTTCTCAACCGACCACAAAATGATTGCCATGCAATATTTGTTTACCGGAATATTCATGGGGCTGGTGGGTGGTTTTTTGGCCTATGTGTTCCGGATGCAGATTGCTTTTCCGGGCATTTCTGTTCCTGGTTTCGGTATTGTGAATGAAAATAGTTACAATACGCTGGTAACAAATCATGGGGCCATCATGATTTTCTGGTTTGCCATGCCGGTTCTGATTGCTGCTTTTGGCAATTACCTTATCCCGCTGATGATCGGTTGCGATGACATGGCTTTTCCCCGTATCAACCGGCTTTCTTACCAGATTTTTTTGGTCAGTATCCTTGTTTTACTTTCTTCTTTTCTTGTTCAACATGGGGGCTTTGGTGGGGCATGGACAGCCTATCCCCCTTTGTCAGCCAAGGCGGAATATAATCTTACCCCCATGGGCGCGTCGTTGTGGTTGATTGCCGTGGCCCTTGAGTTTGTGGCGTTTCTTTTAGGGGGAATTAATTTTATTGTCACTCTCATGAATTCCCGGGCCAAGGGAATGAGAATGTATGAGATCCCCATGGTCATATGGATGATTGTGATAGCCAGTATTTTATTCATGGCCTCGGTAGGGCCTCTTATCGCCGGTGCGGTGATGCTTTTGTTTGACCAGCTTTTGGGCACGGGTTTTTATGACCCTGCCAAAGGGGGTGACCCTCTTTTATGGCAGCATCTTTTCTGGTTTTTTGGGCATCCTGAAGTTTATGTGGTTCTTCTTCCCCCCATGGGGATGGTGGTGGAAGTGATCACCACATTTTCACGCAAAAAACTTTTTGGGTACAAGACATTTTTATATAGCGTGTTTTTTACCGGCATTTTAAGTTTTGTCGTGTGGGCCCATCATCAGTTTGTGGCCGGTATTGACCCTCGCATGGCCAATATTTTTACCATCACCACACTGCTTATTTCTGTTCCCATTGCTGAAATCTGTTTTTTACTCATGGCCACCCTCTATAAAGGTTCCATTGAATTAACGACTCCCATGCTTTTTGCCCTTGGTTTTGTCGTTGAATTTATTTTGGGCGGAGTGACGGGAATTTATTTGGGGGCAACGGGAACCGATATTTTCTTCCATGATACTTATTTTGTGGTGGCTCACTTCCACTATACTTTTGTGCCCATTGCCGTGATCGGGTTGTTTACAGGCATCTATTATTGGTTTCCTAAAATGTTTGGAAGAATGATGGATGAAAAATTGGGCAAGATCCATTTTTGGGGGACGATCATTCCTTTTAATTTTATTTTTATTCCCATGTTCTTTTTGGGAATGGGTGGGGAGCACCGTCGAATTTACAACTACCAGAATTTCCCGGACTTGAATCATCCGGAACTTTTTCATTTACGGCAAATCTCGACTGTGGCGCTTATTGTGATGCTTTTGTTTCAGATTGTGTTCTTCATCAATTTTATCCGCAGTTTGCGCAAAGGAAAGAAAGCTGAAGCCAATCCTTGGAAGGCCAATACATTGGAATGGGTGGCTCCTTCGCCCCCACCCCATGGCAATTTTGCAACATACCCTGAAGTTTATCGCGGACCCTATGAATATTCGGTTCCCGGTCGCAAACAAGATTATTGGCCGCAGAATGAACCGTAAGGGCAATTCATGAATTGCCCTTACGGGGTAGGGGCGCCCCTTGGCGCGCCCTCCCTACATAGGAGAATTAAATGCACCATCCTCCCCTAGCCAACACCCGGTCAGCCACCGGAATCAACACAGCCAAACTGGCAACTTGGTGGGTCATTGCCTCTGAAATCGTTATTTTTGGTGGATTGCTGGTGTCTTATCTGCTTTTTCGGTTGCATCATACTGAATGGGCGCAGGAAGCCGAACACACCAACACCGCTGCAGGGGCCTTTAATACTTTTGTACTGCTGACCTCCAGTTTTTTTGTTGTGTTGGCGCATAAAGCGGCTGAGGAAAAAAACGGGGCGAAAGCGGCCCGTTTTTTGGGCTATACCATTTTGGGAGGGCTTACCTTCATGATGGTGAAAGCCTACGAGTACACCCACGAAATTCAACATGGGTTCACCATGTTCAAGAGTGTGTTTTGGTCTTTTTACTATACAGCCACCGGGCTGCATGGTTTGCACGTGATGGCCGGCATGGTGATTATGTTCATTGTGGGCCGTGATGCCAAAAAAGGCCGGAATTTGCACCGTGTGGAATGCATCGGGATTTACTGGCACTTTGTGGACCTTGTCTGGATTTTTTTATTTCCGCTTTTGTATATTGCAAAATGACGTCTGACAAGTCTGACGCGTCAGACAGGTCCGACTTAAATTTATGTCACACGCCAACACAAACGAACACGCAACCGAACATTCTCACCCCAATTATTTTAAAATATGGATGGCTTTGGTAGCCTTGTTGATCGCCAGCGTCCTGGGCCCCATGATTGGCATTCCATGGCTCACCCTGATCACAGCCTTTGGAATAGCCATTATCAAGGCTTTGATGGTGGCCGCCTATTTCATGCATTTAAATGTTGAGAAAAAATATATCTGGTACATTCTTCTTGGTTGTCTGGCCCTGATGATTTTCTTTTTCTTTGCGATTGCTCCGGACATCATGAATCATTCCGGAACCAACTGGCATTTTATTGAGGTTACGCAACCAGCCCCATCCCATGGGGGACATTAAAATACCCCACGTCGTGCAAAGAGCCCATGAGGTTTTTACTATGGTGTCCGCCCCCACAACACTATCCATAAAAAGATCCCCGGTTGTTTCCAGTCCTGTTTTGGGAATGCTGATTTTTATTTTAACCGAGATCATGGTTTTTGCTTCGTTTATAAGTGCCTTTAATATCATCAAATCCGGGTTTAATAATTGGCCCCCCTTAGGGCAGCCCAGGCTCCCCGTAGAGATAACGGCTTTTAACTCACTTTTTCTTATAGCCAGTGGATGGTTGATTTATCTGGCTTATAAATGTTTTGGGAAGGGAGAGCCAAATTCCAAGGTGAAAAAATATTTTTTATGGGCCTTGTTTTCGGGTTTGTTGTTTGTACTGCTTCAGGGGATGGAATGGGGTCGTTTGATTGGTTATGGCCTCACGATGACTTCCAGTGTGTACGGAAGTTTTTTTTATCTGATTATCGGGACACACGCTTTGCATGTCTTGGGGGCCATTATCGGTTTGGTATTGGTTTATCGTCGGTTGGTTTGTGGAAGTCTTAAAACTGAGACTTTTGCCGCCATGCAGGCCTTCTGGTTTTTTGTTGTGGCTTTATGGCCTGTATTGTACGTACTTGTCTACTTATGAAGATGAGAGCTTTTTTAATTTGCGTGTTGGGATTATGGGTGTTTCCTCTTGTGGTGCAGGCCTGCCCTGTTTGTTTTTCGGCAAAAGGGGCCACACTGAATGCCTTTCGCTGGTCCACGCTTTTTTTGGGGATGATTCCTTTCATCGCTTTTGGCGCCTTCTTTTTCTGGTATCGGGCTAAATTAAAAAACAGGGGGTTGTAATGGGAAGTCTTCCCCATACCTCTGTCCTTCCGGAGCTAATCGCCTCTCTCAATGGAGTCAGTTTTTTGTGTCTGATTGCCGGGTTTATTTTGATCAAATTCAAAAGAATTTTTTCGCATCGGGTGTTGATGAGTGTGGCGCTGGTTTCTTCCGGTTTATTTTTGGTTGTTTATTTGATGCATCATTATCAGGTAGGGTCGGTTCCTTATGGCCGCCATGATTGGACCCGTGTTCTTTATTTTATCATTCTTGTACCCCACATTATTCTTGCTGTAGGGATGCTGCCGTTTATTTATTTGGCAGTGCGCGCGGCCTTGAAGAATGAAATTGAAAAACATAAAAGGATTGTAAGATTTCTTTTTCCCGTTTGGACCTATGTGTCGTTTACGGGGCTGGTTGTTTATTTTATGTTGTATCACTTGGAATAATTTCATGTCCCAACGTGGTTTTAAAATAATTTTTCTTTTGGCCACTGCCCTTGCTTTCTTTGTTGTGGTCTTGGGAGCTTACACCCGGCTTACCAACGCTGGGCTAGGTTGCCCCGATTGGCCGGGATGTTATGGGCAGATGATTCCCTCATCCCAATCTTCATTTCCGGAGGAAGGGGGGCAAAGGGCCTTGGAACTTCGCAAGGCCTGGACGGAAATGGCGCATCGTTTTGGTGCGGGGAGCCTTGGTTTATTGATTTTTGCCCTTTTTCTTTTTTCTTTGGTTCAAAAAATAAAACATCAACCATCCCCCTTTGGACTGAGTCTTCTTCTTTTTTTTGCTGTTATTTTTCAAGCAGCCCTGGGCATGTGGACAGTGACGTTAAAATTACATCCCTTTGTGGTGATGGGGCATTTGTTGGGTGGATTGACAACACTGGGTTTGTTGGGGTGGGGAGTGTTGGGGAATTTAAATCCTGTAGGGGCGTCCCTTGGTGCGCCCTCCACAAGGGAGCCCTTGGGTGCGCCTCCCACAAGGGCGCAGCAAGCAGCGCCCCTACATCGATGGGCCCTATGGGCCCTTGTCATTCTCATTCTTCAAATGGCGTTGGGGGGGTGGACCAGTGCCAATTATGCGGCGCTGGCTTGTCCCGATTTTCCGATGTGCCAGGCTTCATGGTGGCCTGGCATGGACTTGAAAGCCGCGTTTACCGTGTGGCACGAGTTTGGGCATAATTATGAATATGGCGTGCTTCATAATGAAGGGCGCGTGGCCATTCACATGATGCATCGGATAGGGGCGGTGATTACATTTATTGTTGTGGGTGGTTTGGGGATGCAATGCGTTCGTGTTGGGGTGCGGTTAGGGGGAATAGGGCGAACAGGGCGAACACAAGGTTCACCCGTACGGAACATACGGAGCGTACGGGAAATGGGATTTATTCTTCTTTTTATTCTTTGTGCCCAGATTATTTTGGGAATTTCCAATGCTGTTTTTCTTCTGCCGCTTCCCGTGGCTGTCGCCCATAGTGGTATGGCCGCCCTTCTTTTATTAAATGTTTTGGCGGTGGTTAAATTTTCAAGGTAGATTTAAAAAATTATGATTCGTCATCTTCTTAATTTAACCAAACCCCGCATCAGCTTACTCTTTGCCATAACGGGGTTGACAGCCATTCTGGTTGATGGAACACGCACATCTCCTTCTTTGTGGATGTGGCTTGTGTCCTTGGCCATTTTTTTGGTGGGAGGGGCGGCCAACGGATTTAACCAGTTTTTTGAGAGGGATATAGACCGCCAGATGGTGCGTACGGCCAAAAAAAGGCCCATTCCCCAGGGAAAAGTTTCGCCCCGGATGGCGCTTATTTTTAGTATTGTCTTGGCGATTGTGGGCAATGTCATGCTCTATGAGTTGGGCGGTTTTTGGTCTTTTTTTTGGGGAGTATTCACCATTGTTTTTTACAGTTTTTATTACACCTTGTGGTTAAAACCCCGGACGCCCTACAACATTGTCATTGGTGGGGCGGCTGGAGCCACAGCGCCGCTGATCGCATGGTCGGCTGTTACGGGCAATTTCTTGGGCCTGGTTCCTTTTTTGATGTTTTTGATCGTCTTTATCTGGACGCCCCCTCATTTTTGGAGTTTGGCGCTCTATTACAAGGAAGATTACGAAAAAGTTTCCTATCCCATGTTTCCTAACATCAAGGGGGATAAGGCCACCAAAAGCCAGATTTTTTGGTATTCGGCCCTCTTGTTTCCTGTGGCGCTAAGTCTGTATTTCTTTGGTATTTTGGGAGTGGTTTATTTGGTGGGGGCTTTCATCCTAAATCTTGTTTTTCTCTATGGCGCCTGGATGGTCATGAAAAAAAATGACACCAAAATTTACCGGAAGTTTTTCGCTTATTCCATTTTCTATCTTCTTCTTCTCTTTGCCTTAATGATGGCGGACAAGATGATTCCGATAAAATAGGAATCAATTTTCCAATTTCCTCGCCAAATTCCCCACGCTTATTGACGCGGCTATGTAAAGGAAGGGGAGCCAATAAGGAATGCCCAAAAAATCAGGGAAAATATAGCGGAACAATCCAAGTTGAATCAGAATTATCTCTACCAGGCAGCCTATAATGGATGTCCCCAGGGCTACGACCAATCCCTGCCTTGAAGCATCAAAAAAATACCAAATGATGAGGGAGGCTGTCGCCAGACTGAGAGTTTTTGTGAAAGGGGCCAATTTGAAAAAACCGCTGGCATAATAAATCATGCCAAAGCACACAAAACCAATCAGTACGATGGGCCAGGTAAGGTGGTTGGCGGGTTTGTCCCATTTTTTATCCAACCACAAATGAGAAATGCCGATGGTTGCGGAGGCACTTCCAAATAAAAACGGAACCCACCAGGCCATCTGCCATTTCCAGGGATGGGGATATTGGGTGGTCAGACTATGGGTATGGAAGCCATCGAAAAAAGAGCCTACAATGGCACCCACCGTAAAAAGGATGAGGATGTTTTTGAGTTTCATAAAAAAACATCTTAATGGGGAACTTGCAAAGTTAAAAGGGAGAATTTATCCTTCGACAAAAAATCGGCCCCTTGGGGCCGAAATAAAATGACGGATAACCCTGAGCGAATCCCGCATTGCGGGATGAGTCGAAGGGTAGCTCAGGATGAAACTTGGGGGCTTGCCCCCGAGTTTTTCATTCCCTGGGTCAGCAATTAGCCCCGCCTTAAAAGTGAAAGGGTAGGCCGCCCTTTAAATAATCGAGGGAACCATCTTTGGGGTGCGGATGGCCGAAAATGGTTGGGTCGTGATGGAGTGGAAGTGCGGAGTGGGGTCCCAGTGGCTCTTTCTTTTTCTCGATCGTGAATGATCCTTTGAAGGGCCAAGGCTGTTTTCCCAAAATTAACCAGATTAAGGTGCGCATCTGGTTTTTCTAAAATCACAAAATTAGGGGGAAGTTCTTTGGGGATACGGGACACCCCATCACTCTTTTTTCCACCAGCCCCTAAAAGAGGACTGACACCATAGCGGAAACCGGCATGGGTGGCTGTGACCACAGCCGCACGAACAGGTCCCCCTTGAAGAACCTGGGCTTGTCTTAATTCCCCAAAAAGTGTTTCGGGTCTTTCGGCCAAGATAACCCGATCAGCCAATTCGGTCCCAAAACAAGCAAAACGGTCGCCTAAAAAATCTTCAGCATAAAAGGGCCCGGATTCCCCGCATAAGATTTTGTCCATGGCCTTGGCAATGTCGGTCAGTGGAACCCCGGCGGCAGGGGGGGCATACATATGGAGACGATTATCTTTCAAGTAAGGCATCACCCATTTGACCAGTGCCGGGCGAAGAAGGTCCAATCCAGGATAGAGCGCATGGGCTAACGGAGGGAATGTTCCGTCATTTTTTTCGTAATCATAAATTGTGGCCAATACTTTCAACCCATGGGCCGCAAAACCACCCTTGGAATAGCCCACAAGAAAAAGTTTTTTTACGTTTGCCAGCCGGGTATTGGGATCGCTTAAGGCCTTGGCCAAACGAAAAAGAACCAAGGGGACTTCGTGAGCCCAATTGGGCTGGACGACGGCTTCATGGCTTCCATAAATAGAATAGGAAGGATGACGTTTTATATCCCCAAAGGGGCCCACATGCAGGATGATGCCCCCTAAGGCATAATGACGGGCCAAAGTATCCATCCATTCATCCTCTGGCCCATAATTGAAAAAGCCTGGAAAAACGACGACGGCTGCATCTTCGATAGGGGGATGAATAAGTTCCACAGGAGTTTCTTCCCGCATTTCGGCCGGAGGGCTACGAAAGGCATGATGCGCTTGGACCAAGGGATCTAAAAAAGAAATTTCTGGTTGATGTGGAACCCTGTCTTGCCATAAGCGGGGAAACCGTGAAGTGGGACGTAATGTCCAATAAGGATGCCCCCTTTCATCAAGCCATATAGATCGTGATAAAGATGGATCTGGTTCTGTGGGTTCGATAATAAAAGGAGTTGAAACTTGGGCAACCGATGGTCCGGTGCCGTAAGAGCCATCTGTGGCAGATGATCTGCCAGAGGCAGGGGATGCTGCGTCTTCAAAGGACATAAAAAATAATGGGGGGAAGGAAAAAGGAAAATAGGAAGAAGAGGAGAGCAAAAAACCTCTCCTCTTAAATGAAAAAATTTTTCCTCCCTCTAAAGGCAGGTATAAGAATTTTTTTAAAAAACTGTCAAGGATTTGATGAAAATTTGGTGAAGAATTTTAAGAATTCGCTTCGTCACTTCCAACCCCAAAATAAACACAGTCGGGGTGATGAAAGACAAGGGCCGAAACAGACGCCTCGGGCTCCATCATGAAGCCCTCGGTAAGGTGGATTCCAATTTCCTCGGGTTTCAGAAGTGTCCAAAGCCCGGCCTGGTCTTCCAGGTGGGGGCAGGCAGGGTAGCCAAAGCTGTATCTTTTACCGCGATACTTGGTCTGAAAGCGGTCCTTCATTGTCGTGCCAGGGTCATCGGGAAAACCCCAGTCCTCCCGTATACGCCGATGGATCCATTCGGCGCATCCTTCGGCAGTTTCAATGGCCAAGGCTTGAAGGGCGTGGGATTTCAAATATTCTCCCTTGTTTTTGAACTCATCAGCCTTCTCACGCACCCCATGGCCCGCGCCGACGACGAAAAGGGCAACGTGGTCTCTGACCCCTCTCCCTGACCCTCTCCCACAAGGGGAGAGGGAATTCCCCCCTCCCTTGTCCCGCGTAGCGGGATTCCGGTACGCGGAAAGGGGAGGGGGTAGGGGGAGGGTGGATGTTGATGGAAGGACATAATCCGCCAAACACAATCCGTTCTCCTTCCTCTGCCGGTTGAATTTAAATGTATGAACCGGTTTGGTCTCGCCCGGCTTGAACAAATGGATGGAATTCCCCTCACTTTCTGCTTCAAAGAATTGCCATACGGCTTTGACCTTCATGAATTTTTTGGCCACTTCTTTTACATCATCCACCACGGCCTTCAGTTCGAGGGCTTTCGGGTCGCGGTCGGCCAATTTTTTTTCAAACGCCCCTTTAAAACCCAGATGGCGAACATAGAGCATGAGGGGATTGATGTATTCCCAGATTTCTTCCAATTGAGGGACATCCCTCTTTTTTCGATCGAGGTAGGGCGCGGGGGGAATGTCGATGTCGGTGCGGACATCCTTGGATCGGATTGTTGTTTCGGGCGGTAGGGGCGCGGCAAGCGGCGCCCCTACGTTGGATTCGCCGCCCAATTTCGTATGTTCTTCCACCAATTGATCTTTGGCCTTGGGGTCCATTAATTGATTAGCCAGCCGCAACCCGGTCATGGCGTCCTTGGCATAAAAGGTGTGGGTGGAATAACTGGGGGCGATTTTGGTGCGCGTGAATTTATCCGAAAGGGCGGCGCCACCAACAAGCAGGGGAATTTGAATACCGGCCATTTTAAGATCCGCCGCCGTGATTGTCATTTGTTGAGCTGATTTAACAAGCAGGCCAGAGAGGCCGATGATATCCGGTTTATGTTCCTTGACGGCACGGATGATTTCTTCCGGTGGAACTTTGATACCCAAGTTGATGACGTTATAACCGTTATTTTTCAAAATGATTTCGACCAAATTTTTGCCGATGTCGTGCACATCGCCCTTTACTGTGGCCAAGAGCACCTTTCCCTTGGCAACCACATCCGCTTTTTCCATGAACTGTTCCAAATGACTCACGGCGGCCTTCATGGCCTCGGCCGATTGAAGTACTTCGGCCACAATCAATTCATTGTTGTTAAAAAGCCGGCCGACTTCGCTCATTCCCGCCATCAGGGGGCCGTTGATGATGTCGAGAGGTTTTATCTTTTCCTTTAATTTCAAATCGAGGTCGGGGATGAGGCCGTCTTTGGTGCCTTGAATGATGTATTGAGCGAGACGTTCGTCTAACGGTAGGGGCGATTCATGAATCGCCCTTACGGATTTAACCGTGTTTCTAAAATGATCCGCTAGGGTGGCGATATTGGCCCGGTTGATGGTGGCTTTTTCTTCTTTGGTTTGTTTGCGCCAATCCTGTAGGGGCGAAAAATTTTTCGCCCCTACGTTAAACAACAAATCCTCCGCCAATTTCTTTTCTTCTGGGGGAATGCTGGCAAATCTTTCCAATTTTTCGGCGTTTACAATGGCCAAATCTAGACCGGCTTGGGTGCAGTGGTAGAGGAAAACAGAATTGACCACTTCGCGTGCAGCCGGGGGAAGCCCAAACGAAATATTGGAAATACCCAAAACAGTTTTGCAATACGGGAATTCTTTTTTGATGAGGCGAATGCCTTCGATGGTTTCAACAGCGCCGCCAATGTAGTTTTCATCCCCGGTGGCACAGGGGAAAACAAGTGGGTCAAAGATGATATCTTCCTGGCGCAGCCCGTATTTTGTTGTCAGAAAATGATGTGACCGTTTGGCGATCTCCAATTTTCTTTCCCGCGTGAAGGCTTGGGCCTGCACGGGGGCGCCATATTTTTTGATCAGCGGACAGACTTTTTCGAATTTTTCCTCGCCGTCCTCGAGGTTGATCGAATTGATCAGCGATTTCCCCTGGCAGTAGGTGAGGGATTTTTCAATGGCTTGTGGGTCCGTTGTGTCGATCATGATCGGCGCTTTAATCTTTTTGATGATCTGATCGTAGAAGGGATCGATGTCGGGAATTTCTTCGCGGTCGGTGCTCTGCAGGCAGACGTCAATCACATGAGCCCCGTTTTTGACTTGGCGGCGGGCGATGTCGGTGGCCTCATCCCATTTTTCGTCATTCACCAAATTTTTAAACAGACGTGACCCGATGACATTGGTGCGTTCCCCTACAATGAGGGGACGATTGTCGGCTGTTGCTTCCACGGTTTCAATGCCGCTATAAAAACTTCGACCCTTCATTCCATGGGGAGAAACACGGGGTTTTTTGCCAACGATCATTTGGACAATGGCCGCTATATGCTTATGTGTGGTGCCGCAGCATCCGCCCACGATGTTAAGCCAGCGGTTATCGGCAAATCGTTCCAGTTGGCGGGCCAGCGATTCGGGGGTTTCCAAATATTTTCCTTCTTCATCCGGCAGCCCCGCGTTGGGGTAGCACGAAACAGAACAATCGGCCAGTTCATGGATGGTGCGGATGTGGTCGGTCATGAATTCCGGCCCTGTGGCGCAGTTTAACCCAATGGCTAAAAGTTCGACGTGCGAAAGGGAAACGACGAGGGCATCGGCGGCCTGCCCGGCAAGCATGGTGCCCATGGGTTCAATAGTGCCCGAAACAATGAGGGGAAGTTTTTTGCCAAATTCCTGGCAGGCTTTCTGAACACCGATCACACCGGCCTTGATATTGCGTGTGTCCTGCGCGGTTTCCAAAAGAAATAAATCGATGCCGCCATCAAGCAAGCCCAGGGCTTGTTGATAAAAATTTTGGGTGAGCTTATCAAAAGTGACTCCGCCCGTGACTGAAATGGCCTTGGTGGTGGGGCCCATCGAGCCGGCCACAAAACGGGGCTTGGCCGGTGTTGAAAATTCCCTGGCGGCCTTGCGAGCCAGTTCGGCGGCTGTCTTGTTGATGAGATGGGTTTTTTCCTGAAGCCCGTATTCAGCAAGAACCAGCGGTGTACTGCCAAATGAATTGGTTTCAACAATATCGGCGCCGGCTTCAAAATATTTTTTGTGGATGTTTAAAATGATGTCTGGGCGGGTAAAAACGAGATTTTCGTTGCATCCTTCAAGACTGGCCCCGCCAAAATCAGAAGCCGTCAGATTTTCCTGTTGCAGCATGGTCCCCATGGCGCCATCAAGCACTAAAATACGCTGGCGCATGAGGTTGGCGAGTTCGGTTGGTTTTTTATTTTGGGGCATAAAGGGGGTTAGCTATAGCATACTTAAATGGGCTGGCAAGTGTTCGTGAGATGAAAAAGCCAAAATTCTTTGATATCAGTGATATTGACAAATCGTATCTGATCAGATACGATTTTTTAAATGAATTTTCCACATCAATTACAATCCTGGAGATTGTCAAAAGCTTTAAGTGTGGCTCAGTTAGCCAGACTGTCAGGTGTTTCAAGACCGAATCTCGTCAATCTTGAGGGGGGTAACAAAGAATGTAATTTGTCGACCTTGTTTCGTTTGGCCGGGGCATTGCAGGTTACTCCGGGCACTTTGCTTGATAGTCAACCCAAGCCGGAAATCGTCCTTAATCGGCATGAAGCCGATCTTGTCGCAAGAGTGTTGCTTAAAAAAGCTTCAACAAAAAATCAGAAAATTATTCGGGCAGTGCAAATACTTCAGCCAACGGTTATAAGTATTTTGCAGGTGGCGGGTATTAAAAAATCGGGGGTGTCAACACGCCTGTCCAGAGCCAGGGCTTCTTACGTGTTTGGTAAAAAGGGGTATGAGCAATTGGTAACCCGTTTAAATAAACTGGCAGCTTCGTTATGTTAAAAAAGGATATCGACAATTTTTTCAAACAACTCAATTTAGAATTAAAGCATCCCATTGTTGTCTATCTGACAGGGGGTGTTGCCTCCTGTTTTTTGGGAGGTGTTCGTCCCACGCAGGATATTGATTGTGCCATCAAAGGTTCTTCTCACTGGAGTGAAATTGATTCTGCCGTAAAGAATGTTTCCCGTCAGACGGGTATTGCCTGTGAATATGCCGAAGATATTAGCCGTTGGGGGATGGTGGGGTATACTCGTTTTGAGAAGAATGCCAAATTTTATAAAAAATTCGGTAAAATTTCAGTTTCAATTTTAGAACCCACTATATGGTCGGTTGGCAAGATCAATCGTTATACGATAGATGATGTGCTTGATGTTGAGGCGGTATTTAAAAAACAAAAAATTTCTGCCAAAAAAGCGGTAGAAATGTGGGGTGCTGCCTTTAATGAAAGCCCCCCCTCTACTGAAAAAGGGATGTTTGCCAAAAGGGTTTTTCATTTTTTGGCAAATAGCGGGGGAAAGATATGGGGGGCTAAATTTGACGCAAAAAACTTCAATCTTCTTTTCTCAAAAAAAATCCATCTTAAGGCTGCGCCGTGAGCGCATTCAAGTCACGCACCGAAACATAGGGCAAATAATCTGCTGCCTGGGCCCGGGTGTAAAAATCATCCACCTTATCGGCGTCACTGACATAATCGATGGCCAAAACCATTTTGCCGGAATCGATAACTTCATCCAGATAAGGGGTGACTTCATCGGCATGGTCCAAGTCGAGGTCGTTGTTATTTTCGGCATCCCCATAATACCAGTTATCCTCGCTACCAAGGCCGTTGATGGCGGCCAGATAATCGCAGGCGCTTTCCTCCTCAAAAATGGCCGTGCCATTTTGGGGAAAGATCATAAAGTTTGCATCAAGGGTGCGTGCATAAGTGGTCAGGGCCAGCACGAAAGCGATCATGTCTTCGCCGGCAGTGGCACGGTCAACGCTACTTTCCCCATCGGGGCCGAAGTATTCAAAGGCATCAATAATATCCAGATAAACACCATCAAAGCCGGCAGCTATAATACGGTCTAAATAAGCTGTAGCATCTCCGTAGATAATGTCCTGCCAATCGGTGTCCCAATATTGCACTTTATAATTGTCGGGGAAATCGGGGTTGGAGGCAAAAAGCCAGTCGGGGGCAATGCCATCGACGGGGTTGTTGCTTCCATCCACCCAGGTAGGGTCCCAATAAAAACGGTCGGCTTCGGCCTCACCGATGCTCATATAGGCCAAAACGGTTTTGCCCGTGCCAGAAGCTTTTAAATTGGCTATTTCAAGGGCGGTAAACTCGCCCCCTTCGCTGCCATCCGAAGAATAATCCATGACAATCAAATCAAAATCACTGGCAGAGAGTTGGACTAAATCCGGGCCATCTAGCCAGTAGGCCCAATCGGTCACACCGGCAGGGGCCAGGAATCCGGCCAGATTGTTTTGACAGTCGGCTGCAACAAAAGTAATGGCTCCACCGTTGCTTCCGCCGCCGCTTCCACTACTGCTACTATTGCCTCCGCAGCCAGAGCCTGAAAGAATGAATGTGAAGATGAATAAATAAAGAGGAAAGGCATCATTTTTTTTCATAAAAAAATAATACCCAAAAAAATGAACAACACCCAGCTATTTTAAATCCATACAACTAAAACCAAGTTTTTCTCAAAAAAATCATTAAGTTTTCTATTTTTTGAAGCCTGATTCATGTATAAGAGATGCAAAAAGGGTCCCTGTTGAAAAAAAACTTCATTTTATCTTTGGGATTTATGAAGACGTGGCACGTTCTTATTACACGGTTCTGACTTTTCAGGACCAAATAAACACCACTGAAAAAGTGACCAAAGTGAGTCATCAACGTTTGGGGGAATTGAAAAAAAGGGTGGGGCTAGGGAAAACGCGTCAGGCGAGTTTGATTTGGACAAAGATATCGATGTTGCAGTACAGGCAGTGCTAGTGCTCTGACCATTTAATTATTATCTTTATATAGTTTGTATTTTTGTGTTATCTTTTCCGTGATTAGGAAAGGGGGAAGGATGGCACAAACGAAGCAATACAAGGAT
>Ga0209211_10005120_pt1 | contig 19839 bp, 15 predicted proteins | sample RifGroA2_FD_183992 | JGI IMG/M metagenome (GOLD analysis project Ga0209211, IMG submission 183992) | Groundwater microbial communities from Rifle, Colorado, USA - Groundwater A2 (SPAdes) (version 2) | ecosystem: Environmental > Aquatic > Deep subsurface > Groundwater | place: Rifle, Colorado...
TTGATTATCGATATTGTTATTAATATATTTAGGAAAAATAATCATACAAACATGGCGCAGGCCATCAGATTAGTTGGAAATGATATAAAATTAATGTGGAAAATGATAATAGCGTAAGACGACCGTGCGCACTACCCCTCTCCCATCTTTAATCTTAAATCTTAAACCTTTAATCTAAACTGTAGAGATCCCTCACCCTCGTAGTAATATGCGTTACCACAGTTCGGGACGACTTCTTTTGAAAGAAGTCGGTTCGGGACGACGAATTTGTTTTTCAACCAGAGGCTCTCCCGCCTCTGACGGAGGATTCGTGATTTTGAAATTGTTTGGTGCTTGGAATTTATAATTTGGAATTTCAAAAGCGGGGGACAAGCCCCCGTACTACAATCTTTGTTCGTAATGTTCGTAGTATGTTCGTAGTTCGTATAATATGTATCTTTTTAATCTTAAATCTTTAATCTTAAATCTAACACCTACTCATCCTACATATGTTGCTGTATCTTCGCCCGCAAAGCATCAATTGAAACACCACCAACAACTTGGTCAATAACTTCACCGCCTTTAAAAAACAAAAAAGTTGGAATTGACATGACGCCGTACTGCGAAGCAGTTTGGTTATTTTCATCAACATTTAATTTCATGACACCAACCGGCTTGTCACCAAACTCCACCGCGAGCGCGTCAATAATTGGCTCCATCATTTTACACGGTCCGCACCAAGGCGCCCAAAAATCTACCATTACCAGATTCTCGGCTTTTAAAACTTCTTTTTCAAAAATTGCGTCGGTCAATTCTTTCATAGTGCTCTAAAAACGGAGAGTTGCCAAATATTATTTAGGCAACAATCCAAAAAATAATAAAAAAATTAATTTCCAATTGTCGATTTCTTGATCCGCTCTTCTTCTTTGTATGTTTCCAAACGGTCGCCTACCTCGAGTTTTGTTTTTGATTGTACTTTAATTCCGCATTCTTGACCACTGCCAACTTGTTTCACGGTTTGTTTTCCAAGTTGTAATTCCGAAATTGCACCTTCACCAACATACTCGCCACCGCGGGCAATGCGAATTTTTGTATTTGGCTGCAATTTTCCATCAACTACTCGTCCACCAGCAATTGTTACTCCAGAATCGACTTTGAACACTGCCAAAACTTCAAGTTTTCCAAGTTCAGTAACCACTATTTCTTTTGGAAGCAAAGCCTCAAGATTTGCTTTTACATCATTAAACAAATCATAAATAACATCATATCTTTTGATTTCTACGTGTTTTTCCCGTGAAAGCTGTTCGGCCTGATTGGTCACTGGAACACGGAAAGCATAAACCAAACCGCTCGCTGATTCCGCTGATAAAATATCAGAATCAGTGACACTACCCAAACCCTTGCGCACAATCTTTAAAATAACATCCGGATTTTTTAATTTTTCAAACATTCCCATCAAAGCTTCAATTGATCCCAAAACATCAGTACGAATTACAATATTCAAATATGGTTTTCCACCCTCTTCTTCTGTTGGAGCGGAATTCGTGGCAGTAACTCTGGACACGGCATCATTCTTACCTTGTCGAACTTTCTTTGTGTCCAAACCCTTAGTATCATCAGCAACTTCAACCACATCCCCCACTGCCGGAGTGGATTTAAATCCTAAAACCTGAACCGGTTTTCCCGGACGAGCTTTTAGCACTACTTCACCTTTCCAATTTCTCATTGTTCTTACACGACCGACGTGTACACCCTTGATTCCCAAAATATCGCCCGGCCACATGGTTCCGGTTTGTACCAACACTGTAGCAATCGGACCCGCGCCTTTATCAATGTGAGATTCGATAATTGTTCCAATGGCATTGCGATCTGGGTTTGCTATTAAACGATCTTTTTCCATTTCTGCGGTTAAAATCAACATTTCAATTAACTGATCAATACCGGCGCCGGTTTTTGCAGAAACCGGAACAATGACAGTTTTACCACCCCAATCTTCTGGAATCAACCCAACTTCAGAAAGCGCTGATTTTGCTTTTTCAACATTCGCATCCGGCTTATCCATTTTATTTAAAGCAACTATAAAAGGAATTCCAGCCGCCTTTATAATATTTATTGCTTCTTTGGTTTGCGGTTTAACTCCATCATCGGCCGCTACCACAAGAATGGCCATGTCCGCAACTTTGGCACCACGCGAACGCATGACTGTAAAAGCTTCATGTCCCGGAGTATCAATAAATGTAATGCGGTGATCATTTTTTACAACCTGATAAGCACCGATGTGCTGAGTAATTCCGCCCGATTCTCCAGCCACAACATTAGTGGTGCGAATTGCGTCGAGCAGTGTGGTTTTTCCATGGTCAACGTGACCCATTACCACCACAATTGGCGGACGAGGTTTATTTTTTCCATCATTATCCGATTCAATAGCTGATTTCAAACGATCAAGCATTTCATCGTTTTCTTTGGAAGTTCCGTCATCAACTTCTTGTTCCGGAAGAAAACCAAGATCTTCGGCCACAATTGAAGCAGTTTCATAATCAATGCGATCATTTAGGGTTGCCAAAATTCCGCTTTTCATTAATTCACGAATTACGCCGGTTACCGGCAAATTCATTCGCGTAGCAAAATCACGCACCGCAATAACTGCCGGAATTTGAAGTTTTTTTGCTTCAGCTTTTTCCGCGTCAGTTTTTTCTTCTTTTTCTTCCACCTGACCAAGCTGTTTGGCAAATTTTTCCTGAACTCTTTCTTTGCGTTTCAATTCCGACCATTTTTCAATAATTTGCTGGGCACTATGATCATCAACCTTAATAGCGTGCAAACCAACATCAAAACCAAGTCCAGGAAGTTTTTCCTTGAGTTCATTGATTGTAGTATTTAATTTGCGCGCAAGTTCGGAGAGGTTCATTGGTTTGAATTATGAAGAATGAAGTATGAATTATAGATAACGCTAATTAGATTACACTAATTGCGAAATTTAGTCAATTTTGAAATAGGGAGTAGGGAGTGGAGGGAATAGGGAACGAGATTTCAGATTTTAGATTTCAGATTGCAGATTTAAGATTTAAGATTGAAGATTATATATTGCGCGGAACCACGCAGAACCATACGCGGAACCACGCGGAGCAAGTTACTACGAGGTTGAGCCTCGTAGATAGATATTGTTTGGAGTTTGGTGCTTGGAATTTCTATGGTTTATGGCTTATAACTCTACCTCACCAATCCCAAATGGCGGGGTGCAAAACTCCGCCCTTTCAAAATTTTGTCAAGAACCGAATAATGTGAGAGAATGAGACCGTAAAACAATATAATATAGAAACACTAAACTCTAACCACTAAATTCTAAACAAATTCAAAACCCAAATTTCAAAACTCAAAACAAAATACCATTCTGAACATAGCGAAGAATCTCGCGAGATCCTTCGCTATGCCCTGAACCTAGTATGGTTCAGAGCTTTGCTCAGGATGACCATTCGGGTCATTTTTGAGCTTTGAATTTTGAACTTTGAATTTGTTTAGTGGTTAGAATTTAGAGTTTAGAGTTTCTATACCAAACCCACAAAATATGGAAGGATTTTTATTTATAGACAAACCCGCTGGTCCGACTTCGCATGATATTGTTGACCAAATACGAAGATTAACCGGCATTAGAAAAGTCGGGCATGCCGGCACTTTGGATCCGTTTGCTACCGGATTGCTTATTTTGGCTCTAGGAAACACCACTAAAAAAATTCAAGCCTTAGTTGGACTTGATAAAGAATATGAAGCTTTGGTGCAACTTGGAGCGACCTCGGATACTTATGATCGGACAGGGCGCATAACAGAAGGATCAAAAATAAAATATAAAGTAGCAAAAGAAGATATTGAAGACGTGTTGAAAAAATTCCGCGGAAAAATTGAGCAAATTCCGCCAATGTACTCGGCAAAAAAAGTAAAAGGTAAAAAATTGTATGAATTGGCACGCAAAGGAATTGAAATTGTCCGCCAACCATCCCAAATTACAATCCATAAATTAGAAATTGAAAATTTTGATCCGGAATTAAAAACTTTGACACTCCGCGTACAGTGTTCATCCGGAACTTATGTTCGATCACTGGCATACGATATTGGTCAAGAACTCGGCTGTGGCGCGTATCTTAAAGAATTACGACGCACAAGCATCGGACCTTTTCGAATTGAAGACGCAGCCCAGCTTGAACCACTTTCAAAAGATAATGTGGCTGAACATCTTCATCTAACTGACAAAACTTTAGGTGCAATCGAGACCATTTCCAAAACTTCCAAATAGTGCCTGAGCCTGCCTGCCAGCAGGCAGGGCAGATAGGTCGAAGGCCTTACTTAAATTTTATCCCTTCAACAAGTTCAGGGAATAAAATTTGGCAACGCTCACCTTTTTAAACTTGACAAAACAAGCAACCAAACGCATACTAACATGTAAGGTTGTTTTTTGTTCTTTACAAAAGGAGACTAATAATGGAAAAAAGCAGACGTCTGCGGCGGCGACCAAGAGCCGGACATGAATACGATCAAAGAATTGCGACTGGTAAAACAGCAATCCAAAAATATCTAACCGGATCAAAATTTGAAAACCTGTCAATTCATGAAACCGTAACTTTGCTCGAATCAATTCATGGTCAAGTTTGGGCTGAAAAAAATCTTAATGCTTTGGGAATTAAAAAAGATCGTTATGGCCAACATGGCGAAAAAGGAAGATTCAGAATTCGCCGGCCGGATGATCCTCATTATCCCGGTACATGGGACAACAACAAGGTACTTCAAGCCTTTATTGTTGGTCGAGCCAACGCAAATAATGATAAAGAAGCCGAGGATGTGGTGGCATTGGTGTATCAATACCTTTGTCTTGAATACACCCCAATCTACCAACTTCCGGTTCTACCCAAAAAAACAACGGCCAAAATCGTACCACTGTTTCCCCTGCTTCAAAAACCAGAGGTTGCACCAACAATTCCTTTGGTGACAGAACCAGAACAACAGGTAATCAAACCTGAACCAATTTTTCCGAAACAAAAGACAAAGGAAGTTATTCCCGAGCCAGTGGCTGAAGAAATAATTTCCAAACCTGTGGCCATGGATCTTTTTGTTGAGCCTGAAGACGAGGCAAAACCCATTAAAATATCCCGCCCTCTTAAAACAATCGTAGCAGGATTGTTGGTTGGTCCGGGACTTATTATTGTCTTTTGGTTAATTACTCTGGCTGTACAAATGTTTTCTAAACCAGAAATCGCTTGGCTGGAAAATGAAATTTCATACAAAGAAACTGGTAATGAAAATATTTTTGTGCAACCAAGAAGCAAACCAAAAATCACGATCCCTAAAAGTCCGTTGCCATATTTGCGATACCGGCTAAATGCAAACGAAACGATTTCAAGCGTGGCTCATAAGTACGCGAAAAAATCTAATGCTTTGCAACTAGCCAAGCAAATTGCGAGACTAAACAATATTTGCGTGCCGGAATGGGGTATAAACCGTGGCACTCTTGATGCCCGCCGACTATCCCCGGGCACAGAAATCCTTATTCCCATCGAGTAACGCTCGGTGGGATTTTTTATTAACCAGATAAGTTTGGTTAGGTTGTAGCTTTTTAGCTTCTTAGCTTTTTAGGAAAATTCCTAAGTAGATAAGTAGGGCGGGGTCTTGCACCCCGCCACTGTTTTGTAGTTGGTAGAAATTAAGATACAAAAACGCAAAATGTGTAATTGAGTAATTAACGAGGGGGAGACGGCATGAAAAAGACACTCGGCCATGGCTTTCATATATTCAAGGTCGGCTTCTTCCTCGCTCCCACAAACCTTGACAACAACATGGTTATAAATTCAAGGAAATAGAGTCAAGGTTTGTGAGGCTTTTTCATGCGTCTCCCCCTCGTCATTTCTCGTGGCTTGTCTGGTTTGAGGGAGAAAGAATTCCGTTGGTAGGAGACATGAACACCACTCGTAACAAGTTAGTTTTATCAATAATAACATCAATGAATTTCATGTCTCCTTTTATCTTTAATAGACACGAGGCTTAGCCTCGTAGAGCCTTACGAGGTTAAGCCTCGTGTCCGTCCCTCTGCCGAATCTTTTCGTTCCCATCCCTTTTATACTTAATACTTTATACTTGATACTCATATAACCTAACACTTATAACCTATTTCTGCTCGCTTCCTCGAGGTCGAACCTCGAGGTTCGACCTCGAGGAAATTTTGGCGAGATACAAGACCACACCCTACTTAATCCTAAATCCTACAACCTAAATCCACATCTTAAATCTTAAATCTGAAATCTTAGACTCTGTTCCCCAATGGCGGGGTGCAAGACCCCGCCCTACGTATCTTTTTTCGTAATGTTCGTAACCAGTTCGTGACGTCGCCCCTTGAGGATCCTTGCTTTCCGTCGTCGTTCGGCACTCCAAAGCAAGCTTTGGAGTGCACTCACTCCTAGGAAAGTAGTTCGTATAATATGTATCTTAAATCTTAAATCTTGAATCTTAAATCTACTCCCTACTCCCTACCACCTTCTTTTGCGTAATACAGCCAACTTTGGCAAAATAAGCGACTTTTGACAAAGGATCTAGTACATGATATTATAAGTAATGCGAAACTTGTTATTAATATTTTCGAAAAACGATGAACCTCTGACCATGGTCGAATCGGAACGAACCTTTCCCTTATGAATTTCAACTATCTTAGAATCTTCGCAGATTTTAATTTGCATGCCATTGGGGTTTGTCGTCAATTCGAGACCAACCACATATGATATTCGATTACTTATTTGCGATTATTGGCCTTGGCATCGGTATTGCCATTGGCTACCTTGCAAGAAAATTTCTTGTAAGCAAACAGACTGCTTCTGCGGAAGCAAAGACTGAAAAAATGCTTGGTGAGGCTCGCGTCAAAGCACAAGAGTTCCTCCTCCAATCTAAAGAAAAGGCCATGAAAATAATGGACGAAGCTAAGCACGACGAAGAAAACCGTCGGCGCGATTTTCGTGATCTTGAAAAACGACTTCGTGAACGCGAAGAAAAATTCGATGCCAAACTCATGGAATTTCAAGAAAAGCAGCAGCTTCTTATTGAAAAAGCGAAAAAAGTCGAGTTTATTAAAAACGAAGTTCAAAAAATTCGTGAAGAACAGGTCGGTAAATTAGAGGAAATTTCCAAACTTTCCCAATCTGATGCCAAAGAAAAACTATTGGAAAAAGTGGAGGTTGATGCAAGCGAAGATTTGGCAAATCGAGTTCGAAAACTTGAAGGCACTGCTTCTGAAGAACTTGAACAACGTGCGAACAATCTGCTTGCAACCGTGGTGGCACGATGTGCGGCAAGTCATTCCGCTGATACTACCACTACCACTGTTCAACTGCCTTCTGATGAAATGAAAGGCCGTATTATTGGAAAAGAAGGTCGTAACATCAAAGCGATTGAACAACAAACCGGTACAGAAATTATTGTTGATGAAACACCAAACGTTATTACAATTTCCGCGTTCAGTCCGGTACGACGCCAAGTTGCCAAACGCGCGCTTGATCGTTTGATTGAAGATGGACGCATCCACCCCGGACGCATTGAAGAAGCAATCGCTGAAGCTAAAAAAGAATTGGCTTTAGAAATGAAAAAAGCCGGTGAAGACGCTCTCTATGAACTTGGAATTGGTGTCGCAAGTATTGATCCAAAATTAGTACAAATTCTTGGACGTCTCAAATTCCGCACAAGTTATGGACAAAACGTTTTAATGCATTCAATGGAAGTTGCCAGAATTTCAACCATGTTGGCACAAGAACTTGGTGCTGATGTCGTGGTTTGTAAAAAAGGCGGACTTTTCCATGATATTGGAAAAGCGGTTGACCATGACATGCAAGGCGCTCACCCGGAAATTGGTTATAACATCATGAAAAAATTCGGATTCCCGGAAGAAGTTGCTTATCAAGCTCTAGGTCACCATGAAGATCATCCAAAAACATTGGAAGGTATCATTGTTAAAACTGCTGACGCAATTTCCGGCGCACGACGCGGTGCACGAAAAGATACGCTTGAAAATTACATTCAAAGACTGGAAGAACTTGAAGACATTGCAACCGGTTTTGCCGGCGTGGAAAAAGCTTATGCTATCCAAGCCGGTCGTGAAATTCGCGTATTTGTTGAGCCAAAAGAAGTTGATGATTTTGCCGCTCACAAACTAGCTAAAGAAATTGCCAAGAAAATTGAAGCAGAACTGCAATATCCTGGTGAAATTCGCGTAACATTGATACGAGAGACAAGAGTTGTGGAATATGCAAGATAAAAAAAAGCGGGGTTTATCCCCCGCTTTTAAATTAAATTTAATATTTTAAGTAGGGCGGGGCCTTGTGCCCCGCCAAATTATACAACAAAAAATTTATCCACTCTTCAGAGTTCGTCTCTAAGAGACGAACTCTGGGGCGGGGTGCAAGACCCCGCCCTACGTAATCTAATTCCACCTAAGTCCTAACTAGCTAACAACCAGTGGCTATCTTCGGCTGTGGACAAGGATTTGCTCAAATTAGCCACTTGTGCTAAACTTAGATCAATAACTAATAACAACCGTCCAGAACCATAATCAATGGTAAACTGCTGACGGTAATAATAAATATGAATAAAGCAGAATTAGCTGCCAAAATTGCTGACCGTGTTGGTGTCACTAAAAAACAAGCTGAAGACATGCTTGAAGCATTGGTTGATATCACTACTGGTACGCTCAAGGCAGGTGGAGAAGTTGTGTTAGCAGGATTTGGTGCGTTTTCCGCACGCCAACGAAAAGGTCGTATTGGTGTTCACCCACGCCGACCAACTGAAAAAATTACTGTACCACCAGTCGTCGTAGCAAAATTCAAAGCCGGAAAGAATTTGAAAGATGCTTTGAAAGGACGTATTACAGAATAAAATAAATAAAATAAAAACTCCAGTTTGAATGCTGGGGTTTTTAGTTTAGAAAAGAGAAAATAAAAAAGAGAAAAGAGTCGAGAGAGGGGCAGAAAGAGGAAATAAAATTTTTAATTTTTAATTTTGAATTTCGAATAAATTTCTAATGATTTAATTTTTAAACACCGTGTTTCAAAATTTAGACATTCAAAATTATCAGCCATCTTTTCTTCTTATTTTCTACGCACTCTTTTCTGATTTCTCTTTTCTCTTTTCTAAAAAAATCCCGCGCCGAAAGCGCGGGATGCAAAGTTGAATTACTTATTCTTGGGATTGTCTTTGGAGCAAAGCCAACGAGAAGCACCGTTGGTATTTTTCTTGAACAATTCACCACAATAACTGCAATGGCACTCGGCGTCAGCAAACTTACCTTCTTCAATACACTTTGGACAACATCTCGACCGGTGGTCGAGAGAAGTATTTTCAAAAGGCTGACCGCAAGCATTGCAAAAATGCTTGCCATGTTGAGCTTTACGCCTGTCATAATCCGCCCGGCTCCGAGCTTCACGTTCTTCCAAAATCTGTTCTTTGCTCTTTTGCTTTACCCGACGCTGACCTTCATAAAACCTGGTCGCGAGCTTAGCTGTCGCCTCAGTATTCCAATAAACACCGTAGTCATTGGAATACATATTCTCAGGAAGAATATTTTCAGAAATAAACTTCCTAAGCTCTTTTTCCCCACTGTAAGGATACAAAGAGAACGAATGCGCAAAACCTGAAGTGGGATTATGAAGAAGTTCAATCCGGCCGGCATTATCAATGTAAGTAGTAGGATAGGCAGTTACAAAAATGGGAGGAACGTCATCAACACAACGCAAGTAAACCAAACCATTTGATTTGATGTTCAAAACAATGTATCGGCTTTTACGATAATCATCGTTCTTGAAACAAACAATACTTCCTTTTCTAATATGATTATCACGCAAAAACTTTCCAATCTTTGCGAGCTGTCTCATTTTATATTCTGGTGGCAACCTAACTCCCTCTGCCACATCATTAGGAAGACCAGTCAAACCACATCTCTCTCTTCGCCTAGCTTGAGTTGCATGCTCAATCAGCGTTGACAACTGCGAACCGGTCATATCCTTATCAACATCAATACCCAAACTTTTAGCAGACTTGATTTGATCTTGCTTCGGTCTGTCTTTCATTTTCAATCCTCCTTTTTAGATTTTTGGACACTACATTTAGCCAATTTTCAAAGATCATTGTATTGTACTACTTTTACATAAAATTGTCAAGGATAAGCACACTAGAAAAACAATCCTTAAAACTTCTTATGGCTTGGTGTGAACAATAAGAACCAAAATAACCGCGCACAAAAACATTGCCACAGAAAAACCAAGTAGCCATGGATGCTTGATATATGGTTTTTTAACCAACATCTGCTGTGTAACCCTCTCCCGAATTTCTCGATGCGCGGCCTTAACTTTTCTCTTGCTCATCTTTCTCTCCTTTTATGATTTTAAAGGACTAATAATAATAACAAAAAGCGGAATTTTTGTCAATATCCCGCTTTCGTTTTTTCTCTTTTTACTTTTTTACGTACTCTTCCATTACATCATGAATTTCATCCATTTTCACAATTCGATTGTCTTTTTCATTACGTAGTTTCCACTCCACTCCACCCTCTCCCATACTGCGTTCGGAAACAACTAGACGCAACGGAATACCGATCAAATCTGCATCAGCAAATTTTTCACCCGGACGCACATCGCGATCATCATACAAAACTTCGATTCCATTATGGACAAGTTCATCGTAAAGCGATAAGGCCGCATCTCTGATACCTTCATTTTTTCCGGAAATCTCAACCAAATGTATGTCGAACGGCGCCACTTCTTTTGGCCAAATAATTCCGTCTTTGTCATTGTGAATTTCCACAATTGAACCCATAACTCGGCTTGGTCCAATCCCATAACAACCCATTAAAATGTCTTTCATTTTTCCATCCGCACCCATTACTTTAAAATCAAACGCGTCAGTAAATCTGGTTTTCAGTGGGAAAATATTTCCGACTTCAATTGATCTTTCTTTTTTAATTTTTCCTTTTTCACACGCTGGGCATTTATCACCTTCGCCAACCTCAACAATTTCTTTGTTTTGCGCAAATCCGCATTCACACGTAAAAATTGTATCCTCGCCAAAAGGCGTGACTACTTGAAACTCATGTGAAAACCTGGAAAAATCTCCACCGCTTGCTTCAACCACAATTGCATCTAAACCGCAACGGCTAAAAATTTTCAAATATGCTTCACGTGCTTTAGCATAATAAGATTCAAAATCAGCTTCGTCTAAATGAAAGCTGTAAAGATCTTTCATGGAAAATTCCCGTCCGCGAAGCAGTCCGGATTTAGCGCGCGGCTCGTCACGAAATTTATCTTGAATTTGATACACGGCTAACGGCAGATCTTTGTATGAATTGACATACTGTTTAACAAGCGGAGTGACAATTTCCTCATGAGTTGATCCAAGAGCATAATCTTTTTTATCACGTCCAATAAGTTTGAAAAGCACGTCAATTTTATCCCAGCGCCCGGTTGTTTCCCAAACGCTTTTTGGCGTTAACGCCGGCATATAAATTTCCTGACCGCCGATCGCGTTCATTTCCTCGCGGACAATTTTTTTAATTTTATCCAAAACTCGCAAACCAAGCGGCAAATAAGAATAAATCCCAGCCGCGAGCTGGTTTACAAAACCGCCTTGAATCAAAAATTTAGCATTAGTCGAATCAGCATCATGCGGTGCATTTTTATTAGGTTTTCCGAAAAGTTGTGAGTATTTCATTTTCTTATAATTTATGATTTAGAGTTCAAAAATTAGTAGACTTGTCCCTAAATAGGCTTTTGGGATGAAATTTTCATTTTTGGAAGGCAGAATCGTCTTCTACCATTCTGAACGAAGTGAAGAATCTCACGAGATCCTTCGCTATGCAGAGGTTGGCTTCCTCAGAGAGATCCTTCGTTTGCACTCAGGACGACTTCCTGGTGGAAGTCGTTTTTCAACGATTATGACCTGTCTGCCCTGCCTGCCGGCAGGCAGGGCAAAAAATGGAAATTTCAACCAAAATGCTATTTAGGGGTAAGTCTAATATAGCAGATATTTAAAAAAAACAAAAACCACCTTATAAAAAAAATGATTTTTGGTGCCCATCGGGGAATTGAATTGGAACGGAATTCTCCGAAATATTCGAGAGATTAAAAACCTTTTGGAGCTCGTCCTCATGGAAGCAGACATAATTCCGGACTTTTCAACACTTTATATCTAAACACATGAAACCTACCTTTTACAACTGTAATTTTAACAGAAAAATCGGGATCAATCCAGATCACATCGGCTCCCAATTAAACGCCCCGATTGTTGCCACGTGTTTGCCCTTGTGGCGAACTTTGTGCCGAGGGTAAGAGTCGATTTCCTTTGGCATAAAATTAGGTCTTGATAGGTTCAAGAAACCACTCCCAGAGCGGCCTGAATTCTATGGTCACGCTATCCTTTTTCACTGTGCGCTTCTCATCCCAAGTAAGCACGGTTAATTTTTTCACCTTTAGCTCACCACCCGCCTCGACCAATGCTTTCGTCTCTCTTTGTTCAACATCCGAACTTATAGACTCATAACAAACTTGTATGAGTTCGGTAACTTCCACTCCATTTTTGACAACAAAATCAACTTCGCGATCATTGCGAGTCTTGTAATAAAATAGGTCTCTGTTGGGTTTTACACCTCGCTTCACGAGTTCGGTAAATACCAGATTTTCCATGAGCTTGCCTTTGTCCGGGGAGTGCTGTACTGCTTTTGCGCTTATAAAACCATTATCAACGGCATAGACTTTCCGTGGAGATTTTATGCGCTGTATAGATTTAGGCGAATACCGGAGTAGAGAAAATATAAGATATGCTTCTTCCAGATATTTTATGTACTTCTCTGTGGTGGACGCGCTCTTTAAGTTCAAAATTTCAAGAATCTTCCGAACTGTATATAAGTTTGCAAAATTGTTTATTAGATGTCCTCCCAAATTTGCTACCTGAGTCGAAAATTTAACCCTGTGCCTTTTAACCACATCTTTGAAAACCAGAGCATCAAACAAAACCTCAAGATAATCCTTGGAGTCAATATTATTGACCGCCACTTCAGGAAATCCGCCGTTGACAAGATAGTTTTCCATTAGATTTAAAAGTTCGCCACGTTGTTGTGGTAATGCGCTATATTCCTCATTTATTTGAAATTTCTTTGCGTGGAAAAATTCATTGAAATCAAAGGGTAGTATTTCTATGGGCATGTGTCTGCCAGTCAAATGCGTGGCGAGTTCTTTTGAGAGTAGATGCGCGTTTGATCCGGTCAGTACCAGGTTATATCCTTCCCTGTGCAAGCGGTTAACAAATAGCTCCCAGTTCGGCAGATTTTGTATTTCATCAAACAGAACGGTCTTTACTTGACCATACGTGGCATGCAATTCCTTCATGAGTTCATCCGTGGCTATACCGCCCGCGCTCGACAACACCTCGTCGTCAAAACTAAAGTACATGAACGGTCTGTCCTTCAAAAGCACGAGAGAAAAGACAGATTTTCCTGCCCGTCGGGGCCCGAGAACTACTTTTATCAAATTCGAATCTAACCATTTCTTGGCAAATGGTGCTTTAGTGCGTTCTATGTACTCAAGAGTCAAAAGTTGCTCTTTTTGCAGTTTTTGGTTAGAAACTATGTCTTTGAGCATATTATTTTACTTGTGTTGGACAGAATAGGTTGTTTTTGTCCAGTACAAGTAGTATACTAGACAAGAAAGACAAAGTCAACAATATGGAAATCGAGAAACCACACCTCCACCAAAACCACAAAGGGCATTCTTCGCTTCATTTAGATACATCCTATAAATACACCAAAAATCACCTTTTCCTAAGGTGATTTTTGGTGCGCCGCCTGGGATTTGAACCCAGGACCCATTGGTTAAGAGCCAATTGCTCTGCCGGACTGAGCTAGCGGCGCATGGTGTCCCCGGAGGGATTCGAACCCCCAATACGACGTCCGAAGCGTCGCGTGATATCCATTTCACTACGGAGACATGTATTAATTAGGTTATAAGTTATAGGTTTTAGGTTATAGGTTATAGGTTTTAGAAACTCTAAACTCTAAACACTAAACCCTAGTCGCCACTTAAATAGCTCCTGCTTCCCATCCTCGCTCGAGAGTGTCAAAGCAAGCTTTGCCACTCTGCTCGCTCGTCGGGAAGTAGGGGCAGATACTATAACCCCTCCTTCTCATCCTCGTTCAGGATAGCCAAAACAAAGTTTTGTCTCTCCATTCACTCGTCGAGAAGTAAACAAGTTCAAAACTCAAAACCAAAAATACAAAAAATTTTTGAAATTTGAATCTGTTTAGAATTTAAGATTTAGGGTTTCTACAGCTTTAAACATTGTTCTACGATTTCATCATAACACTTCAGCACAATCTCGTAAACCAAAAAGTGCGGTCATATTGAGATGGTTACAAAAGTCGCTTTTGAGGATAAATTTTTGTTTTTCGAAGCGAAAATTTGGAAAAATGAGGAGGTTTGCTTGTAGCAAGCTGACGAATTTTTACAAATTTGCAGCCGAAAAACAGAAATTTAGACCAAATCTGGACTTTTGTAACCATCTCAAGCACCACACTTTGTTTTAAAATTCAACATCTTAAGACCATCCTTTGGCAGCCAGTCCGGCTTCAGCTGCTGCTACCTGCGCCTCTTGTTTTGAAGTCCCTTCGCCAACAGCCACAAGCTCGCTCCCTAAATAAACTCCCATTTTGAAATTCTTGGCATGATCCGGGCCAGTCTCTTCCAAAACTTTGTAATTTGGCGTAACTCCAAACTTATCTTGTGATGATTCTTGAAAACGACTCTTTGGATCCAAATACAAACCATATTCCAAAATGTGTGGAAGCTTTGGCAAAACAAATCGATGAATAAAATCACTCGAAGCCTCCCAGCCTAAATCAATATAAATGGAACCAATTATTGCTTCCATAGCATTAGCTAAAATATAATTTCGCGCCTTAGAAGAGGAATCTTTAGCCTCACCCTTGGAAAGATATAAATAATCTTCAATGCCAATTTCTAAACCAATGTCAGCTAAATTTCTTCCATTTACCAAACTAGCTCGCCAGTTAGTGAGTTCGCCTTCCGGGTTACCATAATTCTTATAAAGAAATTCTGTAACCACGAGTTCCAAAACCGCGTCACCTAAAAATTCTAAACGTTCATTATGTGCTAAAGGAAAATCCGGATGCTCGTTCAAATAAGATCGATGAACCACGGCTTGCGTAATCAAATCTTTATTCTTAAAATTAACACCAATTTTTTCCTCTAAACCGGAAATATCTTTCATATTAAAACTGACTACAGACTACCGACTACAGACTACTTGCAAAAATGCCGTAGACAATAGACGGTAGACAGTAGGACTTTAAAAAATTATTTTTCTTCTATTTCTATTTTCTCCTCTTCTTTTTTCTCTAGTGCTGGTTTTTCAATATCAATGGCCTTAACCTTACCGCTTTTTACCATGTCCCGATAAATCGCGCCCAACACGCCATTTACAAAACGACCGGATGATTCGCCACCAAAAGATTTTGCTAATTCAATCGCTTCATTGATTGCTACTTTTGATGGAACTTCACTTGAAAATTTTAATTCAAAAACTCCAATCCGCAAAACATTTCGATCAACAACAGTAATCTGATCAAGCGGCCACTCTGACGCATACTTAACAATGATTTCATTGATCTCGTCAATATGCTTTCGCACCCCATCAACTAAATCTTTGATAAAACCCTTGTCATCAAAATTTGGCGCAAATTCTTTAAGATTGTGTTCAATGGCTTGATCAGCATCTTTTTTGCCATTGGAAAAATCCCACTCATAGAGTGATTGCATTGCGATTGTACGAGCAAGATGTCTATTTGACATATTGTAATGAAGTACAGGATATCATTTTGATAAGCCTGTTTTCTTTCTTTATTTCGTTTTTAAACTACGGCCGGCATATGTCCCGCATGAAGCACAAGCATGATGTGGACGAACCTTTTTTAAGCACTTTTTGCATGTTCCCAATTGTGTCTTTTTTAAGGCAAAATGTGCGGCACGGCGGCGTTTTGAAGACGATGTTCTTCGGTGTCCTTGTAAAGCCATATTATCTAGGTTATATACATTATGTATTAAGTGAACGTGATATGAACATCGCATTCCAAAACCGCACTAAGAACCTAATTAAAATTGATGGATGGCTTAGTTTTGGAGCTTGAAAAAACCGCAGATGTATCAGTAGATACATTGAGGATTTTTTCAAGTGAAAAACAAGCCAGACGCAATTTTAATGGGTTATGAGTGCGGGTTGGGAATGTGATGTTCATAAGTATAGCATAGCACATTTCCCTAGTCAAGATCAAATTGGAAATACGTGTAAAATAAAAGTTTCGCAGAACCACGCAGAACTGTACGCAGAACTACGCAAAATTACGAGGCTAAGCCTCGTAGAAGAGATCCCTCACCACAGGGTAACAGAGAAACTGGGAAACAGAAGAACAAAGAAACAAAGATAAAAGCTCGTATAAAAAGAAATATTCACCACAACAGTTCGGGACGACGAATTCTAGCTTCTTAGGTTTTTAGCTTGTAGGTTCTTAGGCTGTTCTTAGGAATTTTCCTAAAAAGCTAAGAAGCTAAAAAGCTACAACCTTTCATTCTGCCCCTCTCTCGACTCTTTTCTCTTTTCTACTTTCTCTTTTCTCTCCCTGCCCCTCTGCCGACTGTTTTCTCTTTTCTGATTTCTCTTTTCTACGCCCCTACCCCCTACCCCCTACTCCCCACTCCCTACTTTCCACTCCCTATTAAAAAAATCCCGCGAAACGATTTTCGCGGGAGTTAGTAAAAAAACTGTCAAATCAATAATCCATGCGACGGACAATCTTTGTCACCGGAAAAACTACTCCACCCGGTCCTTCTTCTCCAACGAGCGTACCAATGGCTTCAAGTGCTTTGACTGAAACATCATCATTAGGATTACAACTTGTCAACAGCGCTGCCAGTAAATCAAATAGCATTGCATATTCCTGATTTTCCATTGCTTTTTCAGCATCACTCTTCAAATTACCCCAGCATGGTTCACCGGCTTTCCGGGGTTTAAAATTCTTATCATCAATGTCCTTGTGATAAACATGCGGATGAAGCATGGTGCCTTCCGCACGCGATTGACCATCAGCCGGAAAAACACGAATTTCCATTTCCGTTAGTTTGATTCGAATGAACCATCGGCCAATATTCCAGATCTGAACTTTTTTCTTAAATCCAGACGGTGTAAACCTCAGAATAATCGGCTTGGTGCAAACAACAAGATAATCACCCTCCATGGCCACACCTTGCGTTAACTTATGTTTGAAAATAAAATCAAACTGTTTCCCTCGCAACTCTTCCTGCAAAGCTTGGTCTTTTTGAAGCCGACCAATCTCAGATTCCAACTCTTTCAAATTTATGATCGCTTGCTCATACCACTGTATGGTCTCACTGCGAATTTCAGCTCCGCGATTAGTTCTATTTTTTTCTTCTACCCCCTCTTGGATAGAATTTTTAGAAACCACGCGCAAAAGAGCGACACTTCCATTTTCAATTTTTGCGCGAACAGAAGCAGAAACTTGATCTTCTTTCAGATCATTCTCTGCTACCGCCTTAACGACTTCACGTTTAGGCATACCGGGAAGAAGTTGAAGCTCTTTATCAATTTTTACCTTAATCTGATCATTGCCAGTTCCAACATCCACCTCCTCATCCATCTCATAATTATCAAATGCTTCTTCAACCACAGGTACAAAATTCAAATTAAAATTAGGCAAGTCTCGCGTTTGTTGGGCTGGTCTTTTCGTGACTTTTATAACTTCATCGATCAACCTTTGAAGTCCTAATTTTGTCGGATCTTTTACTTGTTTTGGCGTCCACAAAGCATGTCTTTCCATCACTTCGCAAGCTAAATCCAAAATCATTTGAAACAACTTTTCTTGATCTGGATAGTTGCGGGCCAAGACATCGCCAAAAATATAGACATTCGCCGGACGAGTAATGGTAACCATTCCACATTCAAAACCCTGAATGTTAAGCATGGAAATATGTCCACCAGCAATTTCCATAACCATGGTGCCTTCACGAACAAGCCAAGTCTGCACCTCAGGTGGCAAAACAATATCACCTAAAAAAGCTTTATTCTTGAAATTAAATCGGCCGGGCATAGCATTGATGATAATTTCCAAATCCGTATCATCTTGCAAGAGTCGATGTTCAACAAAAACACCATTTGTCATACTTCTTACAAGAATTTTGTTGAGTCCGTATTTTTCTGCCACTCTCTGCAGAACCGCTCGACCAACTTCAGTATTATTGGTACCGCCGCCAAGGCGGGTAAAATTAATGTCTGCCATGTTTTACCTCCTCATCATCATTGGCAAAATAATTTCGAAGAAGTAATACTGCATCGGCAAAATCATGACAAGCAATAAATCCGGTTACGGGAATCGTAATCTCAACAGGAAGTTCGATGATTCCGGCATTTTTATCCATAACCACAACTGATTGATCTCCCCCGAATTTCAGTTTTCTCAAACCCTTATCTGTAGCAAAACACAAATATACAACTTGTGGATGACCCTCAATTTCAACACCCATCTCCACAAGCCGATTACACTCTTCCATAATTTTTTCTTCCAAAAATTCGCGTTCAGTTGAAAGTCTGTTTAAAACCGCGAGTGCAGACTGACATTTTCTTTCAACATCAATAAGACTGCTCGTGGCTTTACTCGCTTCTTGAACAGCTCCGGGTAATTCACTAAGAAACAATGCCAAACGATTCGATCCGGTTATCTCAATAAAGGCCGCGCGGATTTCTTCAATCGTGGTCGGTTTTTTATTTTTTTTCTCTGGGGGCAACGGAAGGTCAATAATAGGAACCCCTTGTACCTTGGCCAAAGCTTGATTAACGATATCTCTTTCTGCAACACGCACACCGGTATTGATTTCCGGTCCTCCCTTTTTCTTGATAAGAATAAGATTAGGAACCTCAGTTTGACCAACATTCATAATATCTTCTGTGGTCAAACCAAAAATTTTCAAGAGTGTTGCCATTTGCCAACGTTCAACTATCACACCACGAACTCTCTCCGGTCTTTTAACACTTGCTTCTCTTGCCTCAACTCCTAAAGCTCGCAACCGCAAAATAATTTCAGCAATATTTTCGCAAGGAAACAAAACCAGGTCCTTTTTTTTGCCAGTTTCCGGACGCAGAACTCTTTCACCGATATTAGTTGCCATTTTTCACCTCTTTCCTGTTAAAGTTTTGTCAAGGAACGAACACACTTTTTTACCACATACAGCCAAATTTGTCAACCTCTTGGAAATATCACATAAAATAACACAAAAATTTACGCAAAATTACACAAAAATTTAACTACGAGGCTTAGCCTCGTAGAACACTGAAAACAAGCAACACCACAAATGTTGTAGCTCAGGTCTAGAGATCTGAAACCGTCTCAAACCTAAAGGTTTGAGCTACATCTATTTTGATGAGGTTCCCTGCCCTACTATGCAGTTTAATCCATTATTCACGCCTTACGTCTTTACTAGTGGCCAGTGGCTAATACCTAGTGGCTCTTTCGCAGAGATCCCTCACCGTTGGGTAACAGAGAAACTGAGAAACAGAAGAACAAAGAAACAAAGATAAGAACTCACATAAATGGAAATGTTCATTATTACAGTTCAGAACGACGAATTTGTTTTGATCGCGACTCGCAGTTTGTGATTTGTTGTTTTGAAATTGTTTGGTATTTGATGTTTGTGATTTGGAATTTTACTAACTCGCTAATTTCTATCTATTTTGTTAAATCCCAAATTCCAATATCCAAATTCAAAACCG
>Ga0209211_10005121_pt1 | contig 19838 bp, 14 predicted proteins | sample RifGroA2_FD_183992 | JGI IMG/M metagenome (GOLD analysis project Ga0209211, IMG submission 183992) | Groundwater microbial communities from Rifle, Colorado, USA - Groundwater A2 (SPAdes) (version 2) | ecosystem: Environmental > Aquatic > Deep subsurface > Groundwater | place: Rifle, Colorado...
ATCGGTCGGGGGGCTATGATAGTCTGTTCCCCATGACTCAAATAGATACCGCCGAGACAACGGAGAGCCGCGTATACGAGATCGGTTTTCATGTTGTTTCGTCAATTCCAGAGGAAAAACTGGCAGCCGAGGTGACCGTCATTAAAGATGTTTTGGAAAGTAACGGAGCAATTTTTATTTCCGAGGACTTTCCGAAATTAAAAAATTTGGCCTACAGTATGACCAAGACCGCTGGAGCAAAGCATTTTAAATTTGATGTCGCTTATTTCGGTTGGGTTAAATTTGAGATGAATCCGGAAGGGGCTGTTCAAGTTAAAAAGCTTTTGGAGCTAAATAACAATATCTTGCGGTTCATTATCGTTAAGACCGTTCGGGAAAGCACTCTAGCGGTCATTAAGCCGGCTTATCGTTTCGAAAAAAAGCCGGCGCGCGTCGGTGAAATTCCAAAAAACAAGGAAATAAAATCACCCATGTCCGAGGTGGAATTGGACAAGACGATTGACGCGTTGATGGTTGAGTAAATCAAGGAGCGAAGCGACTATGATTTACTACAACCCCCTCACCAATTTCACTGCGGGCACAAAAGGAGAAAATGTGTAAGCGTAAGTGTGGCAGAGATTAGTGAATTATAGTAATATAAGTTGTCGGATTGGTGAGGGGTGAGTAAGAGTATAGAAAAATACGAAACGGTGCGAGAATATGGCAAATAATACGAAACAAGAACTCTTTCACAATGTAATCTTCATCGCATAAATTTTCGTATTTGTTCGTATAATATAGTATAATTTTCGTATAGTATCATGTATATCAACAAAGCATTTTTGTACGGTAATTTGACGAAAGACCCCGAACTGAAGTCTTTGCCTTCGGGTACGCAGGTCGCCAGCTTTGGTTTGGCGACCAATCGGGTTTATAAAGATAAAGACGGTGCCAAACAGGAGGCGGTTGATTTTCACAACATCGTGATTTTTGGCAAACAGGCGGAAGTGGCGGCGCAGTATTTGAAGAAGGGGAGGCCGGTTTTCATTGAAGGCAGAATACAGAATCGTTCGTGGGACGGACAGGACGGACAGAAAAAGTATCGGAGCGAGGTGGTGGTTGAAAGGTTTCAATTTGGCCCAAGCGTCGGACAGGGTAGCGGCAATTACCAGAAATCGGCGGCGGGTGTCGCATCTCCGTCAGAACTTCGAGCCGCCGACAAGTCTGAATCGCCCGGCGGTATAGAGTACCCGACTGAGGAGATTAATCCGGAAGATATACCGTTTTGAAGCAAAACTTTATACAAAAATACGAAAGGGTAAGAATATACGAAATAATACAAACCCTTTCATGGCGTATCAAAGTATATTACAAAAATTTTCGTATTTGTTCGTATAGTTAGTATATGAAGCAGTGTTATTTTTCACAAAACAATATCAAGCATATAGACTACAAGGATGTGGAGATTTTAAAGAAATTTCTCAATCCTCACGCCCGGATGCTTAGCCGGAAAAAAACCGGCGTAACCGCCAAAAACCAGCGCAAGCTCGCCGAGGCCGTCAAACGCGCCAGATTTATGGGGCTGTTGCCGTACGTGTCACGATAAGATTTAAGTTGAAAGATTAAAGTTGTAAGAAAGAAAAGACGGAAGCCCCGCCCAGGTTCTTTAAACTGTTTGTTTTTAAGAAAAAGCGGGTGTAAAATTTAGGAACTTTATTTTGGTTTGAAATCTTTTTTAACTCACTCTTTCAACATATTCACCAGTTTCTGTGTTTATTCTGGCGGTTTCGCCTTCGTTTATAAACAACGGAGCATTGATAGTCGCTCCGGTTTCAAGCTTGACCTGCTCGGTACCGCCTTTTGCAGTATCGCCTTTGACGGCTAGCATCGGTGGTGCTAGTATAATTACATGAGTACCATTGTTTTGAAAAAAGCAGAATACGAAGCATTAAAAACCCGTGCTGATGCCTATGATCGGTTTGTTTTTGCCATGCGTGAAGATATTTTTTCTCAACCTCCCACTCAAAGTCGCACTAAAATCCTCTCTGAATTAAAAAAAACGGGACACTATAACAAAGCGTTCCTTGCAAGTCTCGCTCGCGGTCTCAAGCGCTCCTCGCATTTCATCTCATAACCGCCGTCATGAAGATACTCCGATTCCATCAAGAACTTGTTGAGTATCTTATCAAGCGCGGTTTGGTAAAGAAATTTGAAAAACAATCGAAACTTTTCACGGCCAACATCAATCATCCCAGTCTTGGGGCGGAACTGCTTGAACCAAAGTACCTGCGCATTTTCAGTTTTCGTCTTGACCGGAAGTATCGAGCAATTTTTATCTTTCGCGCCCACGAAACAATCGAAACAATCGAAATAATTGATATCAATAACCACTATCGGAAATAACCCCTAAAAACTCCCGAGGTTTAGCCTCGGGAGTTTTTCTTTTCCGCGTAAGTCTGCGGAGCGCGTGTTCCTACACGCGCTCAACGTATTCTCCCGTTTCTGTATTGATTCTTATCACCTCGCCTTCACTAACGAACATTGGAACATTAACCGTCGCGCCCGTTTCAAGAGTGACAATTTTCGTGCCTCCCTGCACGGTATTGCCTTTTACCGCATCTGCTGCTTCGGTTACTTTGAGTTCCACTTTAATCGGTAGTTTAAAACCGACATGGCGGTCTTTGAAGGTTAGAAGTTCAACAATGGTATTAGCTTTTATAAACTTCCCTTGGGGACCAACCAAATCTTTTTTCATTGAGAAACGTTTGGATGGGTCATTAGGTTCCGAAAACCAGCATTCTCCGCGATTATTGTAAAGATATTTTGCTTCCCGAGCGTCAATTTCGGCTTCTTCCACTTTTTCGGATACATGGAATGAGATTTCTTTTACTGAACCGTTAATAAGATTTTTTAACTTAGTGGCATTGACCGGCTTTCGTTGTTGCTTGCGGAACACATGAGAAGACAAGACCTCGTACGGTTCATTTTCATAGACAATATACTTTCGCTCTTTGATTTCGTTGTATTCCAAAAGGGACATAGTTTAGATTTAGTTGTTAGTTTCCGATTTTTAATAATGGAGGATATGTTAATCTATCTTTTGATTAAAGGCAAATTTTTTACGAGAGCGTTATTGACCGTTCTGATTTTTTGTGTAAGATAGTTTACGGAACCGCTGAACAGAAAATCCCAAAATCATGAACTTTACAACCGTTGGTGACACGCTCAAGGTGTCAGGAATCATCGAACTTAGCGACAGAACCAGCAAACTTTTCATAGATGAGGTGCGGGCTAACCTTACAGAGGCGCAGACGGTGATTGAGGTAGATCTTTCGGGGGTCAGATATTTGGATAGTTGTGGTCTCAGCACTCTGATTTCCCTCCACAAAACCGCCTGCTCTCGCAACGGCTCTGTGCGCCTGCTCAATCCGACGGACACCGTTCAACAGTTACTTGATATCACGCGAATGCACAGGCTCTTTGAAATTGTTAAGACTTGAAACTGCGGAGCAGTAATCGGACCGCATGGTTTTCCACCAGCGGTCTTTTTCTTTTTGATTTTTTACTCTTTTAATTTCTCCCTAATCTGCTTTAGAATTTCGTTTGCGGTTTTAGAATTTTCTTTAAGAAACTGTCTTGCCGCGTCGTAGCCGCGGCCGAGTTTTGTTTCATCCGTTGAAACCTTGGCGGAGGCAGATTGAACAATCTCATAAGAACCGCCGGAAGATTTTTTAATCAAGCCGAATTTTTCGCCGAGTGCTAAAATTTCGCCCTCGCGAGAAATACCTTCGTTATACATCAAATCAAATTCCGTTTGGCGGAACGGTGCAGCTACTTTGTTTTTCACCACCTTGACGCGCACGCGGCCGCCCATCACTTCATCGCCCTTTTTAATCTGGGCGATGCGACGGATGTCCAGCCGCACGCTGGTGTAAAATTTGAGAGCTTTTCCGCCAGGGGTGGTTTCAGGGGAGTTGCTGACTAAACAACCATCGGCAAAGTAGTTGCGATTGCTCGCAACACTTATGTCAAACCGTTGCCCGCTAATAGATTGTCCGTCTCGATAAGGAACACGCGGGCGGATTTCCTTGATGCGCATTGGTCGCAATAGTTGGCTTTGCCGAGACTGTTGCGGTTCGGATTGATGATAACGGTTATGGTATTCTCTCGGAAGTTTGTATTCCATTGAAGTTGGCACGAAAGGCGCTATAAGTTCAAAAAACTTCTTAGATTCTGTAACGGAAAAATTAAGTACTTGATAATCGCCGCACTTGCGCCACCTTGGCTGGACATTGAATCGCGCAAAAATTCGGTCAATACGATCACGGCTTTCCGGCTGGTCACCAAAAGCGTTTGTGTAGAGTGCCACCCTTGGGCGCCGTTCGTACACTTTATCTTTCCACGGGCTGGTACCTGTCTGTAGAGAGCCGTCGCCGCAATACCACAACGCAATCATGCGAGGCGTTATCTGATCTACTACAAATTCTGGAACAATTTTTTTTCGTTTTGGGTAAAACAATCCGTGTAAATCTCCGAGGCGTAGCAGGTGTTTGGTTTCGACGATGGCGTTACCGCGCGCATTTTCAGTCACCACATTGCTTGTGATATCTCCAAGTTCGGAGGCCAGCCAGGAAACATATGCCGATTGTTTCGGTCCGTGTTCTTCTCGAAAATACGCTGTTTGCTCATTAAACTTCTTGAAGATCCCGTCCCCGAGGAGGGAACCAATTATAATTTCCTCTTGCTGCGGGGTGAGAGAGGTGTCAGTTATATGCACAGATATTTCATCACCCGCTTTAAGTTTTCTTGCTTTTTTCCATCCCTGTGGCGTGTAAATTTTATGATCGGCAGTGCAAGAGAAACCGCGCCTGCCGTTACCCGTGTGATTTTGGATGAAGAATTGGAGAAAACAATCAGTTTCACCGTTTATGTGCCAGTCGGTAATTGGTTGTGGTTCCACACACTTCTTTTCAAAATTATATGAGAGTACGTTAACTTCCTTTGTCTGGTTTACTAATTTTCCAATATTTTCCTTTGTGCCATCGGCAAGCAATATTTTAGTATCATATGAAAAGCAACCAAACATCACGCCGATTTGCATTCTGATTTGATTGATAAAAATCACAATTGTTTTTGAACGAGCGACGATGGCAGTGAGTTTGCGGAGCGCCTGCGACATCAAACGGGCTTGCTTGCCGACATGTTGGGCGCCCATATCGCCCTCAATTTCGTCTTTTGGAGTCAAAGCCGCCACTGAATCAATAACCACGACATCTATTTTCCCCGAGCGCACCAATGATTCCACGATTTCCAGCGCTTGTTCGCCGGTGTCCGGTTGGGAAATTAAAAGCTCGTCAATTTTCACGCCGATTTTTTTTGAATATTCCGGGTCCATGGCGTGTTCGGCGTCAATGAAAGCGCAAATGCCGCCTTTCTTTTGGGCTTCGGCCACCACGTGAAGGGACAAAGTTGTTTTTCCGGAACTCTCCGGGCCAAAAATTTCAATAATCCGGCCGCGAGGAAGACCCCCGACACCCAAAGCAGAATCTAAGCCGATGGAACCGGTTGAAATTGCATTTACATCGACACGAGGTTTGTCGCCCAGCTTCATAATAGAGTCATCGCCAAACTTGGTTTTAATAGCGTTGAGGGTATCCTCAATATTTGCACCGACTACCTTTGCTTCTTTTTCTTTTTTTGGTTTGCCGAAGGCCATGATTGATTTTCTTGAGCGAAGCGATTAGAAAACCATCACCCCGTTAAGCCGTTAAGTAAAAATCGTTCTGACGATTTTTCTCCGCCCCGCCCGCAACAGGCGGGGCGGACACTTAACCGGGGTAATAGAAATATATTCTCTTCGTTCGTTATTTTAATTAATAATTTTCTTTCGATTTTTGAATTTGCCGTAAAATGTCCCGATGATAAACCCTACAACAGTTCCTCCGATAATAAATTCTACCAATAATTTATTTATTCTATTTGCATCGCAATTCCACTGGAAGCAATCAGTACTGATATTCGGCCAAAAGTAAAAATACCACGATACAGTTGAAATTGTCATTGTCGCTACAAATGCAATTGCTCCTCCTTTTACCCAATACGGCCAATTTTTCCAGTTCATTTTTTATTTATTTGTTAAACCAACTTTGTGTTCAACCAGAGAAAGGCGCCGTTCGTGCTCGCGCAGTGCCCTTTGCATGGCACTTGAGACATGAACTAGAGGGCCAAGGGTTTTCTCAATAGCATCAAGACGACTGTCAACTGTTTGCAGTTTGCTGTCTATGTTAAAAAGCGTCAATTCAGTTTTTTTCTTGAAATCAACCATTTCCTCCTTGAATTCTCCAAATTCTTCTTTTGAAACTGTGTTAGCAAACCCACGGTTGGTTATGATCGCCAAATCTTCAACTGCTTTATCCAGATCACCTTTTGTCGCCACTCTTTCAAGGGTCTTGGCAATAGTTTCAAGAGTCACTTTTTCAATTTTTGACTTTTTCTTCATACAGATATTATATCACGGTGCTAATGGGGTTGAGCTTGCAACTATTTCTTTTTCAGGTTCTTTGTACACCAACTCCAAAGTTTTTTCCACTTTTTTGCCAAAGCGGTCCAAAGCTTCAATGGTAAGTATATTATAGCCTGGCAGAAGCAACAATTTTTGGTTGAAATCACCCTTTGAGTCCACGAAAATACTGGCATCGTTCAGCATAATATAGGCGATATTTTGGGCGTTACCGGAAATAACAACCGGGGCTTCCGAGAGCACACTGCCATCTTTCGGCTCCCTTATGGTCACTTGCGGTCCATGCAAATATTCCCGTGATTGTCCATAGGCATAGAGGCCAATGCCAGCCACAATTAAACCCATAAAACAGACACCCAAAAGAAATTTCGCGTTTGTGATCATTTGTGATCATTGATGTGGTTCCTCTTCCATTTCCGTTTGAGATTCTGTGTCCATTTTCCCTCCTATCACTTCGCGGGGTCTTGCGCCGTCAGCCGGTCCGATAATACCGCGTTCTTGAAGCAAATCCACGAGCCGAGCCGCCCGAGCGTAACCCACTCGCAGTTTGCGCTGAATGTACGATGTTGAGGCTTTACCCGCTTTGATAACTTCCTCGCGAGCCTGTTCATACAAATCGTCATCCACATCTTCATCATCTCCAAAACTTGCTTCAAAAATGGCATTTTTGTCGGCTACCGCCTCGGGAGTGAGATTGAGCTCGCTAGGCACGCCATCATCGTAGTTATTCTTAAGATAACTGACCACCTTTTTTACTTCGGTTTCGCTGATGTAAGCGGATTGGATTCTTTGAGGTTTTGACATCTCGCTTCCGAGGAACAGCATGTCACCGGCGCCCAAAAGTTTTTCCGCGCCGCCGGTATCAAGAATGGTTCGCGAATCAATTTGCGAAGAGACCTGAAGAGCAATGCGTCCCGGAATATTGGCTTTAATCAGTCCGGTAATAACATTTACCGAAGGTCTCTGCGTGGAAAGAATCAGGTGAATGCCGACCGCCCGGCTCATTTGAGCCAATCTGACTATGGCGGCTTCAAGTTCTCGAGGATAGGTGGACATTATATCCGCGAGCTCATCAATCACGATGATAATATACGGCATTAGCTCCGGCATTTTCATATCGGCCTCGCTCTCTCCCGCCGATTGTTTTTCCAACTTTTTAAGTTCAGGTTCAAGCACATTTTTGTGGTACGACTCAACATCTCGAACGGATTCCGATTCCAGGATATCGTATCTCCGTTCCATTTCTTTGGCCGCCCATTTCAGGGCCAGGATGGCTTTTTTTGCTTCAGTTATGACCGGGGTAAGCAAGTGGGGGATTTTATTATAAAGCGTCAGCTCAACCCGTTTTGGGTCAATCATAATGAACTTGATGTTCTCCACCGAATTTCTGAACAGAAGGGAGGTGATGATGGTGTGAATAGTTACGCTATTATGATTTACAAAACCGTTACCAACAAAGGAATTTGACCCGGGAACTTCAAAGTCATACCCTTCTCCGACAGTTTTTTCTATTTTTACCACTTTAGCCCAGTAAAAATTATCCTTGTGTATTTCAGACACTTTTTTGTAATCGTCGGATTCAGCCAGCGACCCATAAAAGTTGAGAATTTTTTCCAAAGTTTCATAAGAAGGATTTCTTAATCCACTGCTGTAACTTGCCAAACTTCTAAAGGCGTATTTGGGAACAAGGGCACCTTGTTGGTAGTTCCACCCCTTGTTGGTTAATCGTGCGAATATTCCGCGATACGTCAGAGATAATTTTTTGAGAACTGATTTTAGGGTTGGAATAATGTTTTTATTGGTGTTTCTGCGTAGCGCGAGCAGTAGTTTTGCTTTCTCTTTCTCTTCGTCTGTCAAAAATCCGATTTCTTTTGCATAAGCGACAAATTCACCTCCATAAACAGCAAGCCGCCAATAGTTATTTTCCGGATAGTTTTTTACTTTTTTCGAATGAACGGAACTCACAATGCCAAAATTAAGAAGTACAATCTGCAACTGCCTTAAAAGCTTTTCAGTTGCCAATGTTATTTCAAGCCCTTTCAGAGCGGAAATATGACCATCATTTCTTATTAACCCTCGGATAAAGGATTTAATAACTTCAGGACCGGATTCACGAATTGATTTTGGGATTTCTTTCTCGCGCGCCCCGACGGGTTTTAAGCCAAGATGTGTCAGAAAACCCTTCAAGTGTTTGCTGTTAACAACAATGTCTTTTGCTTTATCGCTTGAGCCGGATTTGGCGATAATCGGCGCAGTGATGTCGAAGAGGTTTCTTAAGAGTTCTACATACACGTCAAGTACTTCTTTGTTGGCCTGGGTATACACAACCCTGTTCTTAACGGTTAAACCGCCATCCGCGGTGAGTAAACCCATAAAGAGTCCTAGCTTAGGAGTCATTCGTGTCGGGGTTTTTATCTCCCGGGCTTTATTTGTTTTGTTGAGCGCTGGCGTAAAATTAATCTGTTTATCTTCACCGAATAATTTTGACCCTCGCGAAATTGCCACATACTCTCCGATTCGTATGTTTCCGCCATTTTGCCATGCCATAGCGCCGTCTCTAATGACCCACAAAGGATGTTCCTCGGTAACTTCTATGGATAAGCCTTCCGCGGTTGTAATTTTATAAAAATCACAAATGCCGTTGTTGTAGTTTTTACTGGTTGTTTCCAGTCCGTCTCTCGTTGCTACTCGCAATGAATAATCAATCTCTGAGTTTAAAGGGAGCGGACATAATTCTTCAAATGTGAGAACACCCTTTTCGCTGAAGACGTACGTATCTTTGCCACAGGTTTTACCAGAACCCGTCGTGCCGGCAATGAGAAGGTGTGGCATTTTCGCTAGGTTGGCAAAATGCGATTTACCGGAAATACCCTTGCCGAGAGATATCAACAATGATTTTTCAGATTTTTGATATTCCTCGCTCGCGAGAAGGGTGGCTAGTCCAACGATCGATTTGGTGGTGTTTGGAATTTCAATACCGACAAGAGATTTTCCCGGAATCGGCGCTTCTATGCGAAGGGGGTGGGCGGCGAGAGCCAGGGAAAGGTCGTTTTGCAGAGCAACAATTCTTGACAATTTAACCCCCTCGGCCGGTTTCAGGGAATAGCGAGTGACCGAAGGTCCGATTGAAATTTCATCCATCTCTACATTAATGCCGAAATTTTGAAGCGTCCTTTTGATAATGTTTTTGTTGGCGTTGATGTCGCCGACGACCGGTTTGCCCTTATCTCGTTCCAAAAGCGAAAGCGGAGGAGGGCTAAAAACTTTCCCCGCGTTTTTAAACATAGAAGGAGAAGTTTTTTTATTGAACGCGATTTCTTCCGATTGGCCGATACCATTTTCCCTACCGTCTTTCTTGGCGGTATTTTTACGGTCAACCTTTTCTTGAAGTTTTTGTTTTTCTTCCGGCGTTGCGTTGTTTATTTCTTCCGTCGGTGGTGGCAGCCAATCTTCATCGGAAGCGGTGTCAGTCAAAGTTTCATTCCGATCGGCTCCTTTAAAACGTAATTTTTTCCACCACCGAATAAGTGGTTCAACAGTGAATTCCGTTTCAAAAATGATGATGATAGAGATTACGAAGATAGCTCCCAGGACAATGATACTGGCGTAAGTGTCAAAGAGTTTAAGCAGTGGTGTTGAAATCAAAGAGCCAATAGCACCACCTTTACCCGGTATATTAACCTCGATTATTCCCAGTCCGGCTAGAAGAAATAAAATCGAGCTTGCTATTTTGACGGTAGGGAAACTATGTTTAAGCGTTTTTAAAAAAGTGATACCAAGCATTACAAATACGATAGGAACTAGGAAATAACCAAAACCTAACAAGAATTTAAACCATCTATAGGTGGTCTCTCCGACAAAACCAGCTTTTCCAAACGAAGCAAGGGTGAACAGAACAGACACGACAAAAAAAATTATCGCCAATATTCCTTGTTTTGTACCTTCGGGGATATCTCTCCAAATCCGAAAAAATCCTTTTTTGCCAGTGTCAATATTGTTTCTTGTGTTTTTACTCATGATTAATTTGGATAGAAATACTCATACATAATATCACAACATATCATTACTATACGAAATTATGAACCGAACATTTTGCGAAATAATACCAATCTATATGAATACAGATTGAGTTTTCGCCTATAACGGCGAACATTTAATCGTTCCATAGACTCGTGAATTGATAACCGCTTTACATTTAAAACACTTGAGCTTATAGTGTATCTATAAGACATAATATGACTCTAAGAAACCAAAAAATTTTTAGGGGGGTATAAAGGACACATAAAAGACAAATGGACTCTAAAAAAGACACTAATACTTCTTTCGGTTCTCAAGATTCAAAAAATATCGTTGTTTTCAAGCTATTTGAAAAGGACAATTATCTTCTTTTTGTTTATAAGAAGTCGGAGCGTATCGTATCTGCCCTATATCTTGTCAGTAATCTTTTGCCGGACGCGGAGCCAGTTAAGTGGGAATTTAGAAACATCGGCGTCAAAATGATTTCTCAAATGTTGTCTTTAACATCCAATCCCCTGTTGAAATCCGAGGTGGCATACCGTCTTAATGTGGATTTGATCAAGCTACTATCACTTCTTGACATTTCTAATGTTGCAGGTCTTATTTCCGAGATGAATTTTAATGTTCTCAAAAAGGAACTTGAGCATTTGATTGAAACCTTAAACATAAAAGGTGTTTCTCAATCACCGCATACGGGTAAAAAAAATCTTTTTGACAGGGAATTTTTTGCCGTTTCTTCCGAACAACTGACTCCGGGTTTTACTTCTGCATCGAACATTTCTTCACATAACCCATCATCCCCAAACCGCGAATCCGTTAATCAGAACCGGTATTTGCATACATGGTCCGATGCCAGTCAGTTACTGCAAGGGTTTAGTAAAGGACAATCTAAAGGACACATATATATAAAGGACAAAGCTAGGCGTGGTTCACACGGTGTTGGTGATAAATCTGGTACCGTTCATAAAAATGTTACGAGTCGGCAGAGCGTGATTATTGAAATGTTGAAGAGTAAAAACAGTCTTACAATTAAAGATTTTGGTTCGGTTATCAATGATTGCAGTGACAAAACAATACAGAGGGAATTGTTAAAGCTCGTAAAATTCGGTGTCCTTAAGAAGGATGGCGAGAGACGTTGGAGCCGTTATTCTCTTTTGGGGCTTTAATATACTTAAATTCCAAGTTAATTGTGGTTGTGAACTACCGCAAGACCGCAATCGGGCGCGATACCGCACCGCTTGCGGTGCGGCGGTTCATTACAAATTTAGCCAAACATCGTAAATCATAGGTTTTTTGTGACATTTTATAGCAAAGCAACATTAAGAGCTCCTTGCGACCGAATTATTGACTTTTTATATTGGTTTATGCAATAATGCTTGAGTTGGATATTTCCAAGCAAAATTAAAAATTAGCCTCAAATTAAGGCGGGTTTTGGAGTTATCCACATACAGGTTTTTGCAGCTTCCTTTTTAGGGGGTATAATTGCTTGAGGTACGGAAAAGTTGACTCGGTTATTTTAGTTTCGTGATAAGTCTGCTTTTTACGGATTGTTTCTCGGTACCCCAGACAGATTAGCTTGTCCATTGAAATTTTTATAGCGATTCATACAAGATAGAGAGGTAAAATTCAGAATTTCTTTTTCTTTCTCGGCTGATTTAAAGACTGAAATTCCAACAAACTTATCCAACTATACCCGCAATCCTTGTGTCGATGTATGAGGTTTGCGAGATTAGTGAAAGAAGTTAAAGATACAAGCAACTTTCAATTTTTTTAAAAAAATTTTGGCGGTTGTGCGTAAGTAAAGTGTAAAGTTTATAGTGTGAGATGTTCCGTTTTAAGTCGAAACCAAGAACACCGTCACTACAGCGTAATTTCCCTCCCGAAATTATCAGCTTTATTCGTTAAAAAATTGGTAGGGGAGTTATTAATTAGCAATTATATTATTTATGTATCAGATAAAATCTAAAACAAAGCGATTTGTCGCGGGTTTGCTCGGTGCTTCATTGGCATTAAGTTTTGCTTTCGCGGTTACCGTGAAAGCTGACACTGCTTCAGACCTTCAAGCGCAGATCAACAGCTTGCTCGCGACAATTAGCGCGCTTCAAGCACAACTTACGACGGTTCAAGGTGGATCGTCAACCACTGGGACAGGTTACACTTTTTCAAGTGACCTTACACTCGGTAGTTCAGGAGCGGATGTCATGAACCTTCAAAAGGTTCTTAACATGAGTTCTGACACTCAAGTGGCAAGTTCAGGCGCTGGATCTCCCGGACAGGAAACTTCAAAATTCGGTCCTCTTACAAAAGCCGCGGTGATTAAGTTCCAACAGAAGAACGGTATTTCCCCGGCAGTTGGTTATGTCGGACCGATCACCAGAGCTAAATTGAACTCAATGTCATCATCAAGCTCTACAACTACAACCACAACCACCACCACAACAACTTCCACCACATCAACAGTACCTGGTTGTACTTCAACTTCTGGCTGGAGCCCGACAACAGGTCAGTTGTGTTCCGGTTCAACAACCACAACAACGGTTCCGGTTGTTCCCGCAGGGTCTGGGTTGACCGTTTCAAGTCCGACCCAACCGGCGGTTACGATTGCTCCAAACGGAGCATCGCGAGTGCCGTTCACCAAGGTTACTTTGACGGCAGGAAATGACGGTGATGTTACCGTCAATTCATTGACGGTGCAGAGAACAGGTTTGGCTCAAGATGCCGCTTTCTCAAGCATCGTACTCATTGACGAGCAAGGTCTCCAAGTCGGTACTTCCAAGACCTTCAATTCAAACCATCAAACAACTTTGGGCGACCCATTCGTAGTACCGAGAGGCACTTCAAGGACATTGACCGTTGCTGGCAACATGCCAGCAAGTGGAAGTTCTTACGCGGGACAAGTGGCAACTCTTACTGTCGTAGGAGTAAACACTTCGGCGACAGTTTCCGGTTCGCTTCCGATCACAGGTTCCGCGCAGACGATCAACGCTTCGCTCACCCTCGGTACCGCCACTCTGTATGTTTCCCAATATGACCCGGCTTCAAACTTGACCAAGAACATCGGCGACACCGCTCTAAAGTTCTCCGGCATCAAGGTTACCGCCGGTTCAGCTGAAGATGTTACTTTGTGGTCAATCCGTTGGAATCAAACAGGTTCGGCAGGTTCAAGCGACCTTGCCAATCTTGTAACGGTTCTTGACGGCACTTCTTACCCGACTATCGCTTCCGCGGATGGCAAGTACTTTACGACTCTCTTCCCGAATGGCGTTGTCATTCAGAAGGGCTTCTCAAAGGAAATGTACATTCAGGGCGATATCGTCGGTTCCGGTTCAGCCAATCGCACTATAGAGTTTGACCTCTACAATGCGTCAGACCTATATCTTTCAGGCAATACTTATAACTTTGGAATCTTGGGTGCGGCCAATTCAACAGGCACTCTTACAAGCACTTCTCGTTCCAAGTTCACGACTTCCACTCCGTTCTACGGCGGTTCAACTATGACGATTAACGCCGGTACGGTTACGACTGTCGCTAAATCATCAACAGCCGCTCCGGCCGCGAACATCGCCATTAATGTTCCGAACCAAATCCTAGGCGCCTATGATGCCGATATCAAGGGTGAACCGGTTTCGGTTCAGAGCACGGTTTTCCACCTATCGTCAAATTCAACAGCCACTACCAAGGTTATTACAAGCGTCTCCTTGATTGACAAGAATGGTTCAGTGGTAGCCGGTCCGAAAGATGCCGCTGGCGTCAACGCCGCTGACGGTTCAGCCGGCGCCGCTGGCGACCAAACGGTAACTTTCACTGACACCATTACCTATCCCGTCGGTAAAGGCACTTACACTTTGGTCGGCAAGCTTCCCGGCGGTTCTACCGGTTACACTAACGGTTCAACCGTTATCGCTTCTACCACTCCGTCAGGTTGGGGCACGGTCAAAGGTCAGATTACCGGCAATACTTTGACTCTTACCAATGCCGTGTTCGGCATGAACACCATGACTGTTCGCACCGCCGCTTTGGCGATTTCCGCCGCGAACAATCCAGCAGCCCAGACGGTTGTAGCCGGTTCGCAGGACTTCCTCTTTACCAACTTGCAGTTTGACGCTACGCAGTCAGGCGAAGATGTTCGGGTTTCAACCATCCCGACTCACTTAACTTACACGGCTGGCGCAGGCAACGACATCAGTTCATGTCGGCTCTACGATGGCGCAACAAACCTAACGACTGGTTCAAATGTCGTCAATCCCGATACTACAGCAAGTTCGGCCGCTTACACCTTTACTCTTGACCAAGCTCTTGTGATTCCAAAAGGAACCGTCAAGACCATTGGAGTTAAGTGTAATGTGTCCGGCGCCGCTACGGCTTTCGTCGGTCACTGGGACATGAGTACTACTGATGTTGGCACTACACTCTCGGTTACAGGCGTTACCTCAACAGGTACCGTTACGGCAACCGGTAGCGCGACAGGTCTTGCTATGAGTGTCGGTTCCGCAACTCTGACTGCCACTGGTGATAATTCCGGCACTTCATACACGATTGCTTCAGCCAATACCACAGGCGTTCCGGTCGCGGCTTACAGATTCAAGGCGACCAATGACGATGTTGACCTTCAGAGACTCGTCCTCACATTGACCAACACGGCTTCCAGCTCTTCATCTGATATTGTGTTGGCGCGCATCTTTGATGGTAATACCGAAGTTGGTCAAGCCACCTTTACCGGCGGTTCTACCAAAGCCACTTCAACCTTGAGTACTCCGGTTCGTTTGGTTCGCGATACTGATAAGGTTTTGAAGGTTAAGCTTGATTTGGGTTCAATCAGCAATTCATCGGCAGTTACGGTTTCCGGTCACTTGGTTAATGTTGACATTGATACCAACGATACGGCTGGTACTTACGGTACCGGTGTTGGTTCAGGCGTTCGCGTCAACTCTACGGGTAGCACCTCAATTGCTAGCACTGGAGTAAGAGTATTCAAATCTTACCCGACGCTTGCTCAAGACACGCTGACTGCTACCGGTCTTAGCGCTACCTCGCCTCTTCTCCGGTTTAAGGTTACCGCTGATGCCAAGGGTCCTGTTAACATCGCTAAGTTTACGCTTAGCATGGCGACATCATCAGTCGTTGTAGGCGGTGTCAACATCTTCGCGTTTAACAATTCCGACTACTCGTCATCTCCTCTTTCCGGGGTGAATAGCGGTGGTCAACTGATGACAACCAATGTTGATACGGCAAATTATGTCAGCAGTCCGACAATTGCTATATATCCGCAGACCATTGCAGGCGCCACTACGACTATTCAGGTCGCGGCTGGCAGTACCATGTACTTTGAAGTGCGAGCCAGTACGGTTACCACTTCAGGTACTAGCTATAATGTAGTTACTACCCTGAAAGGGGATACCGCATACCCATTGGTGAACAATACCTACTTCATGGGTACGGTAGCTTCAACCAGCGGTCTTGCAACCACTCCAAATCTTGACGGCGGAAGCAACAGTGCTCTTAACCGATTACTATGGTCGCCAAATAGCACGACCACTCCGACAGTCAATGATGTTGACTGGTCGAACGGTTACGCTATCCCCGGTCTTCCTTCAAGTGGAATCAGTCAGAGTCGTTCAAACTAAGCTTCTTGTGCTCCTTCCTCGGTTAAGACCGAGTCAGGATGAGCTGGCAACAACCCCCTCACTCTTTAAAAAGAGTGAGGGGGTTTTGCTTTACAAAAAATATCAAGGCTTCGCCTTGATATTTTCAGGTGAGTGCGTGTCCCCTGTGGATGGGACTGTTGCCGAATAGCGTTTTCGCCACTTTTTGTCTAAAATAACCCTTATTCCTGCGTAGCAAAACCGATGATTTTGTCATTCGGCAACAGTCCCTGGATAGAACAACCCTTTTTGGTACTCGAGGTCGTGGCGAGATGGCTCTATCTCGTTTGGCCGAGACGAGAATCTTACAATCGTGTCAATCTGCCAAGTTGACACAAAAAACTATGGCATATTTCCTAATTTTCAGTACAATATGGCAATGACAAACCAACAAAAGAATCTTTTGGCTTTAATAATCATCATTTTATTGATTGGAGCGACTGCGGTCTATATTTACAAGGATTTGAATAAATCGGATTTAAAACCGCCGACGCAACCCACCAAAGACGAACAACGATCTGTTTCCATAGAAACTGACCAATCCAATCAAGGAAGTTATAAGGTTGAGGTGGTTGACGATGTCAATAATGGAAAAACAACGGCAAAAACTCCCACCAAAATGCCTAAGTTAGACTTACCCGTGGTCAATTATAGCCACATTGATGATGCCGCTTTTGAAATTGCGGCTAAAAATATAGGTATTTTGGCTGAAGAACTTAAGAAAAACCCTAAAAATGAGTTAAATTGGCTCAACTTGGCCATATTTAGGAAAATGCTCGGCGATTATCAGGCATCTGTTGAAATACTCAATTATGTAGCCATTTTATGGCCTAATGACTATGTGCCACGGAACAATCTAGCTGATTTATACCAGTTTTATCTCAAAAATTACCCATTAGCTGAGGAAAATTGGCTCAAAACCATAGAATTAAAGCCAGATTATATTCCAGCCTACGAAAATCTCTACAATCTATACATTGATTTATATAAGGAAAAACAAACCTTGGCTTTGCCAATTCTCTTCCAAGGCTTAAAAAACAACCCCAAGAACATTGATTTGATGCTTTATACAGCCAGACATTACCGATCCATAGGAGACAAAAATGAGTCTGTCAACTATTACACTAAGGCTGTCGATGAAGCAAAACTTCAAAAAAACGAAAAATTGGAAACTTCCATACGATTTGAAATCGCAGAGGCGCTCAAATAATCATAGTAATCAATTCTACAAAATCCAGACGTTCAATCCAGCACAGCTGACTGAACATCTAGATTTTTTTGTAACATTTTCTATTTTTATTAGTTATCCACAGTTTTGTATTTTGTGTCTGTTATTAAACAGGAGTACAATAACAAAGATAAGTGATTGTCAATCACTCTCAAGTTTTCCTTGTAGTAGTTGGCCGAAAGTTGATTACTACCAGGTTTATTAATAAGCATATTAATTTTGATTTTATATGAGAGAATTTTTTAGCAAAAGGAATATTTTTTCTAGTATCGTTTCAATTGTTCTGTCAATGGCGTTTGTGGCATCTGTTACATTTGCCGCGACAACAATTAGCACGGATATTACCACAGGCGGCGCTTTGACGGTTACCGGTGCCAGCACCTTGACGGGCAATGTTGCGGCTGCCGGGACATTAGCAGTTACCGGTGCCAGCACCTTTACCGGAGTCGGTATCTTTAACGGACAATTGCAGGCATCTTCAACCGCGCTTTTTGGCGGGGCAGTTACAGCATATGGTGCGTTTACCGTAACCGGTGCTACGCTCCTTAACGGCAATGTTACGCTCGGTAATGCCGCAGCGGATGTGATTATTATTACCGGCAACGCTTCCACCACGAATGCTCTTACCGTTGGCAGTAATCTTTATGTGGGCGGCAGAGCTACAACCACAGCTTCTTCGGGCGATGTTGAAATGGTGGGCGGTTTGACCGTTGGTTCGGCAACCATTAACAGTCTTCCGGGCACCATTCTGTTTTCCGCGCAGTCATCTGACCCAACAGGAGTAACTCAAGGGACTGTTTATTATAATTCTACCAGTAAGGTGCTCAGGCTCTTTGACGGCACAAATTGGTTCACCACCGGTACGACTTCAAGCGGTTTTTCCTTAAGTAACAATCGCATTCAACTTGATGACCTGGCGGTTCGGTATATTACGCTCGGCACGACTACCCAGCAAGGCCTGTCAGTGTTGACGGTTGAAGCGACCACAACAACGGCTATTCCTCTTTCACTTGTTGCGTACACCAGCCAAACAGCCGACCTTCTTCGCGTTTTGAATTCGGCCAGCGAGAAACTTCTTTACTTGAACTCCGCCGGCGCGCTCTTTGCTTCAAGCACGGCGCAAGTAACGGGAGCATTTACCACCTACGGTGGAGTAACTTTGGGTAACGCGGCTAATGACGCGATTGTTATTACTGGTAACGCTTCCACCACTAACGCACTCACCGTCGGTGGCAATTTCTATGTCGGCGGGTGGGCGACCACTACGGCTTCCACGGGAGATTTTGCTACTATCGGCAGTGCTACGACATCCGCACTTTATGCTGGTGTCGCTGCTGTGGTTAATGGTATGGCTACCACTTCTTCAACCGGCAACATCTCCACGCAAGGTACTCTCACCGTCACTGGCGACAGTCTCTTTAGCGCTAATGCCACTACCACCGGCGCGTATCGCATTACCGGCTTACTCAATGTAAACGGAAAAGCTACAACAACGGCTACAACAGGCAATTTTGGCACGATAGGAAAAATCGGCGCTGGTACAACAACTCCAACAACTTTGGAGTTGAGCGCGGAAGGGGCGGCAACCACGACTATCAGCACAGTTTCAAGCGGAACGAAGGTGGGAGGGTGCATTCAAATTGAAGGAACTGACGACCTTCCTTATAGAATGTATGTCGGCGCTATTGGTGGTTTGGCTACCACCACTCCGAGCGGTGCCGCAGGGTTTTTGGGGGTTTGGGAGCCCGGTTCTTGCAAGTAAAGCCTCATTATCAGCTTAATAGCTTTAAAGGCTTTACACATGAAAAAATACTTATTTTGGCTAGCGAGGAGCGCGTGGGAGAGTACTCTCTCACACAGCGTCCGAGAGAAGACAAACTATAGTTTAGTCTTCGGTACTATATTAATCATAGCAATCTCTCTTGTTTTACCTCTGGCCGGTTTTGCCGCCTACAACGATGTGACGCTTGTGACGGATGCTGTGCTTTCCGTGGGCGGTATCACTCTTAATGTTTCAGGGTCAAATGCGGCAGTAGAGTCAATTACTGTTAATGCTTCAAATTTTTCAGCCGTGCTCCGGCCCGGGTCAATTATTTCGGTTTCTTCTGCGACTGGCAAGGTGTTAGCGACAGACGCAGCGGCTGCTAACATTAGCGGTAATGAATGTACGGCGGCGGGCAAATCAGTTCTTACTCTTTTGTCTCCGTCTGACGCGTCTGGTTCCGTAACCGTAACTGTAACTCCAAGTTCAAGCACTTGTTCCGGTACCGCGACAAGCGCAACAAGTGGCGGAGGCGGAGGTGGTGGAGGCGGAGGTGGTGGAGGCGGAGGTGGTAATGTTATTACTCCTGCTACACAAACAGTCCCAGCCACTCCCGCAGTCCCTGCCACACCGGCAATCCCCACGCTGTCAGGCGCGGCACCTGCAACTCCAGCTGTATCAGCCGTGGTA
>Ga0209211_10005124_pt1 | contig 19834 bp, 16 predicted proteins | sample RifGroA2_FD_183992 | JGI IMG/M metagenome (GOLD analysis project Ga0209211, IMG submission 183992) | Groundwater microbial communities from Rifle, Colorado, USA - Groundwater A2 (SPAdes) (version 2) | ecosystem: Environmental > Aquatic > Deep subsurface > Groundwater | place: Rifle, Colorado...
ACCGCGGCCTGCCTCCCATCGACGCGATGTCGTTCGCGTTGACGAAGATCGCGTAGGTTCCGATGTCCTCGGCGACGAAAGTGATCGGATCCGTCTTGGCGAGGAGATACCTGTCCCCGAGGTCGATCGCGGCGGCGTCTTCACCGATCGAAGCGCCGACAACGACTCCATGGATCGATGACGTGTACGTCCGGAGCAGTCTTTCGAGGATGGCGGCAGGCAGCTTTCCCGGGGGAAAAGGGATGGGGTCCTTCATGCGCGCCCCGGCATCTCCCGGTCCCCCGTTCAGCGCACGGTGATGCGGAACACGCGGCGTTGTCCCGTCGCGGAGGCCGCCGAGCAGAGGGTCGTCCCGGGACCGACCCCCCGGAACCCCAGTCCCCCCGGCGCATCGACCGGTCCGGCGACCTTCGAGTCGTCGCAGATGGGGGTCCTCGCCGGGCAGACGATCTGGCCGGTGGAGCAGATCTCGATCGTTTCGCCCACGAACAGGGCGACAGGGAACGGCTCGTCCTGCGCCCGGGCGTCTTGAACCGTCGCGAAAAGGGTGCCGAGGACCAACGCAATGCCCGCCGGAAGACCGCGCCGCCGCATCTTCTCCCTCCTGTGGAACGGGGATTCCCGGAGGGTATCATTATAATGGAGATGGAACCGGATGTTCGGGGGGAACGGACATACGCCGCGGCGGAGGTCGAACGATGTGCGGCCGATTCACATTATTCGAGCCGGACAGGATCCTTTCCAGGGAGTTCGGCGTCTCCGGCTTCCCCGGCCTGTCCCCGCGCTACAACATCGCCCCGTCCCAGCGCGTGGCCGCCGTGCGCTCGGCGCCCGCGGGCGCCGGCCGCGAGCTCGCTCTCCTGCGATGGGGGCTCATCCCGTCCTGGTCGAAGGATCCCGCGATCGGCAGCCGGCTCATCAATGCCCGTGCGGAAACCGCCCGGGAAAAGCCGTCCTTCCGGAACGCGTTCCGCCGGCATCGCTGCCTGATCCCCGCCAACGGCTTCTACGAGTGGCAGCGGCGGGAGCGCGGGAAGCAGCCGTACTTCGTCCGCATGCGCGACGAGCGGCTCTTCGCCTTCGCCGGATTGTGGGACCGATGGGAAAGCCCGGACGAAGGCGTCATCGAAACGTGCGCCATCCTGACGACGGGCGCGAACGCCGTACTGGCGCCGATCCACGACCGGATGCCGGTGATCGTTCCTCCCGCGGAGTACGCGCGGTGGCTCGACCCGGCGCTCCAGGAAACGGAATCGCTGGCGCCCCTCCTCGCGCCGTTTTCACCGGCGGAGATGCTCGCGTTTCCCGTGAGCCCCCGGGTCAATGCCCCCACCGTCGACGACGAGAGGTGCCTGGCCCCTCTCCCGTAGGCGCCCCCTTCCCGTGCCCCCTACCCTTCGCCGGAGGCCCCGGATGTAGAGCGACTTGCTCAGGCAGGCGGACTTGTCCGACGGAGACATCTCCCCCTCCGTTCCGATAAGATAGGAACATTATGACCCACAACCCCACGCGCGAAGAAGCATGGACGATCCTCACGGATCACGTGAAAAGCCCCGGCCCCCTGTCGCACGCCCTGGCGGTCGAGACCGTCATGCGCCTCGTCGCCGGGAAGAAAGGCGCCTCCCTGATGGAGGTACCGCTCGAGGAACTGATCGCGGACGCCATCGAGGGGATGAAGACGGTCGCGGAAGCGATCGGCCTCAAGGGGAACCCGGGCGGCTCACCCTCTGCCTGAGACGGTTGAACGGAGGCAACCGATGCTCGATGTCGTCGGGATCGGACTCAACGCGATCGATTACCTGGTGAGGGTGCCGCGGTTCCCGGTGCCGGGCGAGAAGCTGCGGATGTCCGCCTTCGCGCGGGAGGGCGGCGGCCAGGCGGCGACCGCCCTCGTGGCGCTGTCCCGTTGGGGGCGCCGGTGCAAATATGTCGGGAACGTGGGGGACGACGAGCACGGACGGCTTTCGTCCCTGCTCCTTTCGCGGGAGGGCGTCGACCGCTCCCACCTCCGCACGGTCCCCGGCGCCTCGTCCCAATTCGCGGTGATTCTCGTGGAGGAGGAAACGGGCGAGCGGACCATCTTGTGGGACCGGGATCCGCGGATCCGGGTATCGCCGGAAGACCTGCCGCTGGACGACATCCGCCGGGCGCGGGCGCTCCTTCTGGACGGTCACGACGTCCTCCCCGCGATCGCCGCGGCGAGGACCGCCCGGGCCGCGGGCGTCCCCGTCGTTCTCGACGCGGAAAAGGTGCAGGAGGGGACCGAGGAGCTGCTCTCCCTGTGCGATCACATCGTGGCCGCGGGACACTTCCCGGGGATGCTCCTTCCCGGGGCCTCGGCGGAAGACGGCGCCCGGGAGATCCTGCGCCGTTACGCGCCCAGGACGTCGACGGTGACGCTTGGGCCCCGCGGTGCGTTCGGGTGCGACGGTCGGGAGGAGATCTTCTCGCCATCCATCCCCGTCGAGGCGGTGGACACCACGGGGGCCGGGGACATCTTCCACGCCGGCTTCCTGTACGCCCTCCTCGAGGGGCTTCCCTTCCGGGAGATCCTCGCCTTCGCCAACACCGCGGCCGGCCTCTCCTGCCGCGGAATGGGGGGACGGGCCGCGATCCCGACGATCGAGGCGATCCGGGCGGCCGGCGCATCGCCGGGCCGGTTGGAGCGCGGCGGCCTTATGGCCTGCACTTCCACGCCGGAGGGAACGGAGACCATCCGGCACCGGATCCGCACCCTCCTGGAGGCGGGTCCGCTCACGGCGAAGGAAATCTCCTCCGCCGTCCGGAGGCCGGAAAAAGAGATCGCGAATCACCTGGAACACCTCAAGAAAAGCCTCCATCCCGAGGGGCGCCTCCTGTCGCAGGTCCCGGCCGAATGCCGGGGGTGCGGGTTCGTGTTCCGGAAGCGGGAGCGTCTCAAGGCGCCGAGCCGATGTCCCGTCTGCAAGGGAGAAGCGATTTCCGACCCGGCGTTCCGCGTTGAGGACAAGTGATCCGGGGCGAAACTTTGCCCCCCGCCGGGCTTCGAAGGAGTGGATGAACCGAATCGCGACCGAGGAGGTCGGACAGGCATGTCCCCCGGAGAAAAGCCCGTTTTGCCGGTGACGGTGTTCACCGACTACATCTGACCGTTCTGCTACGTGGGCGAGAGGCGTCTCGTCCGTCTCGGCGAGGAATTCGATGTTCGCGTGGAGCGCCGGTTCCTGGAGATCCATCCGGAGACCCCGGTGGAGGGGAGGCCGGTTTCCGAGCTGGGATACCCTCCCGAGCAGTGGGCCCGGATGATGGAGAACCTCGAACGGATGGGGAACGCGGAGGGGATCGTTTTCTCCGAAAGGACGTTCACGACGAACTCCCACAAGGCCCTCCTCCTCGCGGAGGCGGCGAAGGAAGAAGGGCCGGAGGTGTTCGAGGCGCTCAACGAGGGGCTGTTCCGCGCCTACTTCACCGAGGGGCGGAACATCGGCGACCCGCAGGTTCTCGGGGAGGTGGCGCAGGCTGCGGGCGTCCCCGCCGGGCGGCTGACACAGGCGTGGACCGACCCGGTCTACGAGGAACGGCTGGCCCGCGACCACGCGGCGGCGGCCGGGCTCGGCATCACCGGGATCCCCGCCTTCATCGTCGACGGCCGATGGATGATCGAGGGCGCCGTCCCGGTGGAGATGCTGCGCGAGGCGGCCAAAAAGATGTCGTCGGCGGCTAAGCGGCCTTGACGAGATACTCCGCGATCGACTTCATCTGCCCTGCCCACCCCTCCTTGTGCATCTCGTACGCCTTCGCGCGGCGCGCGGCAGGAATTCCATCGAACCCGGATTCCACGACGGAAAGCGCCGTACCGTTGGCGGCGTCCGCAAGCTCGAAAACGACGAGCGTCGTGGGCTCGCCGGAGTAGTCCAGGTCGGGAACCACCGCATACGGGTGCCACCGGAAGGAGAGCAACCGCCCGGGCTCCATCCGCTCGATGGTGGCTTCCCAGGTCACATGTTCATACCCCTTGTGCGTGACCTTCCCCCGCACCGTCGCGCCCGGCGTGAACTCGCCAAGACCCTTGACGCCGAACCACCGGCCGAATTCCTCGGAGTCCGAAATCGCGGCCCAAACCCGCGACCGCGGCGCGCGAAGCAGTGCCTGTTCCGTGATGCGATCGGTATTCGAAGCGCTCATGGTCCGCCCCCCTTTTCATGTTGATAAGGAATTAGACGCACTCCTGCAGGAAACGGACTCGGGCAACCGGAAGATTCCGGGTCAGGGTGATCAACCGGTGGGAGGCGGCGATTCCATCATCTGGATCTCCCACTCGTCCCGGGTACGGTCGTAATGGATTGTGCTAATGTATCTTTATGAACGGTCCTCTGCTGGTCAGCCTTCTGCCCCCGGAATGGCCTGCGGGCTCCGCAGCCGCCGTTTCCGGGTCCGCTCCCTTCGTCGCCGTACTCCTGCTGGCCGGGCTCCTCCTCTCCCTGGTCCTGCGTCATCCGGGACGATAATCGGAAACCCCGAGATGCTCCTCCAGCGTGGAGCAGATCCGGTCCGGCTTCCGGTAGTACAACGAAAAACGAAGGTCCACGGCCTGGGGAAACTGCTCATACAACCGGCGCGCCACCTCGTCGGGCCGCTTGATCGGCTCCCACCGGGCATTCGTCTTCGGACGCACGAACCGCCCGCTCAGCAGGAGCCGGAAAAACATCATGTCGCACAACATCCCCTCCAGCCATGGCGTCCAGTTTTCGTATCCCGCGATCCATGTGGATTGCGCGCCACCGAGCAGCACCTCGGCCGTCTTCCTGTTGACGAAATCGCAGGCTCCGAAGTAAAGCCCGTCGTAGCTCGTGAGGGGCGCCAGGATGTTTTTGAGGCGCCGGCGGCTGATGTCCTGCACCGCGCTGATGACCCCCCGCTTCCCGTGGCAGGCGAAATAGGCGATCTTCCTCCGCTGGTCCACCCCCTGGTCGATCCGGTACAGCGCGTCCTTCAATCCCTCCGCGTTCTGGAAGACGACGTAGCTGAAAAACGCATCATGTCCGGGAGTATCCTGGTGCACCCCGTTGCGCCGCATGTACGTCTCGTTCGCGTCCCGTTTCAGTTGCCCGAAGAAGGGCTTGACGGTCTCGTCGTGATGCTGGTCCCACTGCGCCTCGAATACCTTGATGATGTACCGGACCCCGTTTCTCTCCCGCATGGCGAATCTCCAAGACCAATTGTCGGCTGATACTGCGTGCTATCCCTTTGGGGCTTTTCCCATCGGGCATCCATTATACCCCTATCCCCCACGGACCTTCTCCAGGCGGACACCCGGCTGGACGCGGGATCTCCGTCCGGCCGTGGCATGATCTCATCGATATACAGCTATCTAACTGATTATAAACGGGTTACCGCGTCCTGGCCGTGGCCGAATTGCCGAGCGATCGGCCCCCTATCCGCCGAAGCCCGTCTCATACGCCGGCATCTATATTTTTCCGGGAAAGGGGTCGATTTCGCCATGAAGTCCCGCGGCCCCGGTTCGGTGAGCCGATGGATACGACGAACGCACGGACAGCGGGAAGAAGTTCTTTCGCCAACTGTACGAAATGCTGGTCGGCGGAGTCGCCAAACTACTGGAAAGCCGGCATCGTGATGAGGTAGCGGCCGTGGCGGACGTCTCCGGCCCGGTGAAAAAACCGCGGGTCAGCAACTGGCAGATCGTCGGCAAGCTCGTCGAAAACGCATTTTTCAAGACGATCCTCCCCGGGTTTGAAAAAGAGGCATCCCGATCGAGGCGCAGATGATTTCGGGAAAGAGTGCCTCCGGCGGAAACCGTCGGCCGCCCGCCATCAGAAGCGCGCCTTCACCCTCACACCGGCCTGGTAATAGCTGAAACCCGAGGCGGAGCGGCTCGCTTCGTCCGATCCTTCGCCATGGAGCTCGAGAGCAACGGAGTCGGTGACGTGTGCCCCGATGACCCCCTCCCCTCCGAGGAAGAAGCCCTCGGGGGTATCCCCCTGCCGCCGGTAGGACTGGTACCCGACGAATGGGACCAGATGGACATATCCCTTTCCCTTCTCGTAGTCGACGGAGAGTTCCACGCGGTGGGAAAGGTAGCCCGAAGGGTCGAAATAGCCGCCTCCGGACTCCCGCCGGAAGTCCAGGTAGCGGATCCGGTACCCCGCGGCGACCACCGGTTTCTTTACGTCGAACACATGCCGGATCGATCCTTGCCAGTCATCGGAGCGGTTGTCGTCGGAGTAGTCCCTGAAGGCGTAACTTGCGCGAACCGTGGATCGATACGGGAGCGGATATTCGACAAACGAGGCGATCTCCGTGAACCGGATCCCGTTCTCGATCAGTTGCGCGGTTTCCGCGAACACATTCCGCGCGACGCTGACCCCGATCCGTCCGTCGAGCACCTTCGCATCGGTCCTGACGCTCCCGACGAAATAGCTCCCGGAGTTGTCGTTTGCCGTCCAGTTGACGCCCGCGGTTCCTCCCACGCCGAGCCAATCCGTCGGCCTCGACTCCGCGGACAGGGACAGTTCCTGGTCCGAGGCATTCCGGGAAGGATCCCGGGCATCCGTGTACAGGTAGCCGATGCCCCATCGCCAGGCCCCGGTCCGGAACCCGGTGGACAACGAATAGCGATCCAGCCGATTGTCGTCCGAGTCGCTGTAGTGGCTGTACCCCGCAACCAGGGTCGGGCGAGTCACCCTGTCGATCTCGGCATTCAGACTCTTCCGCTCTTTTTCCTGGTACGGATATTCCGGCGCCAGTTTCCGGGAACTTTCCTTCGCGCACGTTATGTTGCCCCCGGCCAGGCACGCATACGAAAGCCCGAGGCGTGCGTCGAAGTTCTCCTTTTTCGCAAGAACCGATTCATAGACCGGGATGGCGGACCGGTGATCGTTGCGAAATCGAAAAGCGTTCCCTTTCACCACCAGGGCATCCGGATTCCCGGGAGAATCGGCCAGAACCTTGTCCGCTTCCAGGATCGCCTCAGCCGTTTCCCCCGCCCACGACAGCGACCTCGCAAGCTGGATGCGTGCCTGCAGGTTTCCAGGATCCGTCTGAAGGATTGATTCCAATTCCCGGATGGCCGCTTTCAACTCCCCTCCCCAGGAAAGCACCGTGGCCATCCGTATCCTCTCTCCGGTCGCCAGCGAAGGTCCGGCATCGGACAGGACCTTTCGGTAGTTCGCCGCCGCGTTTTTGTAGTCCCCCTTCGCCGCAAACTCGTCGCCGAGCTTCCGATGCACCTTCCAAGGTTCCTCGCCGCCGGAAGGCGTTCGGACGCCGCCGGGAGGGGTCCCGCTCACTTCCGCGGCATAGGACCGTGGGAAAACCATCAACAAGACAACCAGCGCAACGAGCAGTCTCGGCATCGAATCATCCTTTGCGGAGGTTTTTTCCGGGATCTTCCATCCGTCCCTCATGGGCGTCTACCGCTTTTCCCTTCCATCGGGCCGCCCTCCTCGGGAGGGGGCCCCATTTCGCGGAAGATCCGTTGAAGGGAGAAATAGGCGGCTTTCCGGTAAGACTCATACGGCACCCCGTCCCATTTCCGCCAGGAATAGACCGGGATGTCGCCCGCCCGGATCGCCCCCCTCCGCGCAACCGGCAGGGAGTCGGCGGGGTCGCGAAGGAAGAAACCTTTCTGCGGCGTCATGCCAACCCGTATCGCGGTGACGGCGACTCCTCCGGTCACAGCAGTCTGAGGGACACCATGCCTGTCCGTTCCCGCGGCCACCTGCAGGCTCGAGGGATCGGTAAAATAGAGAAGCCCCCATGGAATCCGGGCTTCGATCATCCCCCCTGACGCATCGGCATGCCAGCCCGCCTGGCTGGAATACCGGTCGGAGGATGGATCGGCAGTCCCGTGATGCAGAACGCTGCGGCCGTGGAAGACGGGTGGGAAGACGGTTCCGTCCCTTCCGTAGCGCCGCTGGTTCGCCTCGATGACCATTTCCCCGAAGGGAGACCGGTCCTCCAGGGAAATCTTCATGCCCGGCTTGCGCTCGATATGTTTCCAGGGAATTGCGGTGCTTTCCACCACGCGATTCGGATTATAGTTTTCCGCGATGAGAATCCGCCCGGCGTCGGGGCCGGCCAGCCGGATCAGGAAATTCGCGCCCGTCTCCATCGACAGGGGAAGATCGGGGATTTTCCGCGCGCCCGCCCTTCCGGTGAAGGTGTTCAAGGCAATCCAGTACTGGGAAGCGTTCCAGTCGAAGACCTTCTCCCCGACATTTCCTTTCTCCACATCCAGGCGGAGGTAGAGGAACGCCGGGTCGGAATAGGCATAGATGCGTTTTGGCGCGCCGACCGGCAGCTTTCCGCGGTCGTCGCTAGAGGCCAGGAGGGTTCCCTTCCCCCAGTCTTCCGTTTCTCCCCTCAGAAGGGGGACCGGTCCGGGAAACCGATATCCGAGAATGCCGAAGAACTGCTCGGGATCGAGCAGGTTCAACCAAAGAGGTTTCCTCTCGACGGGGAGCGTAAAGGGACGTGTGAAATCATCCGAGACGCGTTTCCACCACTCGTCCATCCACTCGAACACCAGGCCTCCCGCGCAACCGGCATCCTGGATGTTCCGCGTCATCCGCGTCAGCACTTCGGCCTGCCGCTTCTCCGTGAACCCCCCGTTATCCCAACCATCGGGATGGACGTGGGCAACCCCCCAGCTTGTCGCCAGGCCATACTCCGCGATCAGCAGGGGGATTCCGGCGTGATGTCGCTTCAGGTCGAGAAGGTAGCCGAAATATCGGTTCGACCCCACATGGTCCTTCGCTTTCGGGTATTCCGGATCGTTGAAGAGGAAGTCGGGCCAGTGGGAGTACACATGGTAGGCGGCGAACAGTCCGGCAAGAAACGCCGGGGTGGGACGGAATTTCATGACATCCAGGGAGACGGCGTCGGCGTCGTTCAAAAATTCAGGAATGGCCTCATCGACCGGCTCCCCCCGCTGGCGGCGAATCCGGACCTCCTCGGCGTAGTTCGCCTCCGTCACATGATGCATCGGATCCAGAGGAGGCCAATTGACGACGGCCAGGGGACGCTGGCTGGCGTACTTCCCGGTCTCGTACCGGATGGCAAGGTCCGCCATTTCGGCGAACCAGATTTCGGATGGATTTCCGGATTCGACGTGGACGTTCTCCCCTGAGTATCGCTTACGGGTGGGATTCGCCGCATTCGTGACGAGCGCGACGGACGGTTCCAGTTCCCGGCCGAGGCCGATGGCGAACACGTATCGGGACACATCCGCCGTGTAGATCCCGGCGGCATGGCCGCGGCGATAGGGAATGTCCGCCCTTCCGTGGATCAGGTCGACGACGTTGCGGATCTCGTTCCGGAATTCCTCGGACCAGGAAGGGTCGTACAGGTTCCTCATGTCCTCTCTCTCCCGCAGCCAGACCTCCTGAAAAAGCCAGATTTTATCCGACGACCGTTTGTTGTGCATGTCCAGCGCCTGGTAGAACGCGGGGGGAAGGATCGTGTAGACACGGACCATATTGGCGGACATCGCGGCGATCTGGGAGAGCCATTCCAGGTACGTCCCGGTGTCGGCGGCCGGCATGGAGGGAAACTCCCCGGGCCGCGCCGGTCCGAGGTTCACCCCCTTCAGATACGCACGTTTCCAACCCGCTTTCCCAAGGACTTCGAAGTAGTCGCCCCGCGCCCGGAAATTCACCGCGACGGATCCGCGGCGGACGATCGGCGCAGCTTCGACTTCCCCGGCGCCCCCCTCCCGCGAACCGTACAGCCGTTCCAGGCGCTCACGCGCCGTGGAAACCGCGACATGCCGTTTGACGAGATCCCTGTAGACCCGCCCCGCGCCCCGGTTGTCGCCCGTCCTGAAATAGGCCTCCCCCAAGGCGAGTTGGAGTTCCTCGTTCGTCGGCTGTTTCGGTGCAAGTTCCCGGAGGATGGGCAGGGCGGTTTCATACTTGTCCCCTGCGATGGCGGCGTACGCCAGACCGAGTCTTCCCTCCTCCAGGCCCGGTTCGAGGGCAAGCGCCCCGCGGAAGGATTCTTCGGCGGAACCGACCCTGCCCGTACGGTGGTAACTCCAACCGAGCAGTACGCGCAAATGCGCAGATTGCGGCTCGATCTCGACGGCGGAACGGAGGCGCGCGATCGAGGTTTCGTAGTCACCCCTGCGGTACGCGGAGAGGGCCTCGTCGTACAACGACCCGACGGAGGCGTTCTTCGGAAGGGATTTCAGTGCCCTGATTTTCTCCTTTGCCACCCGGTTCTCCGGGTCCAGGGAGAGCGCTTTCCCGTAGGACGCGAAGGCGTCTTCTCTCTTCCCGAGCATCTCCTCGGCGATTCCCTTCCCGAGGAAGCATTCCGGGTTCTTCGAATCGTCGGAGACGGACCGGAGGAAGTTTTCCTTCGCCGCCTCGAAGTCTTTGCGCTCGAGGTACGCGTAGCCCAGGCCGCAATACGAATCGGACATGGCGGGGGCCAGCGCCAGAGATGAGGAAAAGGAGCGGATCGAATTCCCGGAGTCTCCGGATTTCAGAAACGCCCAACCAAGGAGGTTCAGCTCCCCCGCGGTCTTGGAGGGCTTCTTCATGAGGAGATCGATCGCGGCCGCGTACTCCCCGGCCCGATACCGGAGAATCGCCTGGTCGTACAGGGTATCCGCGTACACGCCCCCCCCTCCCGCGAATATGAAGAGCAAGACGGCCGCCAGCCCGGGAAGAGACCGGGGTCTCCGGCCCGATCGGACGTGCGTACTGTCCCGAGCCGGGGTCACGGGGAACCGCTCTCCCTTTTCCCGTTCTTACGGCTTCCGGTGTTCCCCTTCCCCTTTTCGACGTACTCCCACTTCCGCATCCCGACCAGGTACTTGAGAAACGCCTGGCATCTCCAGAACGAATTGATCTGCCGGTACCCGAAGTTCTCGATCACGCCGTAGAACAGCAGGCGGAACAGATGGCCCCACCGGGGATACCGCCGATAGGTGACCTCTTCCAGGAAGACGCTCGCGGTGGACAGGAATATGCCGTAGAGGACCGCCAGGGCAAGGAACAGGAGCATGAAATCCAGGCTCAGCATCCCGAACAGGTAGGACAGCACCACGGCGACGTAGCCGATCAGTTCCACCACGGGGCTCAACAGCTCGATGAACAGGTAGTACGGAAGGACGACCCATCCGAATTTCCCGTACCGGGGGTTGAACAAGGCGGAGCGGTTCTGGATGATGCTCTGCATGAGGCCGAGGTGCCACCGTCTCCTCTGCCTTCCGAGCATCTTGAGATCCTCCGGGACCTCGGTCCAGCACACCGGGTCGGAGATGAACTTGATCGCGTAGGGGGTTTTCCTCTCGATGGCGTGGCGGTGCAGCCTGGTGATCAGTTCCATGTCCTCGGTGACGTTCTTCGGCAGGTATCCTCCGGCCTCCACGACGGAAGCCTTGCGGAACAGCGAAAACGCCCCGGAGAGGATGAGGATCCCGTTCATCGCATCCAGACCGACCCTGCCGAACAGGAAGGCCCTCAGGTACTCGACGATCTGGAACATCGCGAGGCTGCTCCTCGGCAGGTCGATGCTCCGGACGGCCCCGTCTTCCATGTGGATCCCGTTGAGGGCGCGGATGACGCCGCCGCATGCGACGACCGGAACGGGGCTTTCCACGGTGGGCGTCATCAGCTTGATGAGCGCATTTTCCTCGAGCACGGAATCGGCGTCGACCGTGCAGAAGTAGGGACTTCGCGAAACGTTGATCCCGCAGTTCAGGGAATCGGCCTTTCCGCTGTTCTCCTTGTCGACCACCAGCAGGTTCGGCACGTCGGGACTGTAGTAGAACCCGCGGACCGGCGCCGTCTTGAGGACGTTCCGGTAGGCGCTATCGACCTTTCGGAGATGGAACGTCCGGATGAGCGTGTCCAGGGTGGCGTCCTTGGAGCCGTCGTTGATGACGATGACCTCGAAAAACGGATAATTGACGGCAAGGGTCGACCGGACGGTGCGAACGATGACCCGCTCCTCGTTGTACGCGGGGACCAGGATGGAGACCGGCGGTGTTTCCGGCGAGGTGATGAAATCCTTGAAGGGAGAGTAGCGGATTTTGCGGATATAGCGAAGGATGACGACCGTGGAGACCAGCAGCAATACCGTATAGGCCAGGTTTACGAAACCGTAGTAGAAGAGGATGAAGTAGTTGAACCCCATGACCAGGGAAACCGCGAAGGCCCTCATGACGCCGCCCCCTGCTGCACGATGAGCGTCAGCTCCCTCCGGATCCTGTCGTCGGCGCCGCTCTCCAGGTACTCCCGAAGAGGCGTCCCGTACCCCAGGGACGCCATGATCTTAAGGATCTCCCTGGATTTCCCGTACGTGTCCCGGCCCGGGGAATCCAGGTTGTCGATCAACCGGTACACGAAGTCCGTCTTCTGTATCTCCTCGCAGACGCTTTCCTTCGCATATCGGTCCGTGGTCCCGAGGGTGTCGAGGAAGATCCCGATCGCATTGTCGCTCGTCTGGACGATCGCCGTCGCGGCGGCGTTCCTCACCTGCCAGTTGCTGTCCAACAGCCGTTTCGCGAGGACAGCCTCCGCCTTGTCGTGCCGCAGGGTCCCCAGCGCCTTCGCCGCTTGCAGCCGGACGAACCATACCGGGTCGCCCAGGAGGGCCACGACCTTCTCCTTCTCGCCGGGCGGCAGGCCGCCGCCGGCGGCGCCGATGACCTTCAACGCCTTTGCCCGCACCTCGGAATCTCCGTGGTCCAGGTTCCGGAAAGCGAAGGGCAAGGCCTCCGGGGCGCCAAGGACCCCGAGCACTTCCAGGACGGATGCCCGGGAAACCGGATCGACGTACCTCTCCCCGTATCGCACCAGGTCCGGCACCGCGGCCGGCCCGAAGTTCCGAAGCGAACTTTCGATCGACTTCCTGGACACGAACGACCGGGAATAAAGATCGGGAAGCCGGTCCAGGACCCCCCCCAGGGCCTCCAGGGTGCCGATCTTGCTCAGGGCGCGCACTGTAATCGGTACGATCTCCGCGTTCTTCGCTTCGAGGAGGGGCGCCAGTTTCCCCGTGGAGGCTTCGCAACGCATTCTCCCCAGCTTCTCCACGGCGGACGACTTCACGATGATGTTGCGGTTTTCGAGCTTCCGCTCGTAATGCGACCTGTAACCGAGCTTGTCGAACAAGGCTGCGCCCGCCGATTCATATCTCCGGTCCGCGAGCAGTCCGAAGAGGACATGCTCGACGGCATGCCATTCCGCGGAGCGGGAGGGGAAGGCGAAAGCGGAGACTTCGTCGACGGAAACCCCTTCGTCGATCAGTTCCCTGAACCGTTTCCCGAATCGCTCCCTGTTCAGGTCCAGAATCCGGTATTTTCTCAGGGCTGCCGCCCGGCGGTAGATCGTCGCGGCGAGAACCGTCAAGATGACCAGGAGAAGGAACGCAAGGAATACCAGCAGGATCTGTTCCAGTTCGGCGAACATCCGTTTCCTCTTTCCTCCGCCTGCACCGAATTTCGAACCCTTCCCTTGTTGTATCGGCGCATCCGTCCGAAAGGTTCAGTACTTCTCACCAACCGAGGATCATCACCCGGGCGGGCCAGCAGCGTTACGCCCAAGCCATGCGGAATTCCGGTGAGGACGAGGTGATCATCCCGGAGCACGAGGGGGGCTTGATGGTGGGGAGAATGATCGAGAAATACTCAATCGTTTAATTATCCATCCGGCCCGCACGACGACCCTGCAGCGAACATACTATCGTGAATCGGATTCCCTAAGGGCGGAATTCGCGGCCGACCCGCGGAAAAAGCAGTCCCGCCATGACGTAGAGGACCGCGCCGATCACGATCGTCCAGCGGAATCCGAGCCACAGGGCTCCGATCGACGCGAGCGATGCCCCGGCCACGGAAAAGAAGCCGTTCACGGCCCAGGCGAAGGGGATCGCCGAACCGCCCGCCGCGGCAAGGCGTGAGATCGCAGCCGGGAACGGGATCCCCATCAGGAACGCCGCCGGCGCGAGCGATGCGACGAACGCGGCCGTCCGCATCCCCCACCCGCGGGCAAGCAGGGGGCCCGCCGCCGCCGAGAGGATGACGAACCCGGCCACGACGCACACCGCAACGCCCGCGAAGACCCGCTTCATCGCCCGCTCCGATTCCCATCGTCCGGACACGGCGCTCCCGATCCCGGAGAAGAAGGAAAACCCCCCGATCGCCAGGCCGGCGGCGCGGATGGTGTCGCCGAGGACGAGGATGCCGACCTTGAGGAAGGTGAGCTCCACCAGCATGTAGGCCAGCCCGAGCGCGGAGAAGTAGCCGGCCACGGAGATCGTCGCCGCCTTCCCGGTCCGGTCCCGCGCGAAGGCGGCGGGAAGAAGCAGGAGAATCGCCGCCAGGACGAGCGACACGCCCAGCGAGAGGACCAGGAAGACGATGCCCCACTCCACGAAGGGTATCCACTGGCTCCCGAGGAGCCGTATGAACTCCGGCAAGGTCCGCAGGCGCAGGAAGCGATGGAAGTACGGCGAGTCGTCGGTGACGGGCGAGAGATCGAACAATTCGCTGTCGCGTTCCCCGGACGGTCCCGTCATGGCGACGGAAACGGCGTCGCGCACCGCCCGCTCCTCCGCACCGCCCCCGGCCGCGGCGCCCGCGGCGGGCCAGACCATCGAATACCCGTAGTCGGAGCAGAACCGCCTCACCCGGTCTATCTCCGCAGGGTGAAAGGGGTTTCGCCGCGCAACCAGGGAAAACGTCCCCCAGCCGTGGATCGCGACGACCCGGTCGGCGGCGGGCGCAAGGCGGGCGGCCGTGAGCTCGGCCCGGATCGTGCGGAGGATCTTCACGTTCTCCCTCGGGGGGGCCTTGAGCCACCCGGAGAACGCGAGGAGTCCGCCCTCCCCCAGGCGGGCGAGCGCCGCCCGGATCCCCTCGCGCGTCAGGAGGAACGTCTCGCCGGTCGCGTGAACCCCGAGCGAGGAGAAGGTCGCCGAGGAGATGTCCGCCGCCTCGATGACGTCGAAGATCCGTTTGTCCCGGGCGAGGAAGTTGCGCACCCCTTCTTCCCGGATCTCGACGGGAAGGGACCCCGGCCATCCCCCCGAGAACCCGGAGAGGTCGTCTCGGACCAGTCGCACGAGTTCCCGCGCGGGCTCCACGATCGTCACGGACGAAGCAAAGTTCGCCGCGGCCGTCAACACCCCTTCCGTCCCCTTTAGTCCGAGCTGGAGGACCCGCGGATGTTGAAAAAGCCGGTACGGGAGAACGGAAGGGAAATATCCGAGATACGCGGGGGGAGTCCTTCCGCCGTCCTTCGGGACCGTTCCGCGCTGCTCGCCGTCCGCGAACAGTGTCGCCTGCGGCGGGAGCTCTCCCGTGAAACGGACGCTCAGCCCCGGCGCGGTGTGGACCCCCGGGGCGAAGACCGCCCGGTAATCACCCGATATCCCGAAGCGGGATGCGATCTCCCGCGCCCCCGGCAGGTTCCGGACGGCCGCCAGGTCCTTGTAGGGAGAGAGCTTGAGATCCGCGGGCGGGAGGACCAGGAGGAGGAGGACGGCGCACAGCATGGCCGCGCGGCCCTTTCGCCATCCACCGCCCTCGCCCGGCAGGACGAAGGCGCACGCCACCGCCCCGAGCGCGAGGGGAAGCCGCAGGAGTCCCCCGGTCGGCGCGAGCATGAGGAACGGCAGTGCGACGAGCGCGCCGGCGGCCGATCCCGCGAAGGATGCCGCGTAGACCGGGCCGGGCCGAAGCCCGAGGAACGCGAACGGGATCGCCATCGCGGCCCCTGAAAGGAAGAAGGGCACGGCGAGGAGGAAGAAGAAGCCCCCGAAACGCGGCCACGCCACGGGGTCCCACAGGAGCAGGAACGGGTCGAACGGGACGAGCTGCGAGGCGCGGAACGCGAGGTCGAACGCCGGCGCGGCGAGAAGGACCGTCCATGCGAAGAGCCGGCCCGGGGACCGTTCAGCGCGTCGCCGGACAAGCCTGAGCGCGACCCCGGCGCTCCCGAATCCGAGCATCGCCTGGGAAACGATCAGCGGGACGAAGTGCGGCCAGAACCGGAACGACAGCAGGCGGATGAGGACGATCTCGTTCGCCAGCGTGGCCGCCGACAGGAAGAAGACGGCCGGCACGATCCATTTCGCCTTCGCGTCCGCGGAAGCCCGATCCCCGCGGTCCCCTGTCGCTTCGGTGGCCAAGCGGGAACCCCGTCAGTGGCCGAGGAGGCGGACGAAGGCGACGGGAAGAACGTTTCCATGCGTGATCGAGCCCCGGGCGTCCTTCTCGATGAAGACGAGGTTCTGGGTCATGAAGGGGCCGCCGACCGGCATGATCATCCGGCCTCCGTTCCTGAGCTGGCGCAGAAGCGACGGGGGAATGTGTCCTCCCGCGCAGGTCACGATGATGGCGTCGAACGGCGCCTTCTCCTCCCAGCCGTAATAACCGTCCCCCTGCCGGACGACGACGTTGCGGAACCCGAGGTCCGAAAGCGTCCGCCGGCTGCGGGCGGCCAGGGAATCGAGGATCTCCACGGAGTAGACCTCCGCGGCGAGCTTCGCGGCGACCGCCGCCTGGTAGCCGGATCCGGTTCCCACCTCGAGTACACGGTCGGTCTCCTTGAGTCGCAGGATCTGCGTCATGAAACCGACGATGTACGGTTGCGAGATCGTCTGCCCTTCCCCGATGGGAAGGGGGAACGGTTCATACGCCTTCGCGCGGAACGAAGGGGAAACAAAGAGGTGCCGCGGGACGTCCCGCATCGCGGCCAGGACGCGCGGATCGGAGATCCCTTCGCGCTCGATCTGGTTGCGCACCATCGCCGCCCGTTTCTGCAGGTACGGATCGTCCGCCGCCATCGCCGGATGAAGCGCCGCCGAAAGGACGGCCGCGGCGATCGCGAGAAAAGGGGTGGCTACATTCATCGCTTCCGTCCCCGGAATGGTAGTCTCCATTCACTTCCCATCCATTTTAATATCTTTTTACAACGGGAGACGGTGACGTGGCTCATCCACAAGTTCGTGGAGATCGGGCATTGCGCAGGGTTGGAAAAGGGGTCACGGTTTCCCGCAACCCCTTGGTTTAGCCGGCCACTACTGTGGATCGAATATTCTTTCGGTTAAGATATGCTGTGGGAACCTTCACTCATCTCTTCCCGGTACCAATTGCCTTCATGGTGTACTTCTCCCCGACCCAGGTGACTTTGGTGTCCAATCCGGAAGTGAATCCAACGTGGTATCCGATGGAAAAAGCGAACGCCAAGGCCAGGAACACCATCGCCAAGGTACCCAAAAAATCAACCAAACTCCCTAAAATCCTCCAGAATTTTTCCATGGCCCCTCCCTTATTGGTGCCAGGTTATTTCACTCTCCTCCTTCCTTGTGTTTTATGATCCGTTGGTAACCGCGGAAAAAACCGTAGGGATCTTAGAGCAATTTTCACGCCAATGGATGGAGCGACCTCAATTGCCTGAAAAAATAAATAATACGATTTTCAGATATGGCTCCCGGTGGAATACAGGCGTCCAATTGGGAAAATATTTCTCACTTTGGATTCACCGTACTTCCATCTACGTTGCCGTCCTGACGGTTTTTTCGCTCCTTCTACTGCCCGCATGCGTGCATGGGAGGGGCGGGAACGATCCCCATCCGGGTGTCGCCGACATCCGGGAGGAGTTCCTCGCCGCCGTCAACCGGGCCCGGTCCGTCAACCAGGTTTGCGGAACCACTCACTTCGGCCCCTCTCCACCGGTCTCATGGTCCGCCCACCTCGCGTTGGCGGCCTACCTTCATTCCACGGATATGGTTCTGAAAAACATTTTCAGCCATACGGGCTCGGACGGCAGCTCGGCGGGCCAGCGGATTTCGCTGCAAGGCTATCCGTGGAGGGCGTATGGGGAGAATATCGCCGTCGGGAATCAGACGGTTTCTTCCGTCGTCCGGGGATGGCTCGGGAGCGAGGGACACTGCCGGAACTTGATGAACCCCGCCTTCACCGAGATCGGCGCGGGATATGCCGTCGGCCCCTTTGGAGCCAATCCGGCCGCTCGATTCTGGACGCTCGACCTTGCCGACCGCCAGGAAAGCCGGTAGAAAGACAGGTAATTTACGACCTACGCAACCGATGCGCCCGGCTCGACGCCCGGGTCGCCGCCGCCGATGTTGAACCCCGCGTCGACGTAGTGCACCTCGCCGGTCACGCCGGAAGCCCAGTCCGAAAGGAGGTATGCGGCGGCGTTCCCCACCTCGTCCTGCGTCACGTTCCGTCGGAGCAAGGCGCCGCGGGCGCTCTTCTCCATCAGCTTGCGGAAATCGCCCACGCCGGAGGCGGCCAGCGTGCGGATCGGGCCTGCCGAGATGGCGTTGACGCGGATCCCTTCCGGCCCGAGGTCGTGGGCCAGGTAACGGGTCGCCGCTTCGAGGGCGGCTTTCGCCACACCCATCACGTTGTAGTTCGGCACGGCGCGCACCGCCCCGAGGAAGCTCATCGTCAGCATGGCCCCCCCCGGCCCCATCAACCGTGCCGCCCGCCGGGCGCAGGCGATGAAGGAGTAGGCGGAAATATCCAGCGCGAGATGGAAGTCGGCGCGCGAGGTATCCCGGAAATTTCCTTTCAGCGATTCCCTGTTGGCAAAGGCGATGGAGTGCACGATGAAGTCGAGCCGCCCCCACCGGGCCTCGACCTTGGCGAAGAAATCGTCGATCTGGACGTCGTCGCCGACGTCGAGCGGTTCGATGAAGCTCGACTTGATCGACTCCGCCAGGGGATGGACCCTTTTCATCAGCGCCTCGCCGAGATAGTTGAACCCGAGCTCGGCCCCCTCGCGGTGACAAGCCCTGGCCACGCCCCATCCGATGGATTTCTCGTTGGCGACGCCGAGGATCAGCCCTTTCCTGCCTTGCAGAACGCCCACTAGACACCCCCCGGTATCGATCTCACCCCAATCTACAATAATGGAGCGCTCATCGGGAACTTATGTGCCATGGATCGCCTGTACATCGGCATTGGGAAACAGGAAGAAGAGCGCGGCCAGCCACCGGGTGGCTTCCATCCTTCGGACCCCTGCCCCGGCCTTGTGGTAAACCGTCGCCCTCTTCGGTTCCGTTCCCGCCATCCTCTTGCCTTTCAGCGAATTCCGAATACCCCCCCGCTTTATTCTCTTTTCGGATTGAACGGTTAGGATATTCAGGGGAAACTTTCGCCTTCGGGTCATCGGGGTGCGAAATCCAGAAAGCCGGTTGCCTTTTGCCCCTGCTTATTGTATACAGTATGCATATCGGTCTGCCTGCAGACGAATCCGACCAAGAGGTGACGTATGAAAACCAAGATGACGCCTTTGTTTTGGTTATTGCTGCTGACTGTAATCATCGGTTTTGGCGGGGTGCTTTCCCTGGCGGTCGACGCGATCCGATAGCCGGTCAGGATATATTACATCCCCTCCTTGGGATGGAATTGAAGTGAGCCGTCGCGCGGCCGGCATTTATCAGGAAATACGATCGTCTGTCTCGGAGACGACCGCTTCCCCCGCCGCGCGGGTGACGAGAAGCCTCCAGGGAAACCATCGCAACCACATGGCGCACCCCCGGATTCCAGTATATCCCGGGGGTACGGATCAAAATAAGCTGGGGTAATCACATGGCTTGCGCGGACGATACGGTGATTCGTCTTGAGGAGGAGCTTGACAGGCGGGTCGAGGGGTTGGTCGTCACCGCCACCGTTCGCCGGTAGGGGGGACGGATCAAGGCAATACGTCCGGGGAAAACCCCCTTCTCATCGTGTTTTCCGTGACGACCCTCGGTTCCATGAACTGCAGGAGATAATCGGGCCCTCCCGCCTTGGAGCCGACGCCCGACATCCGGAATCCCCCGAACGGCTGCCGGCCCACCACCGCGCCCG
>Ga0209211_10005127_pt1 | contig 19829 bp, 18 predicted proteins | sample RifGroA2_FD_183992 | JGI IMG/M metagenome (GOLD analysis project Ga0209211, IMG submission 183992) | Groundwater microbial communities from Rifle, Colorado, USA - Groundwater A2 (SPAdes) (version 2) | ecosystem: Environmental > Aquatic > Deep subsurface > Groundwater | place: Rifle, Colorado...
CTATCTGCGCACCTCGCAGCCCAATGTCTATGCGCTGGGCGACTGTGCCGAGATCGAGGGCCAGATCCTGCCCTACCTGCAGCCGATCACGCTGTCGGCACGGGTGCTGGCCAGCACGCTGGCCGGCAAGCCGGAGCCGGTACGCTTCGGCCCGTTGCCGGTGGCAGTGAAAACACCGCACTATCCGATCCAGCTGGCGGGCATCACCCACGGGCAGGCGCTGGACTGGCAGATCAGCGAGGGCGACGACGGCCTCACCGCGCTGGCCCATCGCGACAGCAAGCTGGTCGGCTACGTCACCACCGGCAGCCGCAACGGCTTCAGCCTGCTGCCCAGCCTGGCCGGCTGAACCGGTCGCGCCAGCACGGCCGGGGCAGACGGTGCGCCGGCTGGCGGCTGGCGTCCCGCCCTGCGCCGGCTGGTACGCAGCAGCCGGCCAAACCTGCCCCTGGTCAGCGGCAAAAGGTTGGCCGCAACGGCGCACCGGCCAGCCGCCACCGTCACGCGACGCACGCACTACAGCCGGTACTGGCAAAAGCAGGCCCATTCACTAAGATGCAAACACACCCGTTTCTGGTGACACGCTCCGCATTCCTCTCACCCACCCGCAAGAGGTACGCAATATGAAGACTATGCAAGCATCCGCCAGGCCGGCAACACCGGCCTGGCTGGCCGTCGTGGTGATGGCCGCCAGCCCGCTGCTGGCCAGCGCCGGCGATCTGTCCGCCACTTACCGCGGCAAGCCGGTACCCTTCGGCCAGGGCCAGGCGCACACCGAAGTCCACACCGACGCCGCCGGCAAGGCGGTCGCCGTCAGCATCGTGTTCAGTGAACAGGCGCTCGCCGGGCTGCCGGGCGCCACCATGGCGCCGGCCTACCTGCTGCGCATGCCGGCCAAGGGGCCGCGCACGGTGGTCGATCACGTGGTCATCAACTGGGAAGCCACCGGCCACCCGCCGCCCAAGGTCTATGACGTGCCGCATTTCGACTTCCACTTCTATCTGGTGAAACGGGCGGAGACGATGAAGGTGCGTTTCAACAGCGACGCCGAATCGGCCGATCCGAGCCAGCAGCCACCGACCGAGCTGCTGCCCGCCGGCTACATCTTGCCGCCGGGCACGGCCGTCCCGAAAATGGGCGTGCACGCCATCAATCCCCAGGCGGCGGAATTCCAGCAACCGCCGTTCACCGCCACGCTGATCTACGGCTACCACAACAAGAAGCAGACCTTCATCGAGCCGATGGTGTCACTGGCGTTTCTGCAGTCGAAGCCGGTGTTTTCCGCACCAGTGGCGCGCCCGGCCCGCTACAGCAAGAGCGGCAGCTACCCCGCCGGCTATCGCGTGAGCTACCGCCCCGACAGCCAGTCGTACGAGGTGGCACTGACCGAGCTTCAATGACGGCGCCCCCGTCAGCGGCGCTGGCGGGCGGCAGCCGACACCCACTGCGGCCAACCCTGGCCGCTTTTCTTTTGCCCGCCACTTGACGCCGCCCTGCCTGCTGCGGCACAAACAGCGCCTTGTTTGAGAGGCGACAGATGAACCACCTGCAAACCATTTACCACCTGCAGCCGACGCCGGCGGCGCGGGTGCAGCAGCGGCTGGCGGTGCGCGGCATCGTGGCGCGCGGACGAGAGCTGTTGCTGCTGTATACCGGCCGCTACGACGACTACAGCCTGCCGGGCGGCGGGGTGGAGGCAAACGAGGACCACGCGCTGGCGCTGGCGCGCGAGCTGGCGGAGGAAACCGGCGCCCGCGATGTCCGCATCCTGCGCCCGTTTGGGTTGATCGACGAGTTCCGCCCGCCGCGTGGCGACTACGACGTGCTGCACATGCTGTCCTACTGCTATGTGTGCCGCATCGCGGCCACGTTGGCCGCACCGCAGATGGAAGCCTACGAGATCAACAACCGCATGCAGCCGCGCTGGCTGGACGTGGACGCCGCCATTGCCCACAACCAGGCGGTGCTGGCGCGCGGCGCGGCCGGCATGGGGCTGTCTATCGTGCGCGAGACCGCGCTATTGCGGCGCATCGCCCAGGCGCTGGACGCCGGCGAGCTGTAAGCGCACGGCACACAGCCCGCGCCGCACCGGGGCGAGCCAGCATTGCCGGATTGAAACGCCGATGGCCAGACGGACACGCAGCAACACGCCACTGCGTCCACTGACAGCCCGCCTGCCATCGCCCATCGCACACGGTCGCTTAATCCACCGGGATCATCAGGTGCTGGTAAGGCGTACCCGGCCACATCACGTACGGCACGCTGGTATCCGGCGTGGCACTCTTGGGGTACATGTCATAGAACGCCGGCTCCGCGCCGACGATCATCACGTGCGGCCCGGTCTTGACCCAGTGGTTGCCGGCATCCGGCTTCGCCGCGTACGGGTCGGTATTGCTGGCATCGGTACCCCCCGACAGCATGTACATGAAACCGATCTGGCCGACGACCGGTGTGGTGTGGCCAATCCAGGCCATCGCCCACGCCATTGCCGTCTTGTCCATACACATCGGGTCCGGGCCGGGGGTGGCCGGGTTGTCCGGCATGCAGGTAAAGCCGTTACTGCCCTGGCGCAGGGTGCGCATCTTGCCGTCGGCCTCCATGACGACGATGGTCGCCGCGGCGCTGACCTTTTTCGGGGCGGCGCTCATCGCGCTCTTGATCATTTGGGTATCGCTGGCGGCAATCACCGCCGGCACCTGGCCGATGACGGCGAGCGCCATGGCGATGGTCAGACAACGGTGTGTCAAGGTCGATGTCGACATGATCACTCCTTCTTGCAATGCAACGGGTGTCTACCCGGCTGCCGCAATGTCTGCGAATGACACCTGGCGGGTGAGAACAAGGCGGCAAGCTGTCGCTGTTGCCCGCTGACAGCCGGGAGCGGACAAACACAAGGCGCGGCAGCACAGCCGGTGTGCCCTAAGTGTAGGAGACGGCCCGGCAAGCGCAACCGGCGGCCGGCCGGCTGTGTCAGGCTTGGTTGCCAGCCCCCGCTGCGCTGGCACGGCTGTTGCACCGCGGCATGGATCGCGCCCCGCGGTACCACATATGCAAATTGTATTGCTTGATTTCGGCCAAAATGACGTTGATTAAGGCCATGCCAGCGCAATGCCGATGCTATGCTGGGTGATCGTCTTGCCCCAACCGCTTTGCCAGGAACCCCCGCACGTGCACAGTCCCACGCTAGTCGCCATTGCCGCAATCCTCATGGTCGTGATGACCCTGATGCTGGCCGCTGCCTGGCGCTTCAACCCGCGCATCGCCGGGCTGGGCGCCTGGACGCTGTCCTATTTCTTCGGGCTGCTGGTCTGCGTCAACCTTCTGCTGCGCGCGGTGGCGCCGGAACTGCTGCTGGTGCTGCTGGCGCAGCTGTCGGCCTACCTGATGGCGTGGCTGAACTGGGTGGGCACCCGTGCCTATGTCGGCGCCGCGCCGGTGCCACGGCGCTACGGCGTGCTGGGTGCCGCCCTGCTGCTGGCGGCCGCGGCCTGGTTTACCGTGGTGCAGCCGGAGCAGACGACCCGCTTCACGCTGATGAGCCTGGTGGTGGGCACGCTGTTCCTGCAGTGCGCACGCACCATCGCCCAAGGCCGGCTGCAGGATCACCCGGCCCGCTACCTGTACGCGCTGGCCAGCGGCGGGCACGGGCTGTTCCTGCTGCTGCGCCCGTGGCTGTTCCGCGTCGACAACCACGGCCTGTTCGACGCACAGCACGCCATTGCGGTATCGCACCTGGTGGTGGTGGAATCCATCGTCGCCATCGTGCTGATGGCGTTCGGCATCGTGATGCTGGCCAACGAGCAGGTGACGCTGGAATTGCGCCGCATCGCCGACCGTGACCCGCTGACCGGCGTGTTCAACCGCCGCGCCTTCCTCGCCCTGCTGGACAAGGGCAGCCACTACGCCGAGCGCATGGCGTTTCCGCTGTCGGTGCTGCTGGTCGATCTGGACCACTTCAAGAAGGTCAACGACAGCTGGGGCCACCAGCTCGGCGACCGCGCGCTACGCCATTTCGTGACGGTGGCGCAAGCCTGCCTGCGCGATGGCGACGTGATCGGCCGTCTCGGCGGCGAGGAGTTTGCGATCTTCCTGCCCAACGCCCGGCTGGCACAGGCCGAAGCCATCGCCAGCCGCCTGCGCGGCGCACTGGAAATGCAGCCGCTGCGCCACGGCGAGGCCGCCATCGCGCTGACCGCCAGCATCGGCGTGGCGCAACGCCAGCCGCAGGAAGCGCCGCAAGCGCTGCTGCATCGCGCGGACGAGGCGATGTATCTGGCCAAGCACAAGGGCCGCAACCGCATCGAACTGGCGGCAAACAGCCCACCACCTGCCGACGGCACTACGGCGCCGGCACTGCCGTGAGCCGTTGCCGCCTGCGGCCAACGTTGGCCGCAGCCGCCGCGGCGGAACCATAGCCCGCCGCCGCGGTCTGTGACACACCGGCGGCCAAAGTGGTGGCCGGCACCATCAACAAGGAGAACAGCCATGCATTGCCCGGTTTGCAAGGATACGACGCTGGTGATGAGCGAACGCCAGGGGATCGAGATCGACTACTGTCCGCAGTGCCGCGGCGTGTGGCTGGATCGTGGCGAGCTGGACAAGATCATCCAGCACTCGCTGGGCAATATGGCCGCCGCCACTGCCGCGCCACAAGCCGCGCAGCCGGTCGCAGCGCAGGCCACCCAGCCCGGCTACCCGCCACGCCAGCCGCAGCAACAGCCCTATCAACAACAGCCTTACCCGCAGCACGACAAGTACGGCGACAATCGCCACTACAAGCGCAAGAAGAGCTTCTGGGAAGAACTGTTCGATTAAGCAGCGGCAACGGATAGCACTGCGGCCAACCTTTGAAGGTTGGCCGCTTTGTTTTTGCGCTTGCCACCCGGCCGCCGCACGCAGCTGGATCGCCCCGGACTCAGCCCGGCAACAGCCGCAGCAGCTGGCCGTCGTCCTCGTCGGTGAGCAGGTAGATGAAGCCGTCCGGGCCTTCGCGCACGTCGCGCACGCGCTGGCCAAGGCCGGTGAGCAGCTTTTCCTCGCGCAGCACGCGCGTGCCGGCCAGCTCCAGCCGCAGCAGGTAGCGGAATTTCAGCGAACCGAGCAGCAGGCTGTCCTGCCATCCCTTGCCGTAACGCGTGCCGCGCACGAAGGCCATGCCGGACGGCGCGATCGACGGCGTCCACTGCCACAGCGGCTGCTCCATGCCCGCCTTGCGGCTGAGGCCGGCGCCGACCGGGCCGCCGCCGTAGTTTTCACCGTAGGTGATCACCGGCCAGCCGTAGTTCTTGCCGGCCTCGGGGCGGTTCAGCTCGTCGCCGCCCTGCGGCCCGTGCTCGTGCGTCCACAGCCGGCCGTCCGGCCCCAGCGCGGCGCCCTGAGAATTGCGGTGGCCGAGGCTCCAGATTTCCGGACGCGCGCCGGCGCGGCCGACGAAGGGATTGTCCGGTGGAATGCCGCCATCCTTGCGCACGCGCACCACCTTGCCGTGGTGGTTGTCCAGCGTCTGCGCGTCGGCCATGCGCTGGAAGCGGTCGCCCAGCGTCAGGAACAGCGTGCCGTCGGCGGCCTCGACGATGCGGCAGCCGAAGTGGGCGCGGCTGCTGAATTTCGGCTGCTGGCTGAACAGCACTTTCACCTGTTCCAAGCGGCTGGCGTCGTCCGCCAGCCGGGCACTGGCCAGCGCGGTGGAGTTGCCGTAGCCGCTGGCGGCCGGCTCGGCGTAGCAGAAGTACAGCGTGCGGTTGCGGGCGAAGTCGCGGTCGGTGATCAGATCCAGCAGGCCGCCCTGTCCGGCGGCGTCGATACGCGGCAGCCCGGCCAGCGGCTTGCCCAGCTGGCCGCCGGCACTCACCAGCCGCAGGCGACCGGGACGCTCGGTGACCAGCATGCGCCCGCCATCGATGAAGGCCACCGCCCACGGGTGTTCCAGTCCGCTGGCGACCAGCTCCGCCCGCGGCGCGGCCTGCGCCGGATTGGCCAGCGCCAGCAGCGCCAGCGCCCACGCCGGCCATCGTGCTTGCTTGCTCATGCCTGTTTCCTCCACGTTGGCCGCACGCCGCGCTCTACAGCAGGCGGTAACCGACGCCGGTTTCGGTACGCAAAAAGCGCGGCTGTGCCGGATCGGCCTCCAGCTTTTGCCGCAGGTGTGCCATATAGATGCGCAGATAGTGGCTGTGTTCCACGTAGCCGGGGCCCCACACCTCCTGCAACAGCTGGCGGTGGGTCAGCACCTTGCCGCGATGGGCCAGCAGCGTGGCCAGCAGCCGGTATTCCAGCTGCGTCAGGTGCAGCGGCTGGCCGTCGCGGCTGACGCTGCGATTGGCCAGGTCCACCGTCACCGTATCGCCGAGGCGGACCAGGCTGCCGCCACCGTTGTCGCTGCCATCGCCGCTGCGCCGCCGCTGCAGCGCACGCACCCGCGCCTGCAGCTCGCCGATGCCGAACGGCTTGGTCAGGTAGTCGTCGGCGCCGGCATCCAGCGCCGCGATCTTGTCGACCTCGTCCACGCGCGCCGACAGCACGATCACCGGCACCTTGCTCCAGCTGCGCAGGTCCAGCAGCAGGCTGACGCCGTCGCCATCGGGCAGTCCGAGGTCCAGCACCAGCACGTCCGGCTTGCGGGTGCCGGCCTCGATCAGGCCGCGCGCCACGGTGTCGGCCTCGAACACGCGGTAGCCCTCGTCTTCCAGTGCGCTTCTGACGAAGCGGCGGATGGCGGCTTCGTCCTCGATGATCAGTGCCGTCAGGGCGTGCATCAGGGCAGGTTCTCCGGGTCAAAATCCAGTGCCGGCGGCGGGCGCAGCGGCAGGGACAGGATAAAACAGGCGCCACCGTCGTGGCGGTTGGCCGCGCTCAGGCGCGCGCCGTGGACATCGGCAATGGTACGGCAAATCGCCAGCCCCAGCCCGACGCCGCTGATCGCCGACTCGCGCTCGCCGCGGCTGAAGGCGTCGAACAGCCGCGCCGGATCGCCCGGCGGCAGACCGGGGCCGCGATCAGCGACGCGCAGCAGGATGCGGCCGTCCTCGGCGGCGGCGCTGATGCGGATAGGGCTGCCGGCCGGGCTGTACTTGGCCGCGTTCTCCAGCAGGTTGACCAGCAGCCGCTCCAGCAGGATGGCGTCGCCGTACAGCATCGGGCAGGCCGGATCGATGTCCAGCTGCAGCGGGTGTGCATCCAGCACGCTGCCCAGCGCCGCGATGGCGGTGCCGATCACCTCGTCCGCCGGCAGCCAGTCCTGGTGCAGGGTGACGCCGCCCGCCTGCAGTCGCGCCATTTCCAGCAGATTGGTCACCAGCCGCGTGATGCGCTGCGACTGCGCCAGCAGCAGCGCCGCCTGTTCCTGCTCGGCGCGCCCGCCGCGCTGCAGGGCCAGCAGCAGGGTCTCGGCATTGCCGGACAGCGCGGTCAGCGGCGTGCGCAGGTCGTGCGACAGCGCCGCCAGCAGCGAGTGGCGCAGCCGTTCCGACTCCATCGACAGCAGCGTCTGCTGCGCCACTTCAATATAGTGCAGCCGCTCCAGCGTCTGCGCCGCCAGCGCCGCCACCGCCTCGCACAGGCGGCGGTTGTCGGGGTCGGCCAGTGCCAGCACGTCCGGCACCGCCACCACCAGCACGCCGCGGGTGCGCATCGGCGCCTGCAGCGGCAGGTACAGCTGCGGTGCATCCGGCAGCGTGTGCGTGCCCTGCCCGGCCGCCTGCTGGTGGTCGAAGCTCCAGCGCACCAGCGCCGCGTCCACCGCCAGCGGCGTGTCCGGCAGCGCCTCCAGCTGTTCCTCCGCGTCCGGCAGCCACAGGCTGATCTGCGCGTTCAGGCTGGCCCGCAGGAAGCGGCCGGTGATCTCGCCGACCTGCTCCGGCATGAGCGCGCTGCCCAGCTCGCGCGCCATCTCGTACAGGTAGCGGGTGTGCGCCTCGCGCTGGCCGGCCTGCGCCGCCGACTGCCGCTGGCTGGCCACCAGCTGGCCGGCGACCAGCCCCACGGTCAGCATCACGGCGAAGGTGATCAGGTACTGGATGTCCGACACCGCGAACGACCAGTGCGGCGCGACAAAGAAGAAATCGAACAGCGCCACCGACAACACCGCCGCCCACGCCGCCGGCGCGCGGCCGTAGCGCACCGCCGCCAGCAGCACCAGCAGCAGGTACAGCATCACCAGGTTGGCCGCATCCAGTACGCCACGCAGCGGCAGCATGGCCGCGGTGAGCGCGAGGCTGGCCAGCGTGGTTTGCCACCAGCCGCCACCGGCACCCGCACGCGGCCAGCGCCAGCCGGTCGTGGCGGCGGGCCTGCGCTCGCCGGCGGCCAGGATCAGGCAGTTCAGCTCCGGCGCGCGTTGTGCCAGCTGCTGCTGCAGGCTGGTGCGCCAGAACCAGCGCGGCCGGTTGCCGCGCTGGCTCAGTGCCAGCAGCGACAGGTTGTGGCGCCGCGCGTAGTCGGCGATCAGGCTGGCCGGCAGCGGCCCGGCCAGCACCAGCGTGTGCGCGCCCTGCTCCGCCGCCTGTGCCAGCGCCGCCAGCACGCTGCTGCGCGCCGCCGCGCCGGCGTGGCCGCGATCGACCCACACCGCGTGCCACGGCGCCGACAGCGCGCGCGCCAGCCGCGCCGCCTGACGCACCGCGCTGTCCTCGTCGCCGTGGCCCAGCACCAGCAGCACGCCCAGCGAGGTCGCCCACACCGGCGCGCGGCTTTGCACCTCGCGCTGCGCGCGCATCTGGCCGTCGACGCGGTCGGCCAGCCGGCGCAGCGCCAGCTCGCGCAGCGCGATCAGGTTGCCCTTGCGGAAAAAATGGCCGGCGGCGCGTTCCGCCACTTCCGGCAGGTACACCTTGCCGGCGGCCAGGCGCAGCAGCAGGTCGTCCGGCGGCAGGTCCACCAGCCGCACTTCGCTGGCGCGGTCGAACACGTGATCCGGAACCGTCTCCGCCACCGCCACGCCGGTGACGCCGCTGACCACGTCGTTGAGGCTGTCCAGGTGCTGCACGTTCATCGCGCTGTACACGTCGATGCCGGCCGCCAGCAGCTCGTCCACGTCTTGCCAGCGCTTGGGATGGCGGCTGCCGGGTGCGTTGCTGTGCGGCAGCTCGTCGACCACCACCAGCGCCGGCCGCCGCGCCAGCACCGCGTCGATATCGAACTCCGCCACCTGCTTGCCGCGGTAGGCGATCTGCTTGCGCGGCAGCACGTCCAGCCCGGCCAGCAGCGCCTCGGTTTCGGCGCGGCCGTGGGTATCGACCCAGCCCACCACCACGTCCAGCCCAGCTGCGCGCTTTTCCTGCGCCTCGGCCAGCATGGCGTAGGTCTTGCCCACCCCCGGCGCGGCACCGAAGAACAGCTTCAGCTTGCCGCGCGGCGCCGGCAGCGCCGCCAGCAGCGCGTCCGGATCGGGCCGCAAATCGTCATCCATCATTCATTGCTCCAGCGTGCCACAAGGTTGGCCGCAATCGTTGCGGCCAACCTTGTGGCGGTCAAGAGGGTTGCGGCCGCCGGGGTGGCGGCCGCGATCAAACAAGTGTTAACCGGCCCTAGCCCGCCGCCAGCCGGCGCAGCGCCAGATTCAGCTGTAGCACATTGACGCGCGCCTGCTGCGCGCTGCCGAACCAGCCCTGCTCGCGCTGCGCGGCGATCAGCGCCTCGACCTGCGCCAGTGGTCGCTTCAGCTCGCGCGCCACGCGCGGTGCCTGATAGTGGGCTGCCGCCAGGCTGATGTGCGGGTCCAGACCGCTGGCCGAGGTGGTGACCAGGTCCAGCGGCACCGGGCCCTGCTGCTCGGGGTGGGCGGCGCGCAGCGCGGCGATGCGCGCGGCGACCGCCTGTTGCAGCGCAGGATTGCTCGGCCCCTGGTTGCTGCCGCCGGAGGCGCCGCCGTTGTAGGCGTTACCCGCGGTGGCCGACGGCCGGCTCCAGAACTCGCCGCGGCCGAGGAAGGCCTGGCCGATCAGCGCCGAGCCGACCACCTTGCCGTTTGTGTCGCGCAGCAGCGAGCCGTTGGCCTGCGCCGGCAGCAGCCATTGCGCGAGGCCGGTGACCGCCAGCGGATAGAGCAGCCCCAGCAGCAGGGTGAAAAACAAGAGCAGGGTCAGCGCCGGACGCAACACTGCCGCGCGCGGTAGCGTGACGGCGGCTGCGGGATGATAAGTCGTGGTGGCCATAATGGCACTCCTTGGTTACGGCTGCCGGGCGTTGTTGACCGCCCGGCAGCGGGGTCAGACCAGTCCCAGCAGGGACAGCAGCATGTCGATCAGCTTGATGCCGGCAAACGGCAGCAACAGCCCGCCGACACCGTACAGCAGCAGGTTGCGGCGCAGCAGCTCGGCCGCGCCCAGCGCGCGGTAGCGCACGCCTTTCAGCGCCAGCGGGATCAGCGCGATGATGATCAGCGCGTTGAAGATCACCGCCGACAGCAGCGCCGAGGCCGGGCTGGCCAGCTGCATCACGTTCAGCGCGTTCAGCTGCGGATAGGTGACGGCAAACGCGGCCGGGATGATGGCGAAGTACTTGGCCACATCGTTGGCCAGGCTGAAGGTGGTCAGCGCGCCGCGCGTCATCAGCATCTGCTTGCCGATCTCCACCACCTCGATCAGCTTGGTGGGGCTGGAGTCGAGGTCCACCATATTGGCCGCCTCGCGCGCCGCCTGGGTGCCGCTGTTCATCGCCACCGCCACGTCGGCCTGCGCCAGCGCCGGCGCGTCGTTGGTGCCGTCGCCGGTCATCGCCACCAGCTGGCCGCGCGCCTGGTAGTCGCGGATCATCGCCAGCTTGTTTTCCGGCGTCGCCTCGGCCAGGAAGTCGTCCACCCCGGCCTCGGCGGCGATGGCGGCGGCGGTCAGGCGGTTGTCGCCGGTGATCATCACCGTCTTGATGCCCATCTGCCGCAGCTGGGCAAAGCGCTCGCGGATGCCGGGCTTCACCACGTCCTTCAGCTCGACCACGCCCAGCACCTGCGCGCCCTCCGCCACCACCAGCGGCGTGCTACCACGGCTGGCGATGGTGTCGACCTGTTGCAGCAGGCTGCGCGGCACGCTGCCGCCCAGCGCCTCGACATGGCGGCGGATCGCGTCGGCGGCGCCCTTGCGGATGTGACGACCGTCGAGATTGATACCGGACATGCGCGATTGCGCGGTGAACGGCACGAAGCTGGCGCCGGCCGGGGTCAGCCCGGCGTGCAGGTCGGCCAGCAGCTTGCGGCCAACCTTGGCGTCGTCACCGAGATGGCCGCCGGCGCCGTCGGTCAGCCGCTGCGCCAGCACCACGATGCTCTTGCCTTCCGGGGTGTCGTCGGCCAGCGAGGCCAGCCACGCCGCCTCGGCCAACGTCGCCTGGCTGACGCCGCTGGCCGGAACCAGCGTGCTGGCCTGACGGTTGCCGAAGGTGATGGTGCCGGTCTTGTCCAAGAGCAGCACGTCCACGTCGCCGGCGGCCTCCACCGCGCGGCCGGAGGTGGCGATCACGTTGGCCGCCATCAGCCGGCTCATGCCGGCGACGCCGATGGCCGACAGCAGGCCGCCGATGGTGGTCGGGATCAGGCACACCAAGAGCGCGATCAGCACCGGCAGCGACACCACTTCGCCGCTACCGGCCGCGTTCACGCTGTAGGCGGAAAACGGCAGCAGGGTGACGGTGACCAGCAGGAAGATCAGCGTCAGCGCCAGGAGCAGGATGGTCAGCGCGACCTCGTTCGGCGTCTTGCGGCGCTTGGCGCCCTCCACCATCGCGATCATGCGGTCGATGAAGGTCTCGCCGGGGTTGACGCTGATGCGCACCACGATCCAGTCCGACAGCACGCGGGTGCCGCCGGTGACCGAGCTGAAATCGCCGCCGGATTCGCGGATCACCGGTGCCGATTCGCCGGTGATCGCCGACTCGTCCACGCTGGCGATGCCCTCGATCACCTCGCCGTCGCACGGGATCACGTCGCCGTGCTGCACCAGCACCACGTCGTCACGGCGCAGGTCAAACGACTCCACCATGGCGAACTCGGCACCGTAACGCTGCGGCGCGGCCAGCTTTTTCGCCCACGTCGACTTCTGCAGTCCTTTCAGGCTGGCGGCCTGCGCCTTGCTGCGCCCCTCGGCCAGTGCCTCGGCGAAGTTGGCGAACAGCACGGTGAACCACAGCCACACCGCGATGCTGCCGGTCAGCCACGCCGGCGCCTGGCCGTGGCCCAGCAGTGCCTGCACCCACAGCACGCTGCACAGGATGCTGCCGAGGTAGACCACGAACATCACCGGGTTTTTCAGCTGCGCACGCAGCCCGAGCTTGAAAAAGGTGTCGCGCAGCGCCGGGCGCAGCAGTGCGCCGTCCAGCAGCGGCAAGACCATTTTTTTATGATGGGACATATTGTTCTCCTAGTGGGTCGCCCAGATCGCCAGATGCTCGACCACCGGCCCCAGCGCCAGCGCCGGCAGGTAGGTCAGCGCACCGACCAGCAGCACACTGCCGATCAAGAGGCCGATGAACAGCCCGTCGTGGGTCGGCATCGAGCCCAGGGTCGGGGCGAGGCGTTTTTTCGCCGCCAGCGAGCCGGCCAGCGCCAGCACCGGCACGATCACCGCGAAGCGGCCCAGCCACATCGCGATGCCCAGCATCGCGTTATAGAACGGGGTATTGGCCGACAGCCCGGCGAAGGCACTGCCATTGTTGTTGGCCGCCGACGAAAACGCGTACAGCACCTCGGAAAAACCGTGCGCGCCCGGATTGGCGAGGCCCGCCAGCCCCGGCGCCACCACTACCGCCACGGCGGTACCGGCCAGCACCAGCAGCGGGGTGACCAGAATGGTCAGCGCCACCATTTTCATGTCGAACGGTTCGATCTTCTTGCCCAGATATTCCGGCGTGCGGCCAACCATCAGCCCGGCGACGAACACCGCCAGCACCGCGAACACCAGCATGCCGTACAGGCCGGAGCCGACACCGCCGAACACCACCTCGCCCAGCTGCATCAGCAGCATCGGCACCATGCCACCCAGCGCGGTGAAGGAATCGTGCATCGCGTTGACCGCGCCGCAGCTGGCGGCGGTGGTGACGGCGGCAAACAGGCTGCTGCCGGCAATGCCGAAGCGCATGTCCTTGCCTTCCAGATTACCGCTGCTGCCATCGGCGCCCAGTGCGCTCAGCAGCGGGTTGCCCTGCGCCTCGAACCAGGCGATGGCACTGGCGGCGACGACGAACAGCACGCTCATCGCGATATAGATCGCCCAGCCCTGGCGGCGATCACCAACCACGCGGCCGAAGGCATGGCACAGCCCGGCCGGGATCAGGAAGATGGCCAGCATCTGCAGCAGGTTGGACAGCTCGCTCGGGTTCTCGAACGGATGCGCGGAGTTGGCATTGAAGAAGCCGCCACCGTTGGTGCCCAGCAGCTTGATCGCCTCTTGCGACGCCACCGGCCCCATTGCCAGCGTCTGCCCGTGGCCGGCCAGCGCCTCGAAGCCAAGGTAGCCGGACAGGTTCTGCAACACGCCCTGGCTGACCAGCAGCAGCGCCAGCACGATGGACAGCGGCAGCAGCAGGTACAGCGTGATGCGCAGCACGTCGGCCCAGAAATTGCCGATGTCGCCGCTCTCGCGCCGCGCAAAGCCGCGCATCAGCGCAAACGCCACCGCGATGCCGGTGGCGGCGGACAGGAAGTTCTGTACCGCGAGGCCGGCCATCTGCGTCAGGTAGCTCATGGTCGTTTCGCCGGCATAGCCCTGCCAGTTGGTATTGGCGACAAAGCTCACCGCAGTGTTGAATGCCGAACCGGCCTCCACCGCACCCAGCTGCTGCGGGTTGAACGGCAGCGCACCCTGCAGCCGCTGCAGGCCGTACAGCAACACGGCGCCCAGCACATTGAATGCCAGCAGCGCCAGCGTGTAGTCGCGCCAGCCCATGCCGGCATCGTTCAGCCCCAGCCGACGCAGCAAGGCGGCGTCAAACGCCTGCCAGCGACGCGGCAAGCTGCCGCTGGCCAGCGGCGCCAGCCAGGCACCCATCGGCCGCACGCTTAACGTCAGCAGCAGCATGAACAGCGCCAGCAACCAGAAAAAAGCGGTCATCATCACATCTCCTCCGCATGCAGCAGCGCGTACAGCAGCCACACCGCCAACAGCAGCGCCACCAGCGCGCACAAACTTGATAGCACGCTCATCGCGCCACCCCCTGCGACGTGGTCGCATACAGCCGCAGCAGGCCGAGCACTGCCAGATACAGTGCGGCCAACCCTGCCAGCCAGATCAGGTCTTGCATCACATTCCCCTTGTTGGTCACAGACACTGCCACTGTAGGTTTTGCGGTGCAAAAAAGCGGTTAAAAGGCCGGGCGGCGGTATAAACGGGATATAAAAATTGGATGCTTTTGGCGTAGAAGGCGTGGTGGCGGGGAGAGCGGCGGTCGGCACAAGGCGCGAGACGGCCGCGAACCATCTCGGCCGGATCGGTCCGCATCCTGGCGTAGCCAGCCAGTGGCAAGCGCCATGACTGCGCGGACAATGGCGGCATTCGTCAGCCAGCACAGGAGAGTAACATGAACACACAGCACATCCGCCCCGCCGGTTTCACCGCCGAGCGCGCCTAGGGCGCGCGCACCATCGCCTGCATGAACGGCATCAGCACCCGCCTGCACTGGACCGACCTGCCCTACCGCTGGCATATCAACGACGGCGAGGAAGTGTTCGTGCTGCTGGACGGGGCGGTGGACATGCACGTGCGCGACGCGGACGGCAGCGTGCGGGTGATCGCGCTGCAGTGCGGCGACATCTTCTACGCCGGCGCCGGCTGCGAGCACGTCGCCCATCCGCACGGCGAGGCGCGCATTCTGGTGATTGAACAGGAAGGCAGTATCTAGCCGCGTCGGCGTGGTGGGGTCAGGGTTTGGCACCGAACCGCCACGCTCACGCGGCCGGCGCGGCGCCGGGCCGGGCCGGCTTGCGGCCAACGTTGGCCGCAAGCCCGTTTCAGTCACCGGACTCAGTCGCCGGTTTAATCCAGCGGCGTGTTCATCAGCGCGATCGATTGCCCGATCATGCGCGCCTTGCGCAGCCACTCGTCGGCGTCGGGCGAGGCGACATGGCGGCGCACGATGGGCTCGAACAGCGCCAGCCACTCGTCGACCAGCGCCGGGGTGACGCCGATGTCGAGGTGCTTGCGCGCCACGTTGTACTGGGTGTCGAGGTAGGCGTCGCCGCCGAGCAGCGTCCACCAGAAGTGGCCGATGTGCGCCTCGTGCTGCGGCCAGTCGTGCACCACCGCGAAGATCGGCGCCAGCTGCGGATGGACGCGGATCTGCGCGTAAAACTGGCGGCTGACGGTGTCGATCACCTCGCGGCCGAGGCGCTGGGCGATGCTGCTCATGGCGTCGCCTTTTGCCAGTAGTTTTCGAACAGCATGTTGCCGCTCAGGCCACGGCGGCACGGAGTGAAACCGCGCTCGTTGAGCAGTGCGCGCATGTCGGCAGTGAAATCGGGGTTGCCGCACACCATCACCCGGTCACGCTGCGGATCGAGCGGCGTCATCGCCAGATGCTGCTCCAGCGCGCCGCTCTTCAACAGTGTCGGGATGCGCTCGTGCAGGCCGCCGGCCACCTCGCCGCGCGTCACCACCGGTACGTAGTGGCAGTGCGCGTGTTGCGCCGCCCAGGCGCGGCATTCGGCGTCGTAGGCCAGGTCTGCCGCCTCGCGCACGCTGCACACCAGGTTGACGCGGGCAAAGCGTTGCAGCACGCCCTGCTGCCGCAGCATCGACAGATAGGGGCCGATGCCGGTGCCGGTGGCCAGCAGCCACAGCACCTCACCGTCGGCCAGGCTGTCGGCGAGGAAGAAGCCCATCGCCGCCTTCGCCATCAGCACCGTGTCGCCCGGCTGCAGCGCGCCCAGATGCGGCGACAGCGCGCCGCCGGGGATGACGGTAAAAAAGTATTCCAGCCACGGCTCGTGCGGCGCCGAGACGATGGAATAGGCGCGCCACACCGGCTCGGCCAGTGCCGGCACCGACAGCCGCGCGTAATGCCCGGCCTGGAAGGCAAAGCCTTCCGGCTTGCTGGTCATCAGGGTGACGCCGCGCGCGGAGCAGTGCTGCACGCGGATCACTTCCGTTTCTACGATGTTCATCTTGTTTTCCCGTCACGGCCGGCTAATTGAAGATGTTTAAAATATACACTTTAACCATCACAATAAAAACGCTGACATGAGCAGGGACAAGCCACCCGCCCCGCTTGCTGCCGGCAGCAAAACGCCCCGCGCAAGGCGGGGCGTGACGGCAAACGCGGCATCAACCGAACGGTTCAGAGCCTGTTCACGATCTCGCACGCTCACGCGAGACAAGGCGAAAACGGCTGAGGAAGCGGCGTTGAGCTGGATATAAATCAAGCATGCCGAAGGCGTACTCACCGTGTAACGTTTCACGAAGCGCAGCAGATCGTGGACTGGCTCTCAGGCCGGCGGCGTGGCCTCCTCCGCCGGCTCTTCCGCCCGTTCCCGCGGCGGAATGAAGAACGCCTTCGGCCCGCGCAGGAAGCGCTTGAGCACCGCCGGCAGCAGCGGCAAGGCGTCGCTGCCGCGCAGTTTGCGCGAGCGCAGTGCCACCCACAGCGCCAGGCTGAAGCTGACCAGCAGGTTGGTCATGCCGATCAGTGCCACCCCGGCCACCGACCACAGCACCGTCGCGAGCGGCAGCGCGTAGTCGTAGGTGACCGCGGCGTAGGACAGATAGGCCGAGGAGAAGGTGATGTGGCGGATATCCAGCGGCAGGCCCAGCAGAAAGCCGATGGTGCCGGTGACGCCGAGGAACATGCCGAAGTAGAAGTTGCCGGCCAGGCCACCGAGGTTGTGCTCGACATAGTGGGCAAAGCGGCGGGTGCGCGCCTCGCCCAGCAGCCGGTTCAGCCACGGCACCGCGGCCAGCCGCTGCGGGATCTGGCGGTAGATCGCCTTGTTGTCGTAGTAGCCGGCGATCAGGCCGGACAGGAACAGGTAGACGCCGGCAATGGCGGCGTGGAACAGCGCCAGGCTGGACAGCGGATGCAGGTCGTGCAGCAGGTGCGCCGCCTTGCCCTGGTCGATCACCGGTGTGCCGGCCAGCCACAGCCAGGCCTCGGCGATCGCCCACGCCACCGGGATCGCCAGCAGCACGTTGCCGAGAATGGCCACGAACTGAGTGCGCATCACCTTCACCACCAGCTCGGCCAGCTCGGCCATGTCGGCCTTGCCGCCGGCCTCGTGGATGGCGGCGGCGATGCGCGCCGCCGTCATCGCCGGCTGCTTGGTGGCGATGGTGAAGTGCAGCACGTGCACCAGCATGAAACCCAGCGAGTAGTTGAGACCGAAGGCCAGCGCCTCCCAGATCAGCGGCAGGTGCAGCGTGGCGATCAGCAGCTTGAACAGCGCCATGAAGCCGACGATGACGCCGGCGCCCATCGCCGCCTTGCCCATCGCCAGCCACTGGCTGCGGTTTTCCGCGATGTAGTGCTCGCCGTGGCGGCCGGCGTGTTCGGTGACCTGCCGCGCCAGCAGCTCGGTATTGCTGGCGAACACGTCGCGCAGGCTGTACTTGCGGTTATCAGCGCGCACCAGCTCGGCCAGGAGGCTGAACAGCGTCGCGTCGCGCGCGGGGCTGCGCTGCGGGTCCAGCAGTGCCAGCAGCGTGCGCAGGCGCTGGATGTGCTGGCGCAGGCGGGTGACGTGGTAGGTCAGGCTCACCGACACGCCACGGTTGGCCGCCGCCTTGCGCAGGCGGGCGATCACGTCCTCGCACTGCTCCAGCAGTACCAGCATCTGGCGCTCGTCTTCTTCGGGACAAGTTTCATCTACCATCGCCGCGCGCGCCGACTCCACATAACGCTGGGCTTCGGCGGAAAGATGCAAAAACGGTGATTCGAAGCGCTCGATGTCGGGATAGGTCTTCACCAGCTCAGGCTCCAGCCCGATCGCGGTGATGCGCGCCGTCAGCACCTGCACCGCCTCCAGCAGCTGCAGCCGCGTCGGATTGGCGACCATCTGCCGCTCCTCGTCCCACGCCAGTGCCTGCCACAGCTCCTGCCATACTTCCTGCGACAGCGCGGCCACCCAGCGGTAGTCCTCGCGCTGGCAGAAGATCACGCCGAACTGGTCGGCCAGGTGAGATTGGGAGCGTGCCGGCGGCAGCAGCCGCTCGCCGATGCGGCGGCGTAGCGCCTGGGAAAAGGTCTCGTTGGACAGCGTGCCGGTATCGGTATACAGCTGCACCTGCCGGGTAGAGCCGAGCAGATCAAGCAGCGCCTGGCGCAGGCCGGCACGGTAGTTCGCATGGCGCGTCAGCAGATAGGTCAGCGCGCGCAGGTTGCTGGTGGCCTGTACGAAATCGCCGGCATCGTCAGGGCGGACCTGCGCCACCAGCCGCGCCAGGTACGGCACCGGCGGCGCATCACTGTGGCGGTCGGCCAGTTGGGAAAGTATTTGATCCATTCAGTCATCCGTTGGACAGTTTGCGTCACGTTTGACACATTGCGATGGGAGTATGCCGCGGCGGGAAATGGCGGCACGAATTGCAATTTATAACAGGCTCCGACCGCGCTTCATAACAAAAAATTCCAGCCGCTTAGCGGGCAATATGGCAACAACGGCCGCCGACTTCCATTTTTTTCCATAAAATTCAATCGCTTGCCATGTGTTTGTTTTTTTGCATTGCAGCAAAACGCCGCTCACAGCAGCATCAAGCCAACACCTGTTCCAGCGCGTCGGTGGCGTGTGTCAGCTCGGCGACCACCGCGTCGGCAAAGGCGCCGGTCAGCGGCGTCGACGGGCGGAACTCCGGCAGCACCAGGCTCACGCGAAACGGCACCGACACCGCGAAGCGGCGCAACTGCACCCCCTGCCCGGCTAGCGACAGCGCGGTCAGCGGGTTGACGATGGCCACGCCCAGCCCGGCCGCCACCATCGCGCACACCGCCACCGCGCTGTGCGTCTCCAGCAGCATCTGCCGCGCCACGCCGGCATCGGCAAACACGCGGTCCAGCTGCACGCGGTAGGGATCGTCAGGCGACAGACTGACGAAGGCCTGTCCGGCAAAGTCCTGCGGCGCCAGTACCGTGCGCGCCAGCAGCGGATGGCCGTCCGGCAGCACGCACACCTCGTCGGCCAGCCATTGCGCCTGCAGCCGGGTGCCAGGCGGCGCGGCCTCGTGCTCGGTCAGGCCCAGATCGTAGCGCTGCGCCGACAGCCATTCTTCCAGCAGCGGCGACTCCTGCGGCGTGATGGCGATGCCGACACCGTGGTGGCCGGCGGCAAAGCGGCGGCACACTGCCGGCAGCAGCGCGTGCGCGAACGCCGGCAGGCACAGCAGCGACAGCTGCCCGCGATCCTGGCGCCCAAGGTTGGCCGCAACGCCGGCGATGCGCTCCAGCCCGATATAGGAGCGCTGCACCTCGTCGAACAGCGCCAGCGCCGGCGCCGTCGGCTGCAGCCGGCCACGCTGGCGCTCGAACAGCGCAAAGCCCAGCAGCTGCTCCAGCCGTGCCAGCTCGCGACTGACCGTCGGCTGCGAGGTGTACAACAGGCTGGCGGCGCCGGTGACGCTGCCGCTGGTCATCACCGCGCGGAACACTTCGATGTGACGATGGCTGATGCTCACGGCGCACTCCATATCAAAAATGAATTACCAGCCAAAATATTAGCATTTTACTGAATCACCCACCAAGGGCATGATGCCGGCTACGGTGGAGCACGCAGCGCGGCACAGACCGCAATCGCACTCCCTTGCGGCCAAGCCTGGCGCAAGCGAACAGGCCGCAAAACGCCGACGAGACAGACGGCACCCTCAGCCTGGCGGGCGCACCCACAGTTTGCCCCGCCAGGCACCCGACACCGCCGCCCCGCACCG
>Ga0209211_10005128_pt1 | contig 19826 bp, 17 predicted proteins | sample RifGroA2_FD_183992 | JGI IMG/M metagenome (GOLD analysis project Ga0209211, IMG submission 183992) | Groundwater microbial communities from Rifle, Colorado, USA - Groundwater A2 (SPAdes) (version 2) | ecosystem: Environmental > Aquatic > Deep subsurface > Groundwater | place: Rifle, Colorado...
CTGCGTAACCACGAAGATTACGCAACATCTAGTTCGCAGCGTTTACGGCTAGGACTACTCGGGTCTTTAACTGGGTTGTATGCTCTTGATTGCTTTGATTTTTATTATAGTAATTTTTTCTCAAGCAAAAAAATAAAAATCATCCAAAAGCCCCAGAATCTAATCCGGTTTGCTCCCCTAGCTTTCGTTCCTCACCGTCAGACCCGTTCTCGTTAGGCGCCTTCGCCACAGGTGGTCCTCCGGAGATTATAGCACTGTAAACACTCGTTTACAGCTACGAGCTGCAGCGAGTATGTTTTACCGCTCCCTCCGAAATACCCCTAACGCCTCCCGGTCTCAAGATAGACAGTATCTCAGGCACGCCGTTTTGTTAAGCGCAACGATTTCACCCAAGACTTACCTATCCGGCTACGAACGCTTTAGGCCAAATAAATATGATTCCCACTCGTGGCGCGGGTGTTACCGCGGCGGCTGGCACCCGTCTTACCCACCACTTATTCGCCAAGCTTTTTACACTTGGCAAAAGCCCAAGCAATGCCTGAGCACTGGGAGTTCCCTTATCGCACTTGCGTGCAGTGTAAAGGTTTCGCGCCTGCTGCACCCCGTAGGGCTAGGGTCAGTGTCTCAGTACCCTTCTCCGGGCTCCCGCTCTCACGGCCCGTACTGATCAAAGGTTTGGTAGTCCGTTACACTACCAACAGCCTAATCAGCCGCCAACTCATCCTTAGGCGTTGCCTTTGAGTAAAAGAACATTCCAGTTTCTCTTACCTATAGGGTCTTAACCTCAGTTTCCCAAGGGTATCCCCTGCCTAAGGGCAGATTATTGACGTGTTGCTGAGCCTTCAGCCTGTGCTCTTGCGAGCCCTCTGACTTGCATGGCTTAATCGAACTCCCATAGCAGCAATCTTCCGCAGGATCAACGGAAACTCACTTCGTTCCTTTCCGGACTTTTCTTGCGAAAAGCAACGGAAACTAATTTTTCGTTTTTGAGTATTCTTTCTTTACGTTTGGAATACAACAAAAACTAGAACTTACATGATCCTTAGGATTTTTATTTGGTCGCAGACTAAAACTTATCGTCTACTATTTGTCATACATGGATTTGTGGATCACCTATTTCATACTCAAGGTTAATTGAGCACACATATTGTAGAGATAAAGGAAAGTGGGTTATTTATAAATCTTTCTATTCTTTAAAAAATAACTTTTTTGAGGAGAATTTTGAGGTATATGTTCTGGCATTTTTGTATAGTCGGCTCTGTAAATATTTATGGTGGGTAATCGTTTGCTATAAATATAAGAGCCCCGGGCGAGACATTCTCACTAGCGTTCGAAGCATTGTCGCTTCGGGCGCCAATATTTGAACTCGCGACCTCCTGATGGCTTGATTTGTTGCTGCACGTCATGAGCACGCATCTTACAAGTCAGGTGCTATAGCCACTAAGCCACCGGGGCATGAAGATTAAAGAAAGATATTGGTTTATTAAGTTTACTCCCGCAAATGGCTGGGCCAGGCTTTCGACGTGAAAAATCCTTTGGTCTCTTCGTAGGGCTGGTAGCGTTTTAACTTGAACCATTGCTTGATCCAGTTTTGGAAAACATAAGTCTCCTGATATAATTCCTTTTTTCGCTGTTCGAGAACTTTATGATACAATCTTTTACTAAATAAATCTTTGAATGGTTTTAACATCGAACTTTGGTCAAACCCGGTTTCATAATTTTTTTCGAGAAATGTTTCAATGGTGATTTCTATTTCTCCCTTGTTGACGGACATTTTTCGTCCTTCTTTGACGACTTCAGCAGTAGTTAAACCGATGCAGTGAAAGTAAATGTCAAGATAGTATGTTAATGATGATTTTCCGGCGATAGTGGGCACTCCAGCAGGAGTTTTTTGGAGTCTCCATATTAACCAGAGTTCTTTTGCGCCTCCTTGGGCAATCCGCTCACCGTAATAGGTTTCATATCGGTCCAAGTCTTCTTCATAATCCTTCCAGCCATATTCCAGCGTCCATTCATGAAGGTCTTCGTAGAATTGCTTCATATCAAAAATATCTTTGTACTTGACTCGTACGGGATTAAATTCCGGAAAAATGCGGATCCATCCTTTCTTTTCATCCACCTTCTTTTTGGGCATAGGAGGAAAGAAGAAAAACGAGATATATAAATGTTTAGGCTTAAAACGGGATAGTACGCTTCAAAACTGAATACGTTTTTTGTACCAGAAGTAAAAAATCCAAGTTGTTCCTAAAGCCATATCGAAGATAGCCACTTTGAGAACTTTTTGCAGTGCATTAGCTGATGCATGAAGAAAGGAGGGTGTTTGCGGATCGAAGTATCCAATCTGGGTAAAGGAAATATTGATTAGACTGGGCCAGAACAAAGGAACTCCCCGTGACATAATCATATCTAATAAGAGATGGCTGGCAATTCCAACTGCCAGCGCATAACTGCAGGATTTTTTTTGCTCCCATTTGAGAAGAGTGAGAGTAAAGTATAATAATAATGGTGCAACTGCTAAAAACAGTAAACTATGAGTAAAAGTTCTATGGATTTCTGTCCCAAAAGTCCAGTCGATAAGGAAATCGGCATCGGAAAAAAGTGATCCAAATAAGAGGAAGAACCAGGCGAGATGGCTTATTTTCTTTTTCCATATAAATTCATATCCTTTTCCCAGCAGCCAGGCGCTGATGAGGTGGGTGAAGGCGAACATGGATGCAAATATTTATATATCTCTTTATATTTCTTTTTGTTGATAGATGAAAAAAGTAGCAGCTTTTGGTTTATTGTTCTTGATAGTATTTATAATTGCTTGTGTTCCTCCTGAACAACCTTTGTTATCTGATATGCAAATCACCGCCTGCACTGCCGCTCATGATGCCAGGACGTGTGACAGTCGTTTACCAGAAGTCGGCATTGTCTTGCAGGAAGAATGTTGCCAGCAATTAGGGAAGTGCTGTCCATGAAAAAAATAATTTTAATTTTGATGTGTTTAATTCTTCTGCTCAGTTCCTTTCCTCTGGTTTCCGCCCAACAATGCGAAACCGCCATTGTCAAATCGGCCTTGCGCAAAGCTTTGTTTGACTACTTCCAGCACCCGGCAACGGCAACCTTGCCTCCTGCCAAAATCCGTGATTTATTGAAATTTTATCTCTCCATCAGTCAAGGACAGATAACTGTTAACTGCGGTTCGGTGCAAGGGCGGGAAACGGGTATTAATATGGAACTGCTAGTCAATCAAGCCAATGCTATTGTGAGGGCCTTGCCGAAATGCAGTGATGGCACGTTGTATGGAGAGTGTTCAACGAGCAAGCCCAAGTATTGTTATGCGGGGTCATTATTAAATCGATGCGGACTGTGCGGCTGTGCTGCTAATAGCACCTGTCGCTTTGATGGGAGTTGTTTGCTGAATGTAAGCAAGCCGCCGGTGAGCAATATTTCCAATCAGACAACTCCTCCGCCTGCGGGGAATGGGACGAATCAAACAATGTTTTGTGGAGATAAGATTTGCAATGGGGGAGAGGCGTGCAACAGCTGTGCGGGAGATTGTGGGGGTTGTCCGGTGGGGAATGTTTCCAATGTAAGTAATAGCTGTACTGACAGTGATGGCGGTCTTTATTATAATATCACTGGAACGATAAAAGGGGTGTGGAATTCAACGAGTTACAGCAAGACTGATTCGTGTACTGTTTCGCCTTATTTCAATCTCATTGAATGGAGCTGTGTTGGTTCAGCCTATACCTCTCTTTCCTATAATTGTTCTACAGGATGCGGTAATGGACGATGCCTTCCAGTTGCAGCTAATCTGTCAAATATATCCGGTAACACCTGTACTGATAGTGATGGTGGGAAAAATTATGGAGTTAAGGGGACTTCCACACTAACTTCATCTAATGGAACAATCCTCCAGCAAATCTATGCCGGTATCCCTCAGGCAATGGTTTGGACGGATTATTGTACTAATATTAGCAATGAGATTCTAGAGTATTATTGTATGAATAATTTAGTTTATGGAATTAAGATTTCCTGTTTGATGGCAGTACCCAATTCCGTGTGTCAAAATGGTGTATGCGTTACATCCATAGTCAACAGTTCCAATGTAAGCAATACCTGTACTGACACTGATGGTGGAATTAAGTATAATATCACAGGAACTGTGAGCGGCAAATATAATTCCGTAAGTTATAGCAATACCGATACCTGTTCCGATTCACTGTTGATGGAATGGTCCTGTATAGGAACAAATAAGAGTTCGAGTCTGTTTAATTGTATGAATGGGTGCTGGAGTGGGCAATGTCTGCCTTTTCCGGAAGTGAGGTTAACCACTTACGGTGATCAAGAAAATCCTTCCATTTATGGTGATAAGATTGTTTGGGATTACGGAGGTGATATTTATCTGTATGATTTATCTACCAATATGCAACGTAGGATTAGCCCTCTCTCTGGAATTCAACTTCTCCCTAAAATTTATGGTGATAAAATAGTGTGGCAAGATAGTAGAAATGGTGAGTGGGATATTTATATGTATGATCTGTCTACCAATGTGGAGCGTCAGATAACTACTAACTCTGAATCTCAACGTTACCCCGCTATTTATAATGATAAAATAGTCTGGCATGATAATAGAAATGGTGGCGAATCAAATCTTGATATTTATCTGTACGATTTGTCTACCAATGTGGAGCGTCAGATAACTACTAACTCCGAATATCAAAATTCTCCTGATATTTATGGTGATAAGATTATCTGGCAAGATACTAGAGATGGTCCTCTTAGCCGAGGTATTTATGTATATGATCTTTCTACGAATCAAGAACGTAAAATTGCTACGGGAGTTCATCCTTCCCTTTATTATGATAAGATGGTATGGGAGGATTTTAGAAACAACTACCGGGATATTTATCTATACGATTTTTCTACGGATCAGGAACTTCAAATCACCAGCAGAGGGAATCGTGCTAATCCTGCTATGTATGGAGATAAAATAGTCTGGGAAGATTGGATGAATGGGACTGTTAATATTTTCTTATATGACCTTTCTACAGGTCAAAAACGCCAAATTGGCGCTAACTCCCGATATCAAGTGAAACCAGCTATATATGAAAATAAAGTGGTTTGGGAAGATAATAGAAATGGCAATTTTGATATCTACATGGCCACCATCAGTTAATTTTCTTCGGCTAATATGAAACCCTCGCCAAATGGCCAGTGAGCACTGTACTATTCATCAGACTGCCTTGCCCTCGCTCTCAGGTCATAAAGTGATTCGTGAGCGATTTTCCGTAAAGCGAGGGTGCGAACGAGAGGGTTTCATATTAGCCGCTTCATAGACTTATTTTTTATGAATAATTACTTGAGTATCAGTGATGATTGTAAGGCTACGTCAAAAAATTTCATACTCAGGCCTCTTGCGAAGCACTGGGATAGACCTCCTCATGCCGTAATACCTGAGTTGCATATTCGAGTGCAGCAAGAATATCTTCTTTTGTTAGATGGGGGTATTCTTTACAAATATTATGAGTACTCATCCCCGAAGAAAGGAGTTCTAAGACAAATTCAACCGAAATGCGTGTCCCTTTGATAATAGGCTTTCCGGCTAAAATTTTAGGATTAATTACTATTCTTTCAGTCATAAGAGACTATAGGATTGTAAACTATATAAAATTATACCTCAAAACTGTTCTTCTGCGTACGTCTAGGCTTGAAACGAAGCCGGTTTATTTCTTTGGTGGAAATCTCTTGGGGATATTGCTCTTCAAAAGAAGCAAGTATCTTCTTTCTTTGTGTAAAGGTATGAGCATTTTGGGCATACGCACACCACCCTTCTATAAAGTCATAGACAGCATCATACTTTATCTCACCATTATGATACTCAGCCCTTATTCGTTCAAATTTTCTTTGAAATGATCAGATATTTCTTTTCCTCATAATTTTATGACGAGGAAAAAATTTTAATCCTAGAAAATCAATACCCCGTTGTGCTGGAATTATTTTTGATTTGTCTGGATGTAAATCTAAGTGTAAATGTTCCTGAAGAAAGGAACCAATCAGTTTTTTCCATTCTTCTAGTTTTTTAAGAGAATTATCCATAACGACAAAGTCATCAACATACCGAATATAGCACTTTACTTTTAACTCCTGCTTCACAAATTGGTCTAACTCATTGAGATAAATATTAGCAAAAAACTGAGAAGTCAAATTTCCTAAAGGCATTCCCTTGCCTGCTTTGGTGGTGTAGTTACCCAAAATATGTTGTATTATCCACAGAATCTTTGGATCTTTCACTTTCTGCTTGATAATCTGGAATAAGATACTGTGATCAACTTCATCAAAATAATGGCGGATGTCAGCTTTTAATACAAATACCTTCTGATGGCGGTTGCGCGATACCTTGTGATAAAAATATTCAAATCTCTGTATCGCTTTCAACGTTCCTTTCCTTTTACGATTAGCATACGAATCAAAGATAAAATTATGTTCAAATATAGGCTCAATAATATTACAGAGTGCATGATGAATAACCCTATCACGAAAATCAGACTTGCAAATTTTTCTGGTTTTGGGGTCATGCAGAATAAATGTTTGTAAAGGTTTAGGCCGATAGGCATGCAAAAGTAGTTCTATTCTGAGCAGGGACAAGTTATTCTTTAAGTTGGACTCAAATTGAATAACATACGGCTTTTGGGTCTTATGTTTGCGTGCTTTTGTGTAGGCGAATTCCAGATTTTTATAGCTGCACAGCTCTTTCCACAAATCCCGATGTTTCATAAGAAAAAAGGTCTCAGCACCAGTTCTTGGGCTATTCCACGCACGCGGTTATGATTATCAATGTTACGATTGTTAGCATTGAAGTTAGAGTTGTTGTTGAAGTTGTTCAACCACGAAGCCCGCCCAACGTTTGTAGCTCTTAGCACCGTACTATCACCACAGCTTCATCCTGCTCGAAGGCCGGTAGTTGCTGCTGTTCTTATCAAATTGGAACGAGTTCAATTTGAAGGTGCTCAAAAACAAACTGTTTTTGGCACCCTCAAAAATCTTTCGATTTTTGATGGTTTTATAACCAAGTCACCTTAAGTCATAGCGCAAGAGCGTGTAGTCCAAGCCTAACTCCTGTTTTTCAGGAGAGTGCTAAGACAAGAAAAAGAAAAAAATTATTGTTTATATAAGTTTCGTAAACCTGCTGTAAATTGTCCTTGGTCTACTTCAGCAACAAAGGGCGCTGCATAGCGCAAGATATCATCCATGCTTGGCACTTTTATTTTTGATGGAACTTCATTTTTTACGGCGCCGCCTGCGGCGACGACCTCCCGACGTACCCCACGCACGCGGCTATGAAATCAACGTTACGATTGTAAGCATTGAAGTTAGAGTTGTTGTTGAAGTTGCTCAACCACGAAGCCCGCCCAAGTGCACTTTCCTGAGCTTCTTGTTGCACATAGTCAGGATTCAACACAAATATTTTGGTTTCAGGAATTCGAGCATCTTTGAGCATCTTCATACTTGCTGCAAAATCATCACCTTGACCATAGACGCGCTCAGCAAATTTGCGCTCTTCATTATTCAATTTGTTGTATTTACTCGTGTCAATGGTAAGATAGCGCCATTCTTTTTCGTTCCCAGATAAGCGTAGTTTACTAAGATCAATTAAGAGGGTATCAGGAGCTTCGAGCGCTCGTTGTACTTCCTCTCGTGTTGGTCTGTAATTCTGCGATTGAAGCAATTGATCGCAATAGGTATCAATAGTGTCATCCTGCAATAAGGGATTGGATGAGCCTCTGGTCATAGCCAGCTTCTGATTTTTTCCATCCATAACATACACTTGTCCATCGGCAGTGTAGAACCATTGAGTGCGTAATTCGGCATTGGTTTGGCGTTCTTTCATTAATTCATCTACATGAAGCATAGTGCCTGGTTCTAATTGCCTAGAGCCATCGCGTAAAGTTCCGATAATTGTGTCTAATGTCATGTGGAAACCTCCTATTGAGTTGTTTTGAAGCTAAGAACGACAATTAGTTTATAAACTTTTTGTTCTTTTTGAGTAATAACTCTATCTCTTCTCCAGCAGCCACCAAGCATGAGTGCTTTCTCCGCGCACAATTTCTCCTTTCTTCAACAGAGTAAACTTATTTGATATCGATAAGTCCCAACTCTTGCGCCCAAATATTAGCAATTTTCCTTTTGGTTTTAAAATAAAATGTGACTGGTAATATAATTCATTGATTTTATCTTCATCTTTCATAGTCACATGAAACAAAGCTCGGTCAAATTCTTCTGTTGTATATTTTACATCCAATTCATCCAGCGAAAATTTGTGAAATTCGACATCAACTTTAGCCAATCTGGCGTTTTTTCTGCTGGCAACGCAATTAGGCTGGCTCTCATCAAAGGCAGCAATGGCACTTTCCGATGAAAAAGCCTTTGATTCTACTTTCATCCCCTGCAGCCAGGGTATTCTCGTACTTCGGCCAAGAGCTACTTTATTCAAGAACAAGGCAGCTTCAATAGCTAAGGTTCCATCTTTCATCCAGCCTACTATTATTCTCTGCCGGGGCTGGACAACAGCCATCCGGGCTAAAAAATAACCTATATCTCCTTTAAACGAACCGGGATGGGCAAAAAGGCGATAAGCGCGGGCATCCATTTCTCCGCACACATCCATGCCTACAACGTACTCCTTCCCGGTGGCATAGACTACTACTAAAAGATCAGGCTGGCGCAATTCAATGGATAAGGGGAATGCTAATTTTTGTTCCACGACAGCGCACACTTTAGCGGCAATTTGTTTGGCGATGGCCATTCGAACATCATTGCCTTTGATATTTTCCACTTCGACTTTAAAAGATAAGTGAGGGGCAACCAGATCCTTCCAGGGAAACGCATCTAATTGAATGTCTTCTAATCGAGCATACCTCCCCAGGCTGATTAACAATCGCCGGGCAGATTGAGAATGCTGTGCGAGCTTCCAAAGCTCTTCTTTTCCTGCTATTTCAAAACTCACCACTCCCGGCGAAACTGAGGAAGGGATATCAAGTAGCTCTCGTAGTTCCTGCTGGGCCAGAGTTTCGAGTCCGGGATTGACAATCATACAACAATTCATACTAAGGCAAAAAGAGTGGTCTGTTTATAAAAAGATAGGATTCATTCCAAGGGGTACGGCTCTGAAACACCTTCCAAGCGGTAATTATAATTAGTCCTGCGAATGGAACGTTCAGCTACTTCAAAATCCTGCTTTAATTGCTGAATCACTGGATCATACTTGCCCTCATTACTATAAAAATTAAAGAGTAAATCTAAATGCAGAGTTCCAGGAGGAAGCCCTGCTTGTATTTTTTCCACATCACCCCTAAGAGAAGAATCCTGTAAGAGTATTATATCTTGAAGAGTCTGATTGTTGGGAATAGGATTTATCAAGTATAAACCTGGCTTAAAATGAATAGAAAAATAGTCAGGACGAAGTTCCATACACGGAAAAATGTTTCCTGAACGAAATTCCTGCACTTTTTTCTCCAGCGCAGGACCACCAAAACTATAAAAATCTTTGTCAAGAATGTCAAAATCAGAACGAACCCGTCCATGAAATTGCTGGTGTCTCTCAATGGTTTCTTGAGGGGTGTGCCCTATGGTATCAGAAGTCCAGTCAAAGTCTGTGGTGATTATAAACAATGGAAGCTTAGTCATGGATCCTCTTTCTCTGCCGGCAGAGTATAATCCAATTTACTAATCCCATTTTCTTCCATCACAATCATCGCTGCTGCCGCTAATTCATCGCCTTCCTGCAATCGAATGACACGCACCCCTTGCGTTGCCCGGCCGACGCTGGAAATATCAGTGCATTTGATGCGTATTCCCACGCCAAATTTCGAAATGAGCATCAATTCTTCACTCCCATCTACTAGCATCACTATCTTAACCGGCCCGTTCTTATCGGTAATCTTGATGTTAGTAACTCCCTTGCCGCCGCGATTGCAGAGGCGGTATTCAGAAACTGGGGTCCGTTTTCCGTATCCTTTTTCAGTGAGAGTCAGCAAATCTTTTCCTTCATCAGCTGCTAACATGCCGATAACTTCATCGCCATCATCTAAACGCATGCCCCGCACTCCTCGTCCTGCCCTTCCTATGGATCGAATATCTTCTTCATTAAAGCGATTGGCCTGCCCCTGTTTGGAGGCGAGAATTATCTCCTGATCACCGCTGGTATACTTGACTCCCACCAAAGAATCTCCTTCATCCAGGTTAATTGCCCTGATTCCGCCCCGGCGGGGGTTGGAAAATTCCATTAGTTCGGTTTTCTTCACCGTTCCCTGCCTGGTGGCCATAAACAAATACCCTTCCTTAAAATTACGAACCGGCACAATGGCAGAAATGGTCTCGGTAGGGCTCATCTCCAGTAAATTGGCAATATGCTTGCCCTTAGCCTGCCTGGTAGCTTCCGGAACCTGATAGACTTTGAGCCAATACACCTGGCCTTCAGTGGTAAAGAAGAGTAAATAATCATGAGTAGAAGCGACATATAATCGTTCCACAAAATCTTCCTCTTTCATGCCCGCAGCGATGACTCCCTTCCCGCCCCGTTTCTGGGTTTTATAGGTATCAAGGGGCAAACGCTTGACGTACCCGGAATGAGTCATGGTAACGACAACATCCGTTTCTTCAATGAGTTCCTCCATCTCAACCGAATCATCATCAACACCAGTGATGATTTTGGAACGCCGCGCATCCCCATAAGTTGCCTTGATTTCCTGCAACTCTTGTTTTATCAAATTTAACACTTCCTGCACTGATGCTAGAATTTCCTGATACCGCTTAATCTGCAACAGGAGGTTAGCATGTTCTTCTTTAATTTTTTCTTGTTCTAAAGATGCTAATTTTTGCAATCGCAATTCTAAAATGGCTTTGGCCTGGATCTCAGTGAGCGAATAGGCGCCCATCAAGAAATCTCGGGCATCATCAATGGTTCGGCTTTTTCGGATGCCGGGAATGACTTGATCCAGATTATGCAGGGCAATGAGCAGGCCATCTAAGATATGAATCCTTTTTTGAGCCTCTTCTAACTCGTACTGCGTGCGCCGGGTAATAACTTCCTGCCGATGAGCAATATGCTCATTGATAAATTCTTTCAGCCCTAATTCCACCGGTTGGTTATCCACCAAGGCCAGCATGGTAAGGCCAAAAGAGACTTTCAGCCGGCTGTACTCATACAATTGATTTAAGATGACCTGGGGATCAGCATCTTTTTTCAACTGAATGACAATGCGTATGCCTTCCCGATCGGACTCATCATTAATGTCCCGAATGCCCACAATACGCTTATCTTTGACTAAATCGGCAATCTGGGTAATCAATTCGGCTTTATTGACCTGATAAGGTATCTCGTTGACGATAATGGCATTATTTTCAATCACGCAAACGGATTTAATAATAACTTTTCCACGACCTTTGGTATAGGCATACTGCAGGGCATTTCCGCACCACACTTCTCCGCCAGTAGGAAAATCGGGGCCGGGAATGATGCGCATGAGTTCTTCTACCGTAATATCCGGAGCGTCGATAGTGGCAATAATCCCATCACACACTTCCTGAAGGTTGTGCGGGGGGATATTGGTAGCCATCCCCACGGCAATGCCCGAACTGCCATTAATCAGGAGATTGGGCAATTTGCTGGGCAGGACCAGGGGCTCTTTTAACGAACCATCAAAATTATCTTTAAAATTGACGGTGTTCTTGTCAATATCCTTGAGCATTTCTTCGGCGATCTTATCGAGTTTGGCCTCGGTGTTATGACTAATAAAGCCGTTAGAAATAAAAGAATGACAATCACTCTCAACTTTGAGTGAAAATACTGGCTGCATTCCAGCTTCCTCAACTTGTACTATCTTCTCAAACAAATAATTGTGGGTAAGCAAGTAGGTAAACATGGAGGTATAATCTGTACCCGTATCTTCCAGTACCGCCGCACAAACCTGGCCATAATTTTCTTCCATAGTAGAATAGCGATCAAAGTTATGTTTAGTCACAAACTCAGAATTTGTTTTCTCTCGTATAGAATCAGAAATAAAAGGAACAATATCAGTAAGAGAATTATCTTTAGTATAATGCTCTAAAATATATTCTAACTTTTTGGTCTTTCGTTCAGATAAAAATCCGATTTCTTTATAGAACCGCAGTCGACTTTGAGCGCCGCGAAGGTAGAGTTTCCAAATAAAACGATGTTTATCGTATCTTCTGGTTGACTCAATGCCAAATCGTAACAGCAAAATCTGAATTTCTTTAAGTAGTTCAGGGCTCATAGAACAACATCCAACTTCCACCATTTTGCTTGAAAAGGTAACTGTGCCATCCCCCTCAAAATACGCTCGTAAATACATAGCAATGATATTTTTTGGTGATTGGAGTATGGATGCCGGCAGTCGTCTTTCTGCCGATTTAACTGGTTTCATCCCGAGGTTTTTCAAGAATTCAATAGTTTTTAGGCAATGGCATTCCAAACGCCAGTATTTCTTCTTGCCGTAGGAACTGGGAGACTTTTCAAAGCAATGAAGTTTACTGTCAGGAAAGATTTTATGCCAGCGTTCCTGTAACTCTTTCACCCATTCTACATCAGTATTACAAAACTCAATTTTATGAGGAGCGAGCGATCCTTCGGCTAAGAAAGAACCCATGATAAAAGCCAAATCTTCATCCAACTGTAAGGGAAGTATCTTATTGCTCTGCGTTGGATAAAATGGTTCAAGATTAACTATTTCAGGAGCCCAAAAGGTGTCACTTTTCCTATCGAGTACTACTACATCCCCTAGTTGAAGGTCCTCCATCAACACCCACTTTAAAATAGGATTATTAAATTCATCAACGCCCAAAGTTAAAAGAGGATGATTGTATGTTCCCGTTAAAGAATAACCTTTATGAGTGGTTATTCTCAAGGTAGGATGACTTCCAGAATCAAACCATTTAGAGGCCTTATGTACTTTTTTATCTTTGGATAGAATTTTAAGATTTATATCCTCAGTGTTAGAAAGGGTTGCAAGAGGAATGAGGCCTTTTTCGGTAATAATCAAACTATCGCCAGTCACGCAATATCTCATCGCAGCTGGTGAATCACCATCAATAGAACCAAAATTACCTTGCCCTTTGATTAACGGATAACGCAGGCTAAAGTCCTGGGCCATCCGGACTAAGGAATCGTATACTGCGGTATCGCCATGGGGATGGTACTTACCTAGCACTTCCCCCACGATACGGGCGCACTTTTTGGAGGGCTTGTTGTGCAGCATGCCCATATCGTGCATGGCATAGAGAATTCGGCGATGGACCGGCTTGAGCCCATCACGAATATCAGGCAACGCCCGGCCCACGATGACCGACATAGCGTAGTTAACGTAGGCTATCTTCATCTCCTCCTCGATCACCTTGGGGATGATTTTAGAGGGATTTTCAGGCAGGTTTTCGGGGGCGGTTTCGGTCATGTTTTGAGCTTCCAAAAGGTGCTCCAAAAAGGCCTAAAAATAGGACTTTCTAAAGAACCATTTATCGTCGATAAAATGCAGGGAAATAGAGAGCTACCCTCTTTATAAAGATTACGCTTCTGTTTTGCCTGTATGGCGCAACGAAAAAATCGTCCCATACATAGTATTCAGCATCCGTGCTACATTGTGGGCATGTAGGTCAAAAGCATCCAATTGAGGCTTTAAACGCATCTTTCGCCGCAGCTGGTAGGTAAGATATTCGTATTCATCAAAGTCGCTCGCATTGAATTTATAATAGAGCTCATAGAGCTTGTGCGTGGCACGGTTTATATCCATAAGCTGCTTTCGCTGCTCCCTATTTAACGGAGATGCTAAAATCCAGCCATATTCATCGGCCAGTTTTTCCAGCCTATCGAGAAGCACAAAGTAAAATGGCACTTTCTGATATTCGGCATGGCCCTGCTTGACGAGGATGCGCTGGCCATAATTTACCAGTTTTTTGATGGTGACATCAAGGGAGGCAATTTGTTCTGTTTCTCTGCTGTTAGTAAGCTCCAGTGCCAGTAGGAAAATCCGCCGCAGCACGGTATCAAAGTCCTCACTTGATTCTTTCGTGATGTCCTTAATAATAATGTAGTCTTTGGTGTGCTCGATGATTTCATAGCCCATGAGGCGTCCCAGCAAGCGGTTCACCTCCGTTAATTGCGCAGAATCTTTATACTCCAGTTTAACCTCATTCACGCCCTGACGATAGAGCCCCTGCAGCACTTTGATGACAGTATGGGGATAGTCGTTAAGGTTAATGAGCACGCGCTCCGAATTGCCTCCGGCAGAGAGAACTACTTTTGCTCCCACAACCTGTAAATCAATCTTTCTGCTCTTATCCAGCCCCTGCACTTTCACCCAGTCTAGAGGCAGGGTAACAGTATAGGATTTGCGGTTTTTGGGCCCTTGGGCGGTGAGTTTCTTTTCCATAGTTGTTGTAATGTGTTGTAGTTTAAATAATTTGTTGTAGTGAAAGTTATAAATATCCCGCCACAGGAGGAATTCTATGAACAAGAGGGGAGGTACTTATCATGGCTGCGACATACGACGATATTAAGAGTTGGTTGAAGAAAGGTCGGGAAGGGAAGGATATCACGCACATGATTGTGGTTTGCGATACCTTTGACTGGGAAGACTATCCTGTCTATGTGCGTAAGAGTGAAAATGTGAGAGACATTTACTGCCGCCACGATGGGCCAAACATGCAAAAAGTGATGGAAGTGTACTCCTATCAGCTGAGTCTTGAGAATCAGTTGTGTGAACAGAAAGCATTCCATTTCGACTGAGGAGGGAATATCATGAAACAATATGTGGTTGTGTACTGGCGCAATGATGGAGAGTATCACAGTAAATTTGAGTACACCCCCCATTACGTGTTTAAAGCGAGGAATGACACTCAGGCTCTTCACATTGCCATGGCAATAGGAAGTAAGGAAACAAGATACTGGAGTGATTTCTTCTTTGATCGCCTGGTGGAGGTGCAGTTGCGGGGCATCGTAGAGGAAGGCAGACGAGAGATAAGACTGGAGGAAAGGATTGTGCAGGTGGACAAAGAGCAAATGAACAAGGATCTTCACGGGGCTAAATATAGTTCCGTCGGAGAGCAGTACAAGGGCAAGCTCCAGGAAATCTCCTACGGGGGACTTATCAGAGACTTCCTGTCTCATCATGCGGAGGGCAAGAAGAAGATACAGAAGAGGATACTATGATTGACAAGGCACAAGATATGGCCACTATTTACCATCATGGTCAATTCCGCCGGTCTCTTCCCGGTCAGGAACCGTTTCCTTACATTATCCACCCGGCGAAAGTAGTCCATTACCTGCAAAAGTATGGCATCGACGACGAGGAAGTCCTTGCCATAGGCTGGCTGCACGACACGCTCGAGGATACCTGTCTTACGTATGAACACATCCATGCCACCTTCGGTTCTCGCGTGGCGCAGGGAGTGCGCCTGCTTACCCGTGATGTGGATAATAAGACATACAAGGAACGTATTGCGGCCGCGGAGCGAGGAATTCAGATGGTCAAACTCGCAGACACCTTGCACAATATCAAGACATTAGAAATATTCTCTCCCTCTGGCATCGAGCGCAAGGTGGAAGATTGTTATAACTTTTACCTTCCTCTGGCAGAGAGGATATGTCCGCCCTTGGCGGAGAAGATGCGGCTTTACCTAAGAAAGTTTTTGGGAAGGGAATCTATCCTTTCGGAGACTCATCCTTCTTCATCCCTTCCATCGCTCCTTTAATCTCGTCCCGGGCGCCTTGCTCAAAATCAAAAAGTTTCTATTACCAATAGAAGATAGTTTCTATTACCAATAGAAGATAGTTTCTATTACCAATAGAAACATTTAAAAAAGGAAGTTGTTTTCTGATACTATGATTACTAAAGACACCTTGCAAGAAGTTATTAAAACTCAGCGGGAATTTTTAGCCAAAGAAGAAGTGAGCACCCCCAGAGAAAAAGAAAAAGGAGTCATAATCGAAAATTCCTTTGCTTTTATTATCACTGGAATTAGACGATGTGGAAAGAGTACTTTTCTGAACCAATTATTAAAGAAAAACAGGGGATACTATCTTAACCTAGAGGATCCACGTTTAGATGGATTTGAGCTGGCAGACTTCCAGAATGTGGAAAAGCTTATGCCACTATTGTATGGAGAAAAAGGAATTTATTTTTTTGATGAGATTCAAAATATCCCCAAGTGGGAGAAGTTTATCCGTTATCTCATTGATAAAAAAGAAAAAGTAGTGATAACTGGCTCGAATGCTTCGCTGTTAAGCAGGGAGCTGGGAACTAAACTTACCGGTAGGCATTTACAAATTGAAATGTTCCCCTTTTCTTTTAGAGAGTTTATTACCCTCAAAAAAAAAAAAGCATCCTTGGAATTATTTGAGCATTACCTCTATGCAGGCGGTTTCCCGGAATATGTCAAAAAAGAAAATCCTCTTATTTTACAGGAACTGCTTACAGACATCGTACTGAAAGATATTGCGGTAAGATTTGGCATAAAAAATATTAATGTGCTGCAGAAGATTCTGCATTATCTCTTAAGCAATGCCGGAAAAGAAATTTCTTATAATTCTATTAAGAAGGTATTCTCGATAAAGTCCGTTCAAAGTGTTATTAGCTACCTTTCCTATTTTGAGGATGCCTATTTAATTTTCTTAGTGCCAAAATTTAGTTATTCCTATAAACAACAACAGGTAAATCCTAAAAAAATCTATTCCATTGATAATGGCTTTTCCTGCCAAAACTCAGTTTCTTTTTCAAAAGATAAAGGAAAAATGTTAGAGAATGCAGTCTTTTTGGAATTGCGAAGAACTTTTAAAGATATTTTCTATTTTAGGGAAAAATATGAATGTGACTTTGTCCTAAAACAGAAAGAAAAAATAATTCTTGCCATTCAGGTCTGTTTTGATTTTAATGAGGAAAATAAAAACCGTGAAATTAACGGATTGATGGCGGCTTTGCACGAGTTCAAGCTGAAAGAAGGGTTTATTTTAACTTATAATCAAAAAGAAGAGTTTGTCGTTGACGGCAAAAAAATAACCCTAAAGCCAGTCTGGGAATGGTTGTTAGACCAGCAAAAATCAGCAAAGATGTCGGAATAAAAATGTCCTTTATGCTACTATTTACTCCTTCTTCACTCCTTCTTCATCCCTTCCATCGCTCCTTTAATCTCGTCCCGGGCGCCTTGCTCGTTCTTTTCCATCTCGACTAAGCGTTCTACTTCATCGGCTTCTTTGGACACTTCTTCAGCTTCTTGGAGAACTTCCTGAGGAACCTGTTTTAGGAAGGCTTGTTTGGCTTCCTCGCTGGGCAAGTCAAAGTATTCAAAGAACTTGCGGGTGAGCTTCACTTTAAAGGTTCGGCCATGCTTTTCTTTCTCGACAAAGCCGAGCTCTTCCAACCGGGCCATATGCTCATAGGAGCTGGAACCGCGCAATTTAATTATTTCAGACTGCACGATGGGATATTTCCAGGCAATCACCGCCAAGGTTTCCATCAGGGGTTTTTCCAGTTCAGTGGATGATACCAGTGAACTTACTAAAGGCACAAATTCATCTTTAACGGTGAGTTTCCACCCTAATTCCTTGCGTACCAGCTGCAAAGAGTGATCCTGCTGGGCATACTCCGCCACTAAATGAGCTAAAATTCCTTCAACTTGAGAAACTTCTAATTGACATAAAACCGCCACTCGTTCCGCAGTAATCTCTTTGCCCACGGCAAATAAGACCGCTTCTACTTTTTTTTCATTGCTCTCCATCTTTCATCACGACTCTTTGGCTATCGCTTTTTCTTTCATGAAATACACTCCTTTTTTTAAATCAACCTGTCCTTGATCAATCAATGAATCTAAATAATCTTCCAATTTATCCTGCTCCACGCCGGTGAGGGTGGAAAGCTGGGTAGAAGTCATGCCCCCTCCTTTCCGCAATAATATAGTAAGATAATTCCGCAATAGATTTCGGGTATTTTTCTTGAGAAAATCGTTCTCCAGCCGCAGCTGCTTTGCCACCATATCGACTTGATGCAACTTAGCCTGCAGGTCGTTTAAAAAGCTGGAGACCTCTGCATCTTTAAGTGCCAATTCTGCCGGCTCTAAGATTTCAATCAGTGAAGGCATGTAATCAAAGGAGAAGCTGGTAAGATGATCTAACTTTTCCGTTTTGACTTCTACTTCCGCAAAAGTCATCCATAATTCCTGGTCATCCTGCTTCTTAAGCTTGGCAATATCAACCTGCATCACTTTGTAGCGGGCATCTTTCTTTAAATTATCCAAATATTGTTTCAGCGTGCTTTCCACATGTTCCTGCGGCCTTCCAAGAACTTCAACTACTGCCCGGAAGAGGATCGTTTTTCCCATACTGGTGCGGATAGGAAAGGTGTTTTTAAGCCTTTCTGAAAACTGTTTCAAGTAAATTGATATCTCTTGCATGCGTATATTTTTCTGCATGCAGGTGGGTATTCTTTAAATCACTCTTTCACCAACTCTCGCCAATTTTCTTTATAATACTTAAAGCGGGCCTCAAATTCAGCTTTAGGGGTGGCTGCAATTCCTAAAGATGCCAGCTTCTGCTTAAGTTTTTCTACTTCCTGTTCTTTATCATGGTCAGAACACATTTTCTCTAATTCAATAATGTATCCATAGCCACGAGTAAAGTCAAGGCAAACGGTAGCATCGTCCCATTTGAATTCTAACCTCTTTCTGAACCATTTAATGCCAACTCTCAACCCCATTGACAAGAATAACTGCTCCAGCTTTTCAAAGTCGCTTCTATCAAATCTTATTTCGATCTCCTCGCGGTGATCATCGTGAAGCTTCCCTTTTTTCAGCCATACTTTAGCAAAAAAATCATTCTTCTGAATCCGTAAATCCTGCTCGCCATCAAAATAAAAAGTTTCCTGGTAATCTTCTTTCATGAAAGAAGCGTTTTGCTGAAAAAAAAGTAACAATTGGCCGTATTGTTCTTCAGATATAAAACTGCGAATTTCCGCTTCAATGTCCATGGGAGTACAAAGAGGGAATAGTTCTTAAAAATAGTGGTGGGGGAGTGTAGATAATGGGCAGGGGCGTACATTTACTTCCGCCATAACACTATCACCAATAGCCCTAACGAGACTATCAGGAGTATCGGAATAAGCCCCTTAGCTTTCTGTGAATTATCTTCATAGACCACCATTCCTTTTCCATCAAAAAGAACTGTAGGCGGTGGGAGTGAGAGCTGTTTTCCATGTACTTCTATCTCCTCAGCACTCTTTTCAGCGTTGACGGTTGCGCCTTGATCTAATTGCTGTACGGAAAGATTCTCCCAGGGAACCACTAATATAGTAGCCGTTAGGTCCTTGGTGGTCTTCTGGGCATCTTTTCGTATTTTAACTTTTAATGAATATTCTCCCAGCTCCATAGCAGTATCAGCCAGGAGCAATAAATCGGCAGTTTTAATTTCATGGGAAGATACGCTCAACTCCTGCGCCCCGGCTTCCCGACTGAGGGTGTTATCAACACAAGAATAACACCTGCTGCCACGATATAAATAGCCAGCAAGAGTGAATTTATGATTCTGATCATCGGTATTCTGAACCTGTACTTTGATTCGAACGGCCTCACCGGGGTGCAGCGAGGCGGGAAGGTTCACTAACTGATAGGAATTGAGGGCGTCCTTGATGATTATTTCTTTGGTTTTGATTATCGTTACTTGGTCGCATAACTGAGTATTAAGCCCGGCAATGGAAGTACTTCTGGTTGCGTGCAAATCTAAGCCGTCTGCCACTACGGTTGCTGACCCATCGGCTATCTGCTGATCGCAATTGGCA
>Ga0209211_10005130_pt1 | contig 19824 bp, 13 predicted proteins | sample RifGroA2_FD_183992 | JGI IMG/M metagenome (GOLD analysis project Ga0209211, IMG submission 183992) | Groundwater microbial communities from Rifle, Colorado, USA - Groundwater A2 (SPAdes) (version 2) | ecosystem: Environmental > Aquatic > Deep subsurface > Groundwater | place: Rifle, Colorado...
CAAAATATTTATTGTTGAATCGGATACTCCTTTTGAAATTCCAAAGCATTTCCGGAATGAATACGGACAATTAAAAGAAGATGCACCATATTATGAAAGAGATTTCAAAGTTCCCCAGTTTATGGAGCCGGTTGATAAATTAGGGAAGTTCAAATTGCTGCTTAAAGTTTCCAACAGAATATTTCAATACGAACTTCCTCATCATCCGTTCGATGTTGTTGGATGGGATGGTTTTCTTTATCCATACACATTTAATATTAAAGAGTATGCACCCAAAGTTGGGAAGATCCATCTCCCGCCGCCGATACATTTAGCTTTTACTACTGAGCATTTTGTCGTTTGTAATTTTGTTCCAAGACTTTTTGATTTCCATCCCGATGCTATTCCTGCACCTTACTATCATTCAAATGTGGATAGTGATGAAGTTCTATATTACGTTTGGGGCGATTTTATGTCCAGAACCGGAGTTCAGGAAGGTTCAATTACATTACATCCAATGGGCATTCCACACGGACCGCAACCAGGGAAAACAGAAGATTCTATTGGCAAAAAGGAAACTGAAGAATATGCTATTATGATTGATACTTTTACATCATTGAAAGTGACAAAGAATGTTAAAGAAACTATGGTTGAAGATTACCATCATTCCTGGTTAGAAAAGAGCTAATTTTAAGAAAGGATATGCCGGATTTACAGAATCTGGTATATCTAAATTCTATAACAGAATATTTATTATGATTAAAATTCCAAAGCATATTCAAAATCTTCAGCCATATAAAGCAGGCAAACCGATTGATGAATTAGCCAGGGAAAAAGGTTTATCAAAAATTGTTAAACTTGCTTCAAATGAAAACCCGCTTGGACCTTCACCAAAAGCAACAGAAGTTATCAAAGAGCATTTGAGTGAACTCCACAGGTACACAAATCCTTCTGCATATAAGCTTGTAAATACTATTGCTAAAAAGTATAAAAAAAGACCTCCACAAATTATAACAGGCAGCGGTTCCGATTCTTTATTGCAATATATAATTACTGCTTTTTCTGAGAGAGATGATGAACTTCTTACTTCGCAGGGAACTTTTATTGGTTGGTATGTTAATGTAAATAAATATGGATTTAACTCTGTTGAAATTCCTTTAAAGAAATATCATATAGACTTAGAAGGAATTGCTGATAAGATAAACACAAAGACAAAGATAATTTACCTGGCAAATCCAAATAATCCCACAGGAACAATGTTTACGAAAGATGAGTTTGATTCATTTCTTTTCAGAGTTCCTGAAAATGTTCTTGTTATTTTAGATGAAGCCTATACCGTTTATGCTGAATATCATCCTGATTATCCAAATGGATTGGAGTATGAAAAGGATAATCTGATTGTTCTCAGAACACTCTCAAAAGCTTATGGACTTGCTGGATTAAGAATCGGTTTTGCATTCGGTTCTGAAGAATTAATAAAAGAACTTTATAAAGTAAAATTGCCTTTCGAACCTAATCACCTTGCGCAGGAGGCTGCAATAGCTGCTTTAAATGATGACGAATTCTTAAAAAGGACTGTAGAGCTAAACAGAATTTCTCTCGACAAAATGATAAAAAAATTTAATGAACTTGGAATTGAACAGGTTCCAACAGCAGCAAATTTTGTTTTATTGATTTTTTCTTCTGAAGAATTTGCTATCGATCTTAATGAAGAATGCCTCAACAGAGGTTTAATACTGCGGCATGTAAAGTCATTTGGAATTTCAAATGGAATAAGAATAAATTCTGGTACTATGGAAGAAACAGATTTTGCGCTGAAAATAATTAGTGAAGTATATCCACTTTTACTTAAAAAGCATAAAATATATTAGCGGAATTAATTTTATCATATTTAAAGAAAAACCATAATGCGTTTTGTATCCTTTCAAATAAAAGAAAAAGACCGGATAGGTATCGGGTTCAACGGAAAAATATATGATTTAGCAAAAACAGCAAAAGCACTTGATATAAAACTTCCTTCGAAGATGGGGAAGTTTCTAAAAGACTGGGAATCTAACCTTACTCTTGCTAAGAAAGTTGAAAAGGCAATTAAGAAAGGGAAGATAAAAGCCAGTGAAGTTAAGAATGTTAGATTTTTATCTCCGGTTACAAAGCCAACATCCTGCAGAGATGGTTATGCTTTCAGGCAGCATGTTGAAACTGCAAGAAGGAACAGGGGTGTAGAAATGATTCCTGAATTTGATCAGTTCCCGGTTTTTTATTTTACTAATCACAATGCAATATATGGCGAAGGCAATGTAATTGTTGAAACCGATCATCTGAACAAGCTTGATTTTGAACTTGAATGTTCAATAGTATTAGGAAAGAAGGGAAAAAATATCAAAGTAAAAGATGCAGATAGCTATATAGCAGGATATATGATAATGAATGATTTGTCCGCCCGTCATCTACAAATGGAAGAAATGAAATTAAGTCTAGGACCTGCAAAAGGTAAAGATTTTGCAACTACACTCGGTCCATATTTAGTAACACCTGATGAGCTTGGGCAATATAAAATTGCAACTGCTTTTGGTAATAAATATAATCTTGAGATGAAAGCTTTCCACAACGGTGAACAGGTTTCGTCCGGCAATCTTAAAGATATGAACTGGACTTTTGCCCAGATTATTGAAAGAGCTTCTTACGGAGTTGAGTTATATCCGGGTGATGTTATTGGATCCGGGACAGTTGGGACGGGGTGTTTCCTTGAACTAAACGGAAGTAAACTGCTCGAGGCTAAACAGAAAGGGGAAGAATATTCTCAAGTTTGGCTGAAAGCCGGAGACACAATAGAACTTGAGATTACAGGTCTTGGAAGACTAAAAAATAAAATAGTAAAGGCTAAAAAAGACTATTCAATTTTGATAAAAAAGAAAGTATAAAAATGCTTCACTTTGAGCCCAAAGATTTACCACAGCCTGAAGTTCATAGAATGTTACTTGGTGGAGTAGGTCCCAGACCAATTGCTTTAGTTTCATCTCTTTCTGAAGATGGAAAACCAAATCTTACACCGTTTTCATTTTTCAACGCATTTGGTTCCAACCCGCCAATTGTTGCTTTTTCACCATCAAGAAGGGGAAGAGATGCATCTTTTAAAGACACATATAATAACTTAATAAAAACAAAGGAATGTGTGGTTCAGTCCGTTACTTTTTCTATAGTAGAACAGATAAATCTTGCTTCTACTGAATATCCACCGGGAATTAATGAATTTGAAAAAAGCGGTCTTACACCAATAGATTCTGATATTGTAAAACCGAAGAGAGTTAAGGAATCGCCATTCCAGATGGAGTGTAAAGTTCGTGATGTTATGAGTTACGGAGAGGGAGGTGGTTCAGCTAACATTTTTATTTGCGAGGTTTTAAAATTTCATATTGCTGAAGACATTTTCAGAAACGGAATCATTCAACCTGAGCTAATGGATTTGGTTGCACGTATGTCTGCAAATTATTATTGCCGGGCAAATGGCGATGCTATTTTTGAGGTTAAGAGACCTATCAGGAACGGAATTGGGTATGATAATATCCCTTCTTTTATAAAAGAATCAAATGTTTATTCAGGAAACAATTTGGGCAAACTGGGAAATATAGAAAGGGTACCTTCGGAAAGTGAAGTTGATGTTTTTATAAATGAAATTAGAGAAAGAAAACTTGAAAATTATGAGCCGTCTGAACAAGCCTTTTTCCGGTATCATAGAATAAAAAACTATCGTTACATGCTAAAGGTTGTGTTAGATATTTCAAATGATAATAATTTAAAAATCAAACATTATCTCGAGTTAACGGCTAAAGATGCTCTCGAATCGAGCGATGATGACTTCGGGTGGAAAACTGCTTTATATGCCGGAAGATTTTAGCAATAATTATTTTGATTAATGAAAGAGCCAATCTGGATACCGTCTGAAGAACGCATTAAATCCTCCAACATGTTTTCCTACCTTAAGTATGTAGAAAAAATATCCGGCAAAGAATTTAACAACTACGATGATCTTTACCGATGGTCTGTAACGGATATTAAAGAGTTTTGGAAATCCATATGGGATTTTTCAAAAATCATTCATTCTTCAGGGTATAATTTTATTGTTTCCGATGATAAAATGCCCCATACTAAATGGTTTGGAGGGGCAAAATTAAATTTTGCAGAGAATCTTTTACGCCATAAAAATGACAGTATCGCAATTATTAGTTCAAGGGAAAATGCACCAACAGTTAGATTAACATATAATCAACTTTATATTTTGGTAGCGAAGTGCGCCCATGGTTTGAAACAATTAGGAGTAAAGGAAGGGGATAGGGTTGCCGGTTTTGTGGCTAATACTCCCGAGGCTGTAATTGCCATGCTTGCAACAACAAGCATTGGCGCAATATGGTCATCATGCTCCCCCGACTTCGGAGTTCAGGCTGTATTAGATAGATTCAGACAAATAGAACCTAAGATAATTTTTGCGTCAGAAGAATATTCCTATAATGGAAAAGTAATTGATTGTAAAAAGAAAATAGAGAAGATTGTCGATAAAGTCTCAGGTGTTCTAAGAGTCTTTCTTATTCCACGCTTTAACGATTTTTCTGGTATTGAAAAGGATGAAAGGCATTTATTAAAAAAGACTAAAAAGTATTTGTATATAAACGAGTTATTTAGAAATAGTTCAACTGAAATAGAATTTAAGCAATTAAACTTTGATCACCCTGTTTATATAATGTATTCTTCGGGAACAACCGGAGTACCCAAGTGTATTGTCCATGGGGCGGGGGGGACTCTTCTGCAACATTTTAAGGAGTTGTTTTTACATACAAACATCACGAGTGATGATACGATAACATATTATACAACTTGCGGATGGATGATGTGGAATTGGTTGATAAGTTCGCTTATGTTGGGCGCAAGTATATATTTATATGAAGGAAGTCCTGTATATCCGGATATTAGAGTATTATGGCAAATGATTGAGAAAGAAAAAATAACCGTATTTGGAACGAGTCCGAAGTATATTAAATTCTGTGAGGATTCGAATATTAACCCGGGAAAAGAATTTGATCTTTCATCACTCAAAACTATTTTGTCGACAGGTTCACCTCTCCCTGAGAAAAGTTTTGTATGGATATATCAAAATGTGAAAAGTGACCTTCAATTATCATCTATTTCGGGTGGGACAGATATAATATCTTGCTTCATGTTGGGTAATCCGGTATTACCTGTTTTCCCTGGTGAGATTCAATGTAGAGGGCTTGGAATGAAAGTAGATGCGTTCGATGAGAAGGAAAAATCTGTTATTGGGAAAAAAGGAGAATTGGTCTGCACTGAAGGCTTTCCTTCAATGCCGGTATTTTTCTGGAATGATTCCGATGGTAAGAAGTATAAATCAGCTTACTTTGATTATTATCCTGATGTGTGGAGACACGGTGATTATATTGAAATAACAGAATCAGGTGGAGTTATAGTTTATGGAAGATCAGATGCAACTCTAAATCCTGGGGGTGTCCGTATAGGAACTGCTGAAATTTATAGAGTTGTGGAATCGATGGAAGAAGTTAAAGACAGTATTGTTGTAGGTCAAAAATGGCAGAATGATATCAGAATTATTTTATTCGTAGTATTAAGCGAAAGATATGTTTTAGATGATGTATTAATCAAAGAGATAAAAAATAAAATAAAAAATTTAACCTCCCCAAGACACGTTCCGGCAAAAATTATACAGGCAGATGAAATCCCTCGTACACTTAACGGCAAAAAGGTCGAAATAGCTTTGACCCGGCTAATAAATGAAGAATATGTTGAAAATTTAGACGTTTTGGCAAATCCAGAATCGTTGAAACAATTCAAAAAAATGTTGCCTCTTTTATCAGAATAATTTCTATATTTATCCCCTCATAAATTTATTGGACTTGTAAATGGACTTCGAGCAGGAAGAACAAAAGGGGGTTATTATTAAGTACGTAAATTTAACACGTGCTACAAAGGAACACGCCGAAAAGTTTAAGAAATTCCTCTTAAAAGATATAAGAGAAGAAAATTGCAAAGTTATTGTTGATCTAAGTATGTGTGAATTTATCGACTCCACTTTTATTAGTACCCTTGTTATCGCTTTGAAATCAATTAATAGTATGGGCGGGACTTTAAAATTAATTGCTGTTCATTCAGACGTTCAGTCCATATTTGAATTAACCGGCATGGTCAAGGTATTTGATATCTACAAAAATGTTAAAGACGCACTGACGAGTTTTAAATCATAGAACCTCCTCAAAAGAAATTCTACAATTCAGACTTTCAAAATAATTATTCAAAAAAAGTTAAATATAATGACCAATAAGTCAATAGGATGGTATTATAATTTTTTTTTTAGAGCTTCGTTAATTATATTTTCAAATCCAAACAAAACAAAAGGTTAGATTTAATGCCAGGCAATTATGAAATTGCTATTTTAGGGGGCGGACCGGGAGGCTATGTAGCTGCTATACGTGCTGGTCAGCTTGGCTTCAAAACTGTTGTAATTGACTATCGTCCCTTAGGCGGAATTTGCCTAAACTGGGGTTGTATTCCTACAAAGTCTCTTCTTAAGAACGTGGAGATATATGATACCATTAAAAATCATTCGGATGATTTTGGAATTAAACATGATAATCTGAGTTATGACTTCAAAAAAATCATTAAAAGAAGCAGGGATATTTCCGATAGAATTACTAAGAATGTTGAGATGCTTGTTAAAAAGAACAAAATAGATCGTATAAAAGGATATGGAAAAATTACTTCTAAAAATGAGATTAAAATATTCGATGAAAATAAAACAGAGATTGACACTATTAATGCCGATAAAATAATAATTGCAACCGGAGCCAGACCACGGACTGTTGATTCAATTCCAGTTGATAATAAAAATATAATTACCTATTTCGAAGCATTAAGTCATGAAGATCAACCGAAAGAATTAATTGTTATTGGTGCCGGGGCAATTGGAGTAGAGTTTGCATACTTTTTTCATGTTCTCGATACAAAAGTAACTATTATAGAAATGCTCGATGAAATTCTCCCTATTGAAGATAAGGAAGTGTCTCAAACTCTTGCCAAGAGTTTTAAGAAAAGAGGGATAGAAATATTTACGAAAGCTACTGTTGAAAATGCAGAGGTTAAAGGAAAGAAAGTTAAAGTAACAATAAATGTTGATGGGGAAAAGAAAGAATTAACGGCTGATAAAGTTTTAAACGCAATTGGTGTTGTAGGTAACGTTAAAGGATTTGGTCTGGAAGAGTTAGGCATCGAAACTTTCAAAAATCATATTAAGGTAAATAAATCTACTTATGAAACTAACGTAAAAGGAATTTATGCTATCGGTGATGTGATTGGTCCTCCGTGGCTTGCTCATGTTGCATCTGCAGAAGGCATACATTGTGTTGAAAAGATGAAAGGACTGAACGTGCCTGATATTGATTACGATGATATCCCCGGCTGTACATATTGCCAGCCTCAGGTTGCAAGTATCGGTTTAACAGAAACTAAAGCAAAAGAGCAAGGCTATGAATTAAAGATCGGAAAATTTCCTTTTATGGCAAGCGGAAAAGCTTTTGCCATCGGCGAAAGAGAAGGTTTTGTTAAGCTTATTTTCGATGCAAAGTATGGAGAGCTATTAGGCGCACATATAATAGGCAGTGAAGCTACTGAAATGATAGCGGAACTTGGCATTGCAAAATCGCTTGAAGCTACCGGTCATTCAATAATAAAGACAATACATGCTCATCCAACTCTTTCTGAATCGGTAATGGAAGCAGCCGCAGCAGCTTATGGCGAAGTAATTCATATTTAAGATGGAAGATGGAATATGTTAAATGCCTGCCTGCCGGCAAGGCAGGGAAGATGTGTGAATAACTAAGAATAACAAATGACCAATTTCTAATGACTAACAGAACACTTACATATTGCAATTTAGGAATTACAGACTATAAAGAAGCCTGGGATCTGCAAAAGACAATTTTTGATCAGGTTGTTTCAGGAGAAAATTCAGATACTCTGATTCTTCTCGAACATTCGCATACATATACACTCGGGAAAGTAGCTGATAAAAAAAATCTGATAGGAGGGAAAGAATATCTGGAAAAAAACAATATCTCAGTTTATGAAATTGATCGCGGTGGCGATATTACTTATCACGGACCGGGACAAATAGTTGGTTATCCCATAATTAAACTTGAAAACTGGCAAAAGGATACGCACAAATATTTACGCGCCCTTGAAGAAGTAATAATATTAACCTGTAAAAATTATGGCCTGGATGCCAGCAGAAATCCGCAATATACCGGCGTGTGGATAGGGAATAAAAAAATTGCTGCTATTGGAGTAAAGATCAGCAGGTGGGTTACTATGCACGGCTTTGCTTTTAATGTAAATACCGATCTCACCCTTTTTAATGGCATAATACCTTGCGGTATAACTGACAAAGAAGTAACTTCATTAAAAAAAGAACTGGGGAAAGAAATTAATATTTCCGAGGTAAAAATTTCACTATTAGAAAACTTCAAGCTGGTATTTAATTATGATTTAGTTAACGAAGTAAACGAAACAGAATTACGAACTGAAAAAATTTATAACTAAAATTATGAAAGGTTTGTAATGCCGAAAAAACAGTCTTCCAGGAATGATGTAATTGAAAAAAATAGTAGCTCTGCCTCTTCCGGCAATGGTAAAGACGGAAAAGCGGGTAAAAGTAATCCTACTTTGAATTTAAGTAAAGAAAGACTGCTTGAAATTCTTCGTTTGATGATAAAAGCCAGAACTATCGATAACAAATCAATGAACTTGTTACGGCAGGGAAAAACCTTTTTTCATATTGCAGGCGCCGGACATGAGGCAGTACAAGTGGCTACAGGACTTTATTTCAATCCTAAAAAAGACTGGCTTTTTCCATACTACCGAGATTTAGCTTTTGTTCTTTCAGTTGGTCTTACACCTCTGGAATTCTTTTTACAATGTTTTGCAAAAGCAGATGATCCATCTGGCGGCGGCAGGCAATTGCCGGAACATTGGGGACACCCGAACATGAATCTTCCGTCTCAATCAAGTCCGACAGGCACACAGTTCTTACATGCTGTTGGGACAGCACTTGCTGCAAAGAAAACCAGCCAGGATTTTATATCTTACGTTAGTAGCGGTGAAGGAACTACAAGTGAAGGAGAATTTCATGAAGCAGTAAACTGGTCAAGCCGTGAAAAACTGCCAGTACTTTTCTTAATAGAGAATAATAAATATGCTATTTCGGTTCATGTCGAAAATCAAAGCGGGGGTAAGGACGGTTCAATTGCTGAGATGATGAGCGGTTATTCAAATCTGTACAGGGCAAGAATTGATGGAACAGATTTTTTCGAGTCTTATGAAGAAATTGGAAAAGCAGTGGAATATATCAGGAGTGGAAAAGGTCCGGCGTTAATAGAAGCCGAGGTCGTAAGGCTTCTTTCTCATTCTTCATCGGATGATCAGAAAAAATATAGAGAAGAAAAAGAACTTGATGAAGATTCGAAGAGATGTCCGATAGAGAAGCTTTCAAAACATTTAATCGACGAAAACAAAATTTCCAGGGAAGAGATTGATGGAATCTGGAAAGAAGTTACCGAAGAAGTTAATAATGCAGCAGATAAAGCCCAAAAAATGCCCGATCCTGATCCTTCCAAATCGGATTGGTATATTTTTGATCATAGTGACACAAAAGACAAACTTGAATATGAAAAATCTGAACCTGCCGGCAAAAAAATTGTTTTGGTAGATGCCATAAACCATGCACTTCATGAGGAAGCTTCAAAAAATGACAAGTTATATATATTTGGACAGGACATTGCTGATAAGAAGGGAGGAGTTTTTACAGCTACCAAAGGTCTTTCAACAAAATTCGGCAATAAAAGGGTATTCAATTCTCCTCTTGCAGAAGCCAGCATTATTGGTGTAGCTACGGGCATGGCTTTAACTGGATTAAAGCCTGTAGTCGAAATTCAATTCGGCGATTATATATGGCCTGGCTTTATGCAGATAAAAGATGAACTCTCAACGATTCGTTATCGTTCGAACAACGTCTGGGCAGCTCCTGTAGTTATAAGAGTTGCTATTGGTGGTTATATACATGGGGGGCTTTATCACAGTCAGAATATTGAAGCCTTCTTTGCTCACATTCCAGGAATATTTATAGCCTATCCTTCGAATGCGGCAGATGCAAAAGGTTTACTTAAAACAGCCTGCAGAATTAATGATCCCGTTCTTTTCTGTGAGCACAAAGGATTGTACAGGCAAAGTTCAGCACAATCTCCCGAACCTGATGAAGATTATCTTGTTCCGTTCGGTAAAGCTAAAATTGTAAAGGAAGGAAGTGATCTAACAGTTATATCGTATGGAGTATCTTTGTGGGATTCTCTTTTAGCTGCTAAAAAACTTGAGGATGAAGGATATTCTGTTGAAGTAATTGATATCAGGACTATTATTCCTCTTGATAAAGAAACAATTTTTAATTCTGTTAAAAAGACAGGTAAAGCAATTGTAATTCATGAAGATACTCTTACAGCCGGGTTCGGTGCAGAGATAGTTGCCCTAATTGCAGACAATTGCTTCCGGCATCTTGATGGTCCTGTAAAAAGAGTTGCAGCAAAAGATTCTCATATTCCGTATTCACCTATTCTGGAAAGTGCGATTCTTCCAAGCAGGTCCCAAATTTATGATGAAATAAAAAAGCTGCTGGAATATTAAATACAAAAAGAAGCTCAGGAGTAAATAATGGAAGTTATAATGCCCAAGATGGGCGAAAGCGTTAGCGAAGGCACCATAATCAAATGGCATAAAAAAATCGGCGAAGGAGTAAAACGTGATGAAATAATTTTCGAGATAAGTACCGATAAGGTAGATACAGAAATACCTTCTCCAGCAGATGGCATATTAAAAGAAATTAAAGTAAATGAAGGCGATACTGTTGAAGTAGGAACTGTAGTTGCAGTGATAAGTGAGAACGGAGATGCTGCTGTTACAAAGACAGTCCCCGAGCAAAAAGAAACAGAAACTAAAACAACTACTTCATCTGCAAATATTATTGATATTGCTTTGCCAAAAATGGGTGAATCGGTTATGGAGGGAACAATTATCAAATGGCATAAAAAAGTTGGAGAAAAAGTAAAAAAAGATGAACCGATTTTTGAAATAAGCACAGACAAAGTTGATACTGAAGTTCCTTCCCCGGAAGATGGAACTCTTGTTGAAATCCTTGTTGCAGAGCAGGAAACCGTTGAGGTGGGAACTATAGTAGCCAAACTTTCTACAGGTAAAGATGATGTTGTAAAAAAAACAGAAACAAAAATAGAGGAATCTAAAGTTGAAGAGAAAAATGAAGCCGAAGAACCGGCTGCAATGCACGAAAGTTTTTCAAGTTCCATTGCTAGAGATGAAAACAAAGGTAACTCATCAGGTTTCTATTCTCCACTTGTAATGAATATAGCTAAACAGGAAAATATCAGGATCGAAGAATTAAGAAAAATTACAGGTACGGGTCTGGACGGAAGAGTAACTAAAAAGGATATTCTGAATTATATAGAAATAAGAAAAAAACAACCGGAAAAGATTGAAGCGGTTAAAAAAGAAGAAAGAAAAACTTTTTCTGCAACTGCTTCTTATCAACCTGTTTATTCCAGCAGTGAGATTGAAAAAATCCCTATGGATAATATCCGGCAGAAAATTATGCAGCACATGGTTAACAGCCGCGATACTTCTGTCCATGTTTCTTCTATGCTTGAAGCAGATATGACTAAGATACATAACTTTATTCAAGCCCACAGGGATGAATATCTAAATAATGAAAGAGTTAAAATTACTTATATGGCTTTTGTAGCAAGTGCATGCGTAAAAGCTTTGAAAGAATTTCCTCTCGTGAATGCCGTGGTAGATGGAAATACAATTATAAGGAAGAAATTTATTAACCTTGGAATTGCAGTAGCAATAGAACCATCAGGACTAATAGTTCCTAATATTAAAGCTGCTGGACAAAAAAATCTGATAGGTTTGGCTCACGCAATAAGTGATCTTGCATCGAGATCAAGAAATAAAAAACTTACACCTGACGATATTACAGGTGGGACATTTACTATAACTAACTACGGAGTATTTGGAACTATATTCGGGACACCAATAATAAATCAGCCGGAAGTTGCAATTCTCGGTGTCGGCGCTGTTGTTAAGAAACCTGTAGTTGTCGAAGTCGAGGGAGCCGATAATATAGCCATAAGGCATATAATTTCTTTAACTCTTTCTTTCGATCACAGGTTAGTCGATGGTATGCTTGGCGGACGTTTTTTAAAATTTTTGAAAGATACGCTCGAGAATTTCGATTTAGATTCAATTTAAAGTCAGGATAATATGTCTGTAATAAATAAATACCAGAGAACATACAAAGAGGAAAAAGAAAAAAGTTCTGACCAGTTAGGCAAAAGACCTGAATGGTTAAAAATTAAACTTCCTATGGGGGATAACTATACAGATGTTCGCAACCTTATGCGGAGGCAAAAACTTCACACTGTTTGCGAAGAAGCAAAGTGCCCCAACATTGCCGAATGCTGGAATGCCAGAACCGCAACCTTTATGATTCTTGGAGATACATGTACGCGTAGTTGCGGCTTCTGTAATATTAAAGTCGGTCTGCCGTCAGAACTGGATACTAATGAACCAGGAAGAGTTGCCGATTCTGTAAAGGAATTAAACCTCAGGCATGTTGTCATAACTTCTGTAAACAGGGATGAATTACATGATGGGGGAGCTTCGATCTTTAGCGAATGTGTAAGACTAATTAAAGAAGAAATGCCGGATACTACCGTAGAAATACTTATCCCTGATTTCAGGGGAGTGGAAGAAGCTTTTGAGATTATTATGAAAAAGCCCCCGGACATACTTAACCACAACCTCGAAACAGTACCAAGGCTTTACAAAGTCGTAAGACCACAGGCAAAGTATGAACGTAGCCTTAACCTGATCAAATGGTTTAAAGAAAAGGGATTAAAAACTAAAAGCGGAATTATGGTTGGAATCGGTGAACAACAGGAAGAAGTATTGAATCTTATGGATGACCTGGTTGATCACGGTTGTGATATTTTAACAATAGGACAGTATCTTCAGCCAACTAAAAACCATTTACCCGTGGATAGATTTGTTCCTCTCGAAGAGTTTAAGGTCTACAAAGAGTTAGGCTTGGAAAAAGGATTTAAAATTGTTGAGTCCTCTCCATTGGTAAGAAGCTCATATCATGCCGATAAGCATGCAAGGGCAATTTTTTGATTGAACTATTCTTTTTTCACTCAAATAAAAAATCATAAAAACTTAACACCCGGATATTTTATTACAAAGTAAATATTATTATCTTCTACTACCGCTTTAGAGAGGTTGTTAATAATTCTTTTTCTACTGTATCATTAAATGAGAAAATATTTACTATTTTTATTTACGGCAACACTGTCTCTCTGCTTTACATCAGGTTCTGACGATGATAAAAAATTCCTAAAAGTCTTAGACGACGACAATTCAAAATATACAAACACAGGTAACATTGGTCTTACTGTAACAAACTTCGGCACTTACGGTCACGGTTTCACTTTATGGCCAGACCAGCCAAGTTGCGAATACCCTCTGGGCAGCGGGATCGAACATATTTTTGATGGCGGATTATTGATAGGTGGATTTATTAGTAACGATGCTCAAGGTAGTGGAAGAGTCGGACCATTTGTAACAACAGGCGCTGTCGATGCATCTTCAGTTTCTGCACGGGGAGGCGGATTCGAATATACAACTGCGCCGGGTAGCAAAGTTATTGAAAAATCTTCGCTTGTTGACTCCCGTTTTTTTGAGCCCAGTGCTGTTTCTCATCAGGATTTAGTAATGGATTATACGGATACGAACAAAACACTAAGTAGCGGAGAAATAATTGAAAATCATTCCCCCCTCGGAGTAGCAGTTCACCAGGAATGTTATGCATGGAATTTTCCTTTCGCCAACTTTTTTGTAATAATGAATTACACAATAAAAAACGTATCGAATAAATATTTAGACAGCATATATGTTGGATTATGGGCAGATGCTGTGGTACGAAACACGAGAATTACCGGTAGACCAAGCGGAAGCTCCTTTTATAATAAAGGTGGCGATGGATATACTGACTCTCTGAAAATTGCATACGAGTTTGATGCAACCGGTGATGTTGGTTTTACCGACAGCTATGTTGGTTTACAGTTTTTAGGATCAACACCTTCTCTCGATAGTTTAATAATTGTATCTGACGGTAGTATCCCATCTGTAAATTTTGTCTCATGGCAATTCAGAAATACTGATAATCCCAATTACTTTGCTCCTCAAAATGATAACGAGAGATACCGAAAAATGCAGGGTTATTTTGGTTCAGATAACAGGTACAATGATGGCGTTAATCCAGCTGAACTTAAAACACCTTCTAACCGGTCTATATTAATCTCTGCCGGAGATTTTGATTCTATAGCACCGGGAGATTCTATTAACGTAGTTTTTGCTATAGTATGTGCTAAGAAATTTGGAAGCGATGTGGCATCGCTGGATACAGAGGAACAAAAATACAATCTGTTGATAAATGGAGGTTGGGCTTTAAGAGCATATTACGGCGAAGATAGAAATAGAAACGGCATACTCGATCCGGATGAAGATTTTGATGGTAATAATCAAATCACACGTTATGTCCTTCCTTCACCTCCGCTTTTTCCTGTTGTAAAAGTAATTCCTGAAAATCAGAAAGCAACAATCTATTGGGATAAAAGAGCGGAAAATTCCATCGATCCCATCTCAGGCAATAAAGATTTTGAAGGATATAAAATATACAGAACCCAGGCTGGTTCTGACCTGACTGAGTCACAGGATATTCTTTCTTCTTTAGTACTGCTTGCTGAATTTGACAGTACCGGCAATTCGATCAGTTTTAATTCCGGTTTCTCTTTTGTTGAACTTGCAGAACCTGTCACATTTGAAAACGATACGACTAAATACTATTACAAATTTGAGATCGATAATCTTTTAAATGGCTGGCAGTACTTATTTTCTGTTACAGCTTTTGATGAAGGTGATTCTGAAAGCAATCTTGCAAGTCTCGAGTCTGGTCCTTTAGCCAGTCTTCAAAGAATATTACCTGGTACTCTTGCAAATGAGGACGAAAATGTTGAAGTAGGAGTCTTTCCAAATCCATATTACGGAAATGCAATTTGGGATGGAAGCTCAGAGAGACTTAGAAAAATATATTTCTTTAATCTACCCGGCGAATGTGAAATAACAATTTATACTCTTGCAGGGGATATAGTCAAAAGAATAGAACATGACCAACTGAGCAACGGAAGTGATATCCAATGGTTTCAAAGCTATGCAAGCGACGGCAAGCAGAAATTTGCCGGTGGAGAACATGCCTGGGATCTTATTACAGACAACGACCAAGCAATTGCAACCGGCTTGTATCTTTACACAGTTAAGAATAAAAGAAACGGAAATATTAAAACCGGAAAGTTTTTAGTAATTAAATAAGGAGAAGCAAATGAATTCAATAAAAATTCTTATCCTCTTCCTGATTATTTCAGGAGTATCTTTTGCACAATCGGAATATCCGCTGGTTACAATCCAGGATATACAACAGGTACCTGATTCGCTCCAGGGAACAGATCCACATTCACCTTTAGATGGAGACACTATAAGAGTTCGTGGAGTCATTTTAGTCAGTCCTGTTATCGATCCCGATACAAACAGACGCGTTATTATATCGGCGGGTGAAAGATGGGTAACTTATATCCAGGATTCCAGCGGGGCTTTATGGGGCGGACTGAATGTGCTTCAGGAAGATATTTCTGAAAATGGAGAGAATACTTTTTTTGATCTTGTTCGGGTAGGACAAATAGTGACACTTACAGGAAGAGTATTTGAATTTAACACGAATACAGAAATAATTCTAATTACTTCACCAACACCTATCCCGGTTGAAGATATTAATGAAACTAGTTTCACTGATCGTCCTGCTCCAATTGAACTCGAATTATCGGATTTATTTACTTCCGGAGGAGGATATAACTTTGATGCGGAAAAATACGAAGGTATGTATGTTATTTTCAGAGATGTTATTACTTCAGACAGAGCATCAAATGGCAATTTCAAAATAAATGACGGCAACGGACATTCTGCTTTTATTTATAATCAATCCAGGTATTTCAAGACCGGTTCTGCGGGAGAAATTCCGGGATATGAACCTCCCCTTGACGGCTCTTATTTATCTTATCTTCAGGGTATCGTTACAACCAGGACTGATGGATATTACATCGTTCCTGCATACCCGGGAGATGTAGGACCGGTTATTACGTCACCACCTATTGCTTCCTCAGTTAGAAGAGAACCGGTTTTAGTCGGACCAAACCAGGATGTTACAATTAGTGCAAATATAGTTGATCTTGATGGAACGGTTGCAGAGGCTAAATTATTTTACAGTGTAAATGGAGGAGCCCGTGATTCTCTGGAAATGTCTTCTGCTGATTCAATATACACTGCTATAATTCCTGGTATTCCGGATTCTGCTCTGGTTGATTTTTATATTAGATCGACAGATAACCAGGGAAATGTTGCAATCAGTCCTTCTGATACAGTTAAATCAAATTATTTCTATTTAGTTCTAAACAGGCAATTAACAATAAGTGATGTTCAGTATTCGCCTTTTGGAAGTGGTTTCAGTGCATTTCATAATTACAGGGTAACATTAAACGGAGTTGTTACAGCCGATACTGCCGGGTCTTCATACAGAACAGGTGCTGTTGCTAACAGAATTATTATTCAGGATGGTGAAGGTCCCTGGAGCGGCATTTGGTTAAATGCTTTAAATAATTCATCCGGAACGGATGTTTATGATCTTAAGTTAGGAGATAATGTTACTGTTGGAGGTTTGATTGCTGAAGATTTTAATGTTACAAGGATTGATAGCATAACTGAGATAACAGTAAATTCATCGAATAATCCATTACCGCAATCTCAAATACTGGAAACAGGTACAATAGGTTCGGCTACAAACAATTCAGTAATCGGAGAACAGTGGGAATCTATGATAGTATCATTTGAGAACCTCACTATTTCCGACGTGAATGCAGATGGTCCACCGAGTAATTTTGGTGAGTTTTCTATAACCGATGGTTCTGGCAATGTGCGGGTGGAGTTACAAGATGGAAATCATTTTTATCATAATGCCTGGGACGGCGTAAATAATTTTCCAGACACCATTGGAATAGAGGAAAATGCTACAATTGATAAACTGACGGGATATTTATATTTCTCATTCAGCTTTTATAAACTCGTACCAAGATATAATACAGATTTTGAAGGATACCAGGGTGTTGTCTCAGTTGAAAATGCGCCCGGCTTACCTGATAAATATCAATTAAGTCAAAATTATCCTAATCCGTTTAATCCTTCAACCACAATTTCTTATTCTATTCCGAAAGAAGGAAATGTGGTTTTAAAGATTTATAATGTTTTAGGGCAGGAAATAAAAACTTTAATAAATCAATTCCAGTCTGCAGGAAATTATAAAATTTCTTTTGATGCAAGTTTTCTTACATCGGGAATTTATTTCTACAGTATTAGATCTGATAACTTTACCCAGGTTAAAAAGATGGTATTGGTAAAATAAGTTCTTAACAATAATAAAGTGTAGCATGGAGTAATAATCTGTGCTACACAAAATTTTTTGTAAATGAAAATAATCCTAATATTAATTATTTGTTCATTAATTCTGACTTCCTGTTATGAAGACATAACGGATACAGTGATTCCAAATCAGTCTCCTGAAACAGGTTTATCTCTTTACCCTGATAGTTCATTAGGAAGTCAACCGAGCAGACTAACAGTTTCCTGGTGGGGCGATGATCCCGACGGATTAATTATTGGCTATTATTTTTCGTGGGATGGAATAAACTGGACTTTTACAAAAAATAATGATAGCCTTTTTTCATTACAGATTGGTGCTGTTGACACGACCTACATTTTCAGAGTTTCTGCTGTAGACAACAGCGGCAATGGCATATTTGATAATCGAATACTGCAAAATAATATTGATTATGGACCCGAACCATTTGTAGATGCAAATCAAAACGGGATTTACGAAAATAACGAAACCTTTTATGACATCGGACTAATTGATCCTACTCCTGCAGAAATAAATCTTCCGATTAAAAATTCTACTCCAACTATTTCATGGAGTTCCCTCTCTTTCTTGCCGGATACATCCTTTCCGGTTATGACTTTTGGCTGGAACGTAGAAGATATAGACGGAAACGAAACTGTCCAGCGGATAGATATCGCGTTAAATGATACAAACAATTTTATTTCTATTGATGGAGCTGTAAGAATTGCAACAATTAGAATAAACGATCTTGATTCCGAAAATCCTTTAATGGATGTGTTAATTGAAGGGAACGCAAGCAACATTGCTCCGGAAAAACTGCCCGGCTTAAAAATGAATGAAGATAATATTTTTTATGTCCGGGCTGTAGACGTATCCGGGGCAGCATCACCATTTATCAGGTTACCTGACGAAGAAAGTTCATGGTTTGTGAAAAAACCAAATGGAAAACTTCTAGTAATCGACGATTACACTTCTACCGACAATGCTGCAGGATTTTATTCTGATATGATGGATAGTCTTGATTTGAATAATGATTACGATGTTTATGATTTTCACACTAACGAACCTCCTTTTTTGAGCATAACTTTTCTTGAGACTATTAAACTTTTCAGATATTCATTATGGTATGCCGATAATAATACATCACTTGATCTCGCAATTTCATCTGTTCAAAAATATCTTGATACGGGAGGGAAAATTTTATTTTCTATACAGTTTCCTCAAACCGTTGATCTATTGAGCCTTCAGGGTTTCCTTCCTATTGTGGCAGACAGCAGCAATACGAGATCTTCATTAAGCTCAGGAGTGAAAATATCTGCTGAACTTACTCAAGCAGCTTATCCCGAGCTGGAAACTACATCTTCGTTGTTCAGAGTAAGGTCATTTTATTTAGAGGAACTCGGTGTTATTCCAATTTATTATTTCCCAAATAGCGAATTGAACGGCTATATAGGTTTCTCCAATAGTCTGAAGAATCTGTTTTTCGTCGGACTCCCTTTTCATAAACTCAATGGCGGGAACGCAAATGTAAAAATATTATTACAGAAAATTCTGTTCCAAGATTTCGGACTGACTCCATGATAAAGTTTTTTTGTTTTATAGTATTTATAGGATTTACAACCAATTACTCTCAAACAGGTAATCTGGCAGGTAAAATAAAGGATCAGAAAACAGGGGATGAACTTCCGGGTGTAAATATTATTCTCAAAGGTACTTATTATGGAGCTGCAACAGACATTAATGGTAACTTTAGAATTAATAATATTTCAGCAGGAAGCTATACAATAGAAATTTCATTTATCGGTTATAAAACCGTTCAGTTCACCGGAATGGATATTGAAGCAAATAAAACAAAGCAGCTAGATGTTGATCTTGAAGAATCTGTTCTTACACTTGGACAGGATGTTGTTGTAATTGGTGATAAACCTTTACTTGATGTAGAAGAAACTCAAAGCAAAAGAACAGTCTCAAAAGATGAAATAGAAGTATCGCTTGTAGAAAATATAAGTGATGTTGTAGTTCAGCAAGCCGGGGTTGTTAAATCGGATAATGCAATACATATAAGAGGCGGAAGAGCTTATGAAAATGCTTTTTTACTTGATGGCGTTTCTGTTCAGGATCCACTCGCAGGAACCGGTTTCGGG
>Ga0209211_10005133_pt1 | contig 19822 bp, 20 predicted proteins | sample RifGroA2_FD_183992 | JGI IMG/M metagenome (GOLD analysis project Ga0209211, IMG submission 183992) | Groundwater microbial communities from Rifle, Colorado, USA - Groundwater A2 (SPAdes) (version 2) | ecosystem: Environmental > Aquatic > Deep subsurface > Groundwater | place: Rifle, Colorado...
ATTCAAAGTATTTATCGTTTCCACGCCGTTACTCAGGGTTGGGGCGATATTGGTTATAATTATATTATTGATCAGCAAGGCAATATTTATGAGGGCCGTTATGGCGGCAATGGTTCGCGCGGCGCCCATGTTTTTCGCGACCAAAATGGCGGTGATAATTTTAATTATGGTTCAATCGGTATCGTGTTGCTGGGCGATTATTCCACTCAAGATATTAATCAAGCGATGTATAATTCGCTGGAACGGCTGGTCGGCTGGCTCGCCGCCGCCAATAATCTTGATCCGCAAAAAATCAGCACAGCGGCTATTTGGAATAAAGACCGGCAGATGTTTTCTTCTGTTTTTACCGGCTATGCGGTTTTGGGCCATAAGGATATAGACAGCACCAGTTGTCCGGGGATGGTTAGTTTAACAAGAATCAGGCAGAACGCGGCTGTTTTCAGGCAGAAATTCAGCAATTATATTTATCAGGCCAATGGTTCTGGCCGCGTTTATGCGATAAAAAGCGGCACGCGCCGTGCGTCTTTAAGTTTAGCCGAATACACAGCAGCTGGCGGAGTCTATGATAAAATTGTTTCCCTCAGCCAGACGCAGCTGGATATATTTTCTGAAACCAGATTTTTGAAATATCCCGACGGAACGCTTTTTCAAATTAATGGCGAGCCAATGGTTTATTTGATTGATGGCGGCAAGAAACGCGCCTTTCAGTTGACTGCGGCGCAATTTATAAAACTCGGCTTTAATTTTGCTCTGGTTAAAAATTTAACGGTTGACGATGTTTTGGGCTATCAGGAAGGTCCGTTGATTAAATATGGCGCGGATAATAATTTATTAAGCGACGGGGCAAAGGTTTATTTGATGCAGAACGGGCGGAAACACTGGATAACTTCCGGCGAGCTTTTCGCCTTTAAAGGTTTTATATGGAGTAATGTAAAAAATGTCGGCGCGATCGAAATAGCGGCTTATTTGGATGGCGAGATTATTAAATATCCCGATGGGCGGCTGATTAGAGAAAAGAACAGCCCCGCGGTATTTTTAATTGAAAACGGAAAAATCCGGCCGATTATCAGCGCTGAAATTTTCCAAAACTTGGGGTATCAATGGAGTCGGATTTTAATAGTCGGTGATGGGGAGTTATCATATTATGTCCGGACAGAACCGGTTAAATATCCGGAAGGAAAATTATTGCGGGCAAGCGCTGAAAATACCGTTTATTTGGTTTCTGGCGGAGCACTGCAGCCAATTGATGCAGCGACTTTCAAAGCGCGCCGGTACAGATGGTCCCAGGTTTTGGTTATTTCCCAGGCGGATTTTAATGCGCTCTATCGGCCGCAAGCAGCGGCCAGCAATCCGGTTCCGGCTCCTATTCCTTCTCCTTCACCGACGCCTTCGCCTTCGCCTTCACCAAGCCCAAGCCCGAGCGCGACACCGACGCCCAGCATTAGCCCAACGCCAATACCAACACCCAGCCCTTCACCTAATGCCGCGGCCAACCCTAAAATAAAAATAGCGATTTATGAAGTGCCGGCTAGCGGCGTCATCTTCACGGCCAATACTACTTTTGATGTTTTGGATAAAAACGGCCAAATAATCGCATCAAAAAATGCCAATGAAAATTATGCTTATATTTTTTCAACGCCCGCGAGCGCATATGTAAAAATCGTGCCGCGTTCCAGCGACGGCATCGTGTCAATTGTTTCCTATGAAGACCATCCAGCTTGGCGGCCGACTTTAAATTATAATCAATTTCATGGCGCCATAGAAATTACTTATTCGGCTAAATCAAATAAAGTTTGGGCGGTGAATGAGTTAAATTTAGAAGATTATTTAAAGGGTATCGCGGAAATTAATGATGGCGATCCGGTTGAGCACCAAAAAACAATGATTGTGGCGGCGCGCACCTATGCTTATTATTATATTTTAAAGGGCGGCAAGCGTGGGACTGATGAAGTTTATATTTTAAATAATACTTCCAATGATCAGTTGTATAAGGGTTATGCCCGCGAAGCCCTGGCGCCAACGATTGTGGCCGCGGTTAATGCGACATTTGGCGAAATCGCAGCGTTTAACGGCCAGCCGATAATCACTGCTTATTCATCCGGCGCACCGGAGTTAGCCGTTAGTGGTACCAGATCGGCTTGTTCAGTTTGGGGTAGTTCATCAAATAGTTTTTGCCAATCCGGTTTTGAATATTTAGCGGGTGGCGTACTTGATCCAGCCGGCGCGCCTTACACACAGACCGTTTGCGGCGGCGGCAATCATTGTGTTGGCCTTTCGGCCGCCGGTTCCCGCCAGTTTGCTAAAACCGGCGCGAAGAATTATCAGGATATTTTAAAGCATTATTATCCGGGAGTGGAAGTTAAAAAAATATATTAATGCCCAAAGTATTTATAATAATTCTTAATTTTAATGGCTGGTTAGACACAAGGGAATGTTTGGCATCATTAGCCAAAATTGACTATCCGAATTTCGAAGTAATTTTAATTGATAATGGGAGTAAGGATGCCTATCAATTACCGTTAACTGATTATCGTTATAAAATAAAAGCAATTTATAATGAAAAAAACTTCGGTTTTGCCGGCGGTAATAATCAGGGCATTAGATTGGCTTTAAGCGAGGGAGCGGATTATATTCTGTTACTAAATAACGATACGGTTGTTGAACCAGATTTTTTGACGAAACTTGTTGAGGCAGGTAAGAATAATCCAGAATACGGCATTCTTGGACCGGTAATTTATGAACATAATAACAAAGATAGAATTCAATTTGCCGGCGGAAAAATAAATTGGAACCGAACGAAAGGGGAGCACATAGTAATTAATAATAAAAAATTAGCAGTAGATAATATTATAAATACCGATTATATCACTGGTTGTTGCTTGTTGATTAAGCGCGAGGTAATAGAAAAAATCAGCCAGATACGCGAAGACTATTTTTTATACTATGAAGATACGGATTGGAATATGCGGGCGCAACGCGTTGGTTATAAATGCGGCGTTGTGCCGAGCGCTAAAATTTACCATAAAGGTTCAGCCAGTTCAACAGAATTTTCTTATCCCTATATTTATTATCACACCCGCAATGGCTTGATTTTTGGTTCACGTTTTGGCTTTAAGCCGTTGGTTTATTTATTAAGCGGTTGGATTTTTTTAAAGCAGCTTATAAAGCTGGCCATAGGTTATAAACGCCAATGGGCCCGGCCGGTGATGCACGGGGTTATTGATTTTTGGCGCGGAAAAAAAGGCAAATTAGATGGTTTTTATTAAATTTATGCTAGTCGGCATTGACGCGCACAATTTAGAAGGCGATAGAACCGGTGTTGGCCGGTATCTTTTTAATTTGCTCAAAGAATGGAGTAAATTAAAAAGCGGCGAATGGCAAATGGCGAATGGCAAGTTCATATTGTATTTTAAAGATGAGGTTCCGGCTGACATGCCTAAGTCAGATATCTTTGAGTTTAAATTATTGAGCGTCAGCAGTACGGCGAAATTTACCCATTGGGATTTACCGCGGTCGGCGAAAAAAGATAAAGTTGATATTTTATTTTGTCCGGCTTATATCGCGCCACTATGGTGTCAAGGCAAAATTGCTCTAACACTGCACGATATTATTTATGAAGCGCATCCCGAATGGTTCAACTGGCCGAGCCCAGCCGATAAAATATTATTAAAATGGGTTTCTAAAAAATCCGCTAGAAAAGCGGCAATAATTTTCACGCCATCGGAATTTTCGCGGCAGGAAGTGTTAAGCCATTACCGCGTGGCACCTGATAAAGTTATTAATATACCGTTGGCGGCTGACCCGGAGCTGTCTCGGGGGTTTGATAATTCAGCGCATAAAGCCGAAGAAATAAAGGCGTTGAAAATAAGTTATGGCATCAGAGATAAATTTATTTTTTTTGTCGGTTCAATATTTTCCCGGCGGCATTTATCGGAAGTCATAGCCGCTTTTAGCCGGTTGACAAAAGACGCGGGCGGCGATAATTGGCAGTTATTATTAAGCGGCGCCGACCATACGCCTGGCCAAGCGGTGAGTTGCCTATCGAAAGAAATAAATAAAAGATCGGGGCGGGAAGCAATTTTACAGGTTGATTTCAGCGCAGGCTCGGAGTTAAAATTGCTTTATAGCGCTTGTGCGTTTTTTATTTGGCTTTCGGATTATGAAGGTTTTGGTTTGCCGGTGGCGGAAGCGATGAGTGTCGGCGTACCGGTTATTACCAGTGATTCTACTTCGCTTAAAGAAGTGGCTGGCGGCGCGGCTTTATTAATAAAAGATAATTTCGATGTGGAGAAAATTTATCAGGCTATGAAGCAATTGGCGAGCGATGAAAATTTGCGTCAAGAATTAATAATAAAAGGCCGGGAGCAGGCGGCAAAATTCAGCTGGCATCAATGCGCGGAAGAAACATTGCACGCGCTATTGCATATTTAGTTTTCGATTCAAAGCCATGAAGAAATATATCACTCCTCTAAATATAGTATTTGCTCTAGAAATTTTAGTGGTTATTCTTTCTATTTTTGGTATCGCCCCACGCGAGGCGATTTTGGTTTGGACTGGTCTTGCGGTCTTTTATATGATTTTTTCGCCGGTTGAAGACGCTTTATGGCTGGTGGTGGCTTCTATCCCGCTTTATGCGGCTTTGCCGATTAGTGAAAATTTTGATACTTTGGCCAATTGGCGGATTTTAATTTTGGTCTTGTTTCTGTGTGTGTTTTTTAAGAAAGGCATTTCTATCGGTTTATTTAAGAATGCGGCTGGCCAATGGCGAATAAAAGAAAATATAAAACATTATGTGGTTGAATATTTATCGGTTATTTTTTTATTAATTAGTGCGTTTTCTATTTTTATCGCCGGTCATAAGATTTTAGCCATAAAAAAATTATTATTTTTAGTTAACATATTTTTATTGTTCTTAGTTATCCGAAATTTGACCAGGACGAAAGAGGCGGTTTTAAAAATTTGGCAGGCGGCGGCTATTGGCGGCGCGGCGGCCATTATTATCGCCCTAGTGCAATTTTTTTCTGTTTGGTTCGCGCCGCTGATTAATTTTTGGCTTTGGTGGGACTTTTATCCGATTAATTTTTTCTATGGCCAAGGGCTGGCCAATTTACTATCTTATTCTAACACTTGGTTTGCTTATTACGGCGCCGCGCCGCCGACACTGCGGCTTTTCTCCGTTTTTCCCGACTCGCATTCTCTGGCGATGTTTTTAATTCTATTGATACCGATTATTTTGGCTTGGGTGGTTTTTTATGAACAGCAACGGAATAGAAAAATATTTTTATGGACTTTAATCGGTTTGGCGCTTTTTTGCATCGTCTTTTCCGGCTCGCGGGGCGCTTGGCTGAGCATAGCGCCAATCATTGTGCTAGCTTTTTATTTTTCTTGGCGCCGCGCCGCGCCGGCTTTGATAAAAAAAATAATGCTGGGAATTTTTATCTTTCTGCTGTTTTTTATCAGCTTTAACGGTTATCCGCCATTATTTTATAAAATCCAATCATGGCAGAGCGGCCAAAAAACAGATGCTGATTTTAGTTTTTTTGAACGGGCAAGATCAATTTCTGACGCTGATGAATTATCAAATAAGGGCCGGCTGGAGATTTGGCAGCGAAGCTTGAAATCAATTGCCGCCCAACCGTTGCTGGGGGTCGGTTTGGGAAATTATGTCACTGTTCTTGATGAGAGCGCGGCGAACGCCAAAAAAGGCGCTTCTGCCCATAATTTATATTTAGATTTTGCTGCGGAAATTGGTGTGGTTGGCATGCTGATTTTATTGGCGATGTTCGCTAATATTTTATATACCAGCTGGCTGGTTTGGCGCCGTGCCACCGAGCCACATTTCAACGCTTTCGGGCTATTTTTTGGGCTTTACTTTTTATGGGTAATGACGTATAGTTTATTTGACGTTGTTTTATTAAATGACAAAGTTTTTTTATTATTTATGGTTGGCGCGGCAACGCTTTTCAGTTTAAGGGCAATGCTTAGTTTTCCGCCGGCTGGCGGGAACTCGTTTGGCTCGTCGAATAAATAAAAAAATAAATGGATAAAGAAAATCCCTTAGTTACAGTTTCTACGCTTTTGTGGCATTCGGAAAAATTTGTCAAAAATTGCTTGAGCAGCTTATTTGCCCAAACGCACCATAATTTTGAATTATTAATAGCTGATAATAATTCTTCTGATAGGGGACCGGAAATAGCTAGAAAAATAATTGGTGAAAATATCGGCCAGCGGCACTGGAAATTCACTAGTTATGGCCAGAATATCGGTTTTGCGGCCGGGCACAATCGCCATATTGCTGAAGCTAAAGGAAAATACGTTTTTTTATTGAATACAGATGTAATTTTAGCGGAGAATTTTTTAGCCGAAGCGGTTAAAGTTTTAGAACAAAACGATAAATGCGCTGCTGTCCAGCCGCGCTGTCTGCGGTTAAAAGAAATAAATGGCGTTTTTGAAAAAACGGATATTATTGATAATTTTGGTTTGGTGATTTTAAAAAATCGCCGGATTATCGGCCGTGGACAAGGGCAGCCGGCTAAGGATAAATTTTTAAAAGAAGAAGAAGTGTTCGGCGCTGATGGCGCCGCGCCGGTTTATCGGCAGGAAGCATTGGATGATATAAAAATTTGCGTTAATCAACAGTGCGAATACCTGGATGAAGATTTTTTATCATACAAGGAAGATGTGGATTTAGCTTGGCGGTTGCGGCTGGCCGGTTGGAGAACAATATACGCGCCGCAAGTTATCGCCTGGCACGTCCGTGGTTCCGGCGATAGCGCCAAGAAAAATTTCATTGGTATTATCAAAGAACGGCAGAATATTAATGATTTTGCCAAGAAATTGTCTTTTACTAATCAGCGGCCGATGCAGCTTAAAAATGAACAGCCGATACTATTATTAAAGCATTTGCCCTGGTTTTTGCCAAAAGAAATTGCTGCCTGGCTGTATTTTTTAATTTTCGAATGGCGGAATCGCGGCGCGATTAAACAAACTTTTAAACTGATGCCGAAAATGATAAAAAAACGCAAAATTATTATGGCGAGAAAACGAGTCAGCGCGAAAGAAATGGAGAAATGGTTTGAATGAGAATAGCCCTTCCCTTTAAAAAGAGATGAACCCGTTATGACCGATCAAGAAGAACAACAAATTATAAAAGAGCTATCTGATCAAAAACCGCCCCGCCAGCGCCGTTGGTTTTTTGGCGCGTGGATTTCTTTATTAATCGCGGCTTTGGTTGTTGTCGGTTTTTCGTTGATTTATAAAACCGGTTTCACTTTTTCACAAATACAAGTGGAAAAACAGCCAGCTGGTCTTTTGCCGATTAGCGAAGGCACGCCTGGCCCTGATTCGGACCGGCTGAACATTTTGCTTTTGGGATTGCGCGGAGAAAGTGATCCTAATGGCGGGCTTTTGACTGACTCTATAATGATTTTAAGTTTGAAAAAATCGACTAATCAGGTGGCGATAATATCCATTCCTCGTGATTTATATGTCGCTATGCCAGGGGAAGATTATAAGGAGAAAATTAATTTTGCTTATGCTTTAGGTTACGAAAAAAGAGGCGATGCCGGCGCTTTGCTTTATAGTAAGACGGCGGTTTCTAAAGCGACTGGCTTGTATATCGACCACGCTGTTTCCGTCGATCACATTGCCTTTAAAGAAGTGATTGATGCTTTGGGCGGCATTGATATCTATTTAGAAAAACCATTTATTGAGAACCAGCAATGGGTGGCTGGCGGGGATATCGGATCGCCATCGGGTTTTTTCTATATTGAATCAGAAAATGCAACCAGTTCAGCTGGCGCTGTTAAAAAACAGCGCTGGGTTTTTAAAATTCCAGCTGGTGCCTCGCATCTTGATGGTGACGCGGCGCTTTATTATGTCCGTGCGCGCTATTCCAGCAGCGACTTTGACCGCGTCCGCCGCCAGCAGCAGGTGTTATTAGCTATGAAAGAAAAAGCCCTGTCGCTTAATTTTCTAACCAATCCAGTTAAAATATATAATGTTTTAGATTCTTTAGGTAAAAATATCAGGACGGATGCCAGTATGAGCGAAATAAGAAATTTAATTGCTTTAATACCCCAGATTAGCGACCAAAACATTATCCATAAGGTTTTTGACACGACGCCGGAGGGCTTGCTTTATTCCTCTAAATCTAGTGCTGGCGCTTATATTTTATTGCCGGTTAGCGATAATTTTGAAAAGATCCAAGAAACCTGTAAAAATATATTTAATTAATATGCTGTTTTCCATTATTATCACTCATTATAAGACGCCTGATTTATTGAAGCTTTGTTTAAAATCAATTCAAGAAAATACGCAAAACTTGCCAAAAGAGATTTTTGTTGTTGATTCGGCGGCTGATGAGGAGACAGAAGAATTTATAAAAAACGATTTTCCGGAGATAAGTTATATTTCTTTTAAAAAGGATGTCGGTTTTGCTAAATTAGTTAATGCGGGTTTGTCTGGGGCTAGGGGCAATTACGTTCTTATTCTGAATGCCGATATGATTCTGACAAAAGGGTGCCTTAATAAAATGGTTGATTATTTATCGACGCGGCCGGAGGTTGGATTGCTTGGTCCGCAATTATTGAATTTTGACAGTACAATTCAAAAATCATGCTTCCGTTTTTATCGGCCGCAGACCATAATCTATCGGCGGACTTTTTTGGGTAAAAGCAAGCGCGGCCAAAAACATTTAAATGGTTTTTTAATGAGTGATTTTGACCATCAAAGCGTCAGGGAGGTTGATTGGTTGATGGGAACAGCCTTATTGGCTAAAAAAGAAATTATAGAAAAAATAGGCGGGATGGACGAACGTTTTTTTATGTATTTTGAGGATGTTGACTGGTGCCGGCGATTTTGGAAAAATAATTATAAGGTTATCTATTATCCGGAAGCGAAAATGTATCATTATCATGGCCAAAACAGCAAAAAAACCGGCGGCCTGACTGATTTGTTTCTGACTAAATATACCTGGATTCATTTGGCTAGCGCGGTTAAATATTTCTGGAAATGGCGGAAAGATAAAATTATAAATAAAAAATGAAAAAAGCAATTTATCCAATCATTATATTAATATTAATTGCCGGTGGTTTCGGTGGCGGTTATTGGTATGGCAAAAATAGCCAGCCATCTATTGAAAAAGTCACGGGAATTCAAAACTTACAGCAAGGCCAACCGCCGAGCGTTGATTTTAGCTTATTCTGGGATGCTTGGGCGAAGGTGCAGGAAAAATTTGTTAACCGGCAGGAATTAGACTATCAAAAAATGGTTTATGGTGCGATTGCCGGCATGCTGTCTGGTTTGGACGATCCTTATACAGTCTTTATGACGCCGCAGGAAAATAAGGATTTTTCCCAATCTTTGCAGGGTAATTTTGAAGGCATTGGCGCGGAGCTTGGTTTGCGTGGTGGCGTTTTGACCGTGATAGCGCCATTGGACAATACGCCGGCTAAGAAAGCCGGCCTGATGGCTGGTGATAAAATTTTAAAAATAGACGATAAAATAACCAGCGACATTAGCGTCGAAGAGGCGGTGACATTAATTCGCGGCCCGAAAGGGACGGAAGTTTCACTGATGATTATACGCAACGGCTGGGACGCCGCCCAAGAATTTAAAATCAAGCGCGACACGATTGATGTGCCGATTGTAAAATTAGAAACAAAAGAAATCAATAATAAGAAAATTGCTCATTTGTCATTAGCGCAGTTTACCGAAAATTCCGCGCCGGAATTCGCTAAAAAAGCGCAAGAAATATTAACCGCTGACATTCGGGGAATAATTTTAGATTTACGCGGCAATCCGGGCGGCTATGTCGGGTCAGCCGTGGATATCGCCAGTTGGTTTTTACCGGAAGGTTCGGTAGTGGTGATAGAAGATTTTGGCGATGGCAAAAATAATGAATATAAAAGCGACGGCATAAATAAATTGGGCGATTATCAAGTAGTTGTTTTGATTGATCAAGGGTCGGCTTCGGCTTCGGAAATTTTAGCTGGCGCCCTGCGTGATAATAAACAAATTAAATTAGTTGGCCAAAAAAGTTTTGGCAAGGGATCGGTTCAACAGGTTGAACAATTAGCGGGCGGCACTTCGTTAAAAGTTACAGTGGCTAAGTGGTTAACGCCTTCCGGCCATTCTATTATGGATTCGGGTTTAGAGCCGGATGTTAAAGTGGAATATACTAAGGAAGACGCTGAAGCGGATCGCGATCCGCAACTGGACAAGGCACTGGAACTTTTTAGATAAATTTCATGATTAAAATTTCCGGTATTGTTATTAAGGGCGGCGGGCAGGCTAAAGAATTGGGTTTTCCGACCGCTAATTTAAAATTTAGCGGTAATCTGGATAGCGGGGTTTATGCCGGGAAAGTGGTTTATAAAAATAAAACTTATATAGCCGCAATATTCTTAGGCCGGAGTAAGAAGTTTCTGGAAGCGCATCTTTTAGAATTTAGCGGTGATTTATACGGCGAAGAAATTAGTATTGAAGTCGGTGAAAAAATACGCGGGGTGATAAATTTTTTAAATAATGAAGAATTAAAGAAACAAATAGAAAAGGATATAAGAAATGTTTACCGGTATAATTAAAAAAACGGCGCGGATCAAGGCAATCGAGAAAAAAGGGGGTTGTCTTTTTTTTGATATTGCCAAACCAGCTGGCTGGAAAATTTTTTTAGGCCAAAGCTTGGCCATTAATGGTGTTTGTTCAACTGTTAAAAGCGTTAGCAGAAATAATTTTAAGGTCGAATATATGCCGGAAACGATAAAAAGAACGACAGCCGGATTTTTAAAAATAAGCGATAAAGTTAATTTGGAGCGGAGTCTAAAATTAAATGATTTGGTTGACGGACATTTGGTGCAGGGGCATATTGACGTTGTCGGCGAGATTATCGGAAGGCAATCAGCCGGCGATTCCATTATTCTGAAAATAAAACTATCTACGGAGTTTATGAAATTTATTGCGTCTAAGGGCTCGGCGGCCGTGGATGGCATAAGTTTAACTGTGGTTGATGTTGGCAAAGATTGGTTTACTGTTTCGCTGGTCAGTTATACTTTAGAAAATACTAATTTAGATTTGATAAAATCAGGCGATAAAGTTAATATAGAGACGGACGTCATTGCTAAATATTTAGAGAAAATATGCAACGTAAACAACAAAAAAATCAGTCCGTCAATTGGCGGAAAATTGATGGCTGCCGGCTAAAAATAGGGATTATTGTGGCCGAATTTAATAGTGATATAACCGAAGGGCTGCTTGAAGGCGCCCTTAGTTTTTTAAGTAAAAATTCAGTTAAAAAAGAAAGCATTAAAATCGTTTGGGTGCCGGGTGCATTTGAGATACCCTATCTGTGCCAGCAAATGGCTAAAAAGGGCCAATATGACGCTTTAATAGCTCTAGGATGCGTTATAAAGGGGCAAACCGACCATTATTATTATATCGCTGACCAAGCAGCCCGGGGGATTATGGAGGCAAGCTTGAAATATGAAATTCCCATCGGTTTTGGGGTGGTGACAACTAATAATTTAAAACAGGCCCGGGCGCGCTCTAATGCCGGAAATAATAAGGGCGCTGAAGCGGCGGCAGCAGTTTTAAAAGTAATTAATATTTTATGATAAATAAATTATGCATTATTGGCGGGACTTCCTTATTAGAATCATCTTTTTTCAAAGATTATCGGTTAATCACAGCTAAGACTGCTTATGGCGAAGTGACGCTGTTTAACCGGGATAACGTTTATTTTATTCAGCGGCATCTGGGCAATTTGCCGCCGCATCAGATTAATTATCGCGGCTATATTCAGGCGGCAGCCGATTTAGGGGTGAAAAATATTATTGGTATTTATTCGGTGGGTAGTTTGAAGAAAAAGATCCGGCCGGAGAAAATTTTAATTCCCCACGATTTTATCAGTCCTTTTACTATTTCAACTTTTTTTGACGGTAAAATTATCCATATCAAGCCGTGTTTCTCAAAAAATCTGATAAATTTAATCAGCCGGGCTTGTAAAAAAACGCGTGTGTCTTTTTATAATCGTGGCGTTTATCTGCAGACGTTTGGACCGCGCCTGGAAACACCGGCAGAAATAAAAATGTTTTCCAGGTTTGCCGATGTGGTTGGCATGACGCTGGGCAATGAGACAACACTTATTTGCGAGAAAGGCATAAATTTTGCCGCGATTTGCAGTGTTGATAATTATGCCAACGGCATAGACGGTAAATTAGATATGAATAAAATTAAAGCTGGGGCGAAGAAAAATATAGAAAAGATTGAAAAAATATTGGAGAATATTATATGAAACGTTTGGAATTAAAAATTTATGGCCGGGTACAGGGAGTTTTTTTCCGAACGAGCGCGGCGGCTCAGGCGCAAAGTTTAAATTTAAATGGCTGGGTGGGCAACAGGCCGGATGAGGGCGTGGAGATTATTGTTGAGGGCGAAGAAGGGGTGTTGAAAAAATTTTTGGATTGGTGTAAAATTGGATCAGAACTTGCTAAGGTGGAGCGAGTTGAGGTAAAATGGGATGAAGCCACCAATGAGTTTAAAGATTTTAAAATAAAGTATTAACAAAATAAAAATCAGTCAATAATAAACGAAAAATAAAGCGTAAATTTATCTGAATCCGAATAATCAATCTTGGTTATCGGCGGGCAGATAATTTCGTAGGTAAAAAATGCAAGTTATCCTCCTTCAAGACGTTCCGAAAATCGGAAAACAATTTGATATAAAGAATGTAGCTGATGGCTATGCGCGCAATTTTTTATTGCCTAAAAAATTAGCCGAACCGGCGACCGAAGCGGCGTTGGCCGCTTTGGAAGAGCGCCGGGCTGTTGCCGCCAAAAAAGCAGAATTAGAGCTTGGCGTCATTCAGGAAATGGTAGCGCAGCTTGACGGGCAAGAATTTGAGATGATGGCCAAGGCCGATGAGCACGGCAAATTATTCGGTTCAATCACACCGTTAAAAATTGCTAACCTATTAAAAGAAAAAAATTTTGACGTTAAAAAATCACAAGTCAAGATAGAAAATCCGATAAAAGAAGTGGGGGAGCACGAAGTTATCTTAGAACTGGAACATGGTTTAGAGGCTAAAATTAAAATAATCGTCAACGAATTAATAAAAGAAAAAATAGAGGAGGACCTGGTTTAGAATCTTGGGGTTTAATACTTGTATCCCTCCTTAAGCCCTAGGGTTTTATTTTTAGGCATATTATAAAATGGCCAAATATATTTTTGTGGCAGGCGGTGTTATGTCAGGTGTGGGTAAGGGCATTGCTTCGGCGTCTATCGGGAAAATCATCCAATCGCGCGGTTTTAGCGTCACAGCCATAAAAATTGATCCTTACGTCAACGTAGACGCGGGGACGATGAACCCCACCGAACATGGTGAGGTTTTTGTTTTAGACCAGGGTATGGAAACTGACCAGGATATGGGCAATTATGAAAGATTCTTAGACATTGATTTGCCGGCCATAAACTATATGACGACAGGCAGCGTCTATGAGTCGGTCATTCATCGGGAAAGAAATTTGGGTTATGGCGGTAAGTGCGTGGAGGTTGTGCCGCATATTCCGTTGGAGGTGATTGATCGGATTGAAAAAGCTGTTCAAAAAGCCAAAGCGGATTTTGTCACAATTGAAATCGGCGGCACAGTCGGAGAATATCAGAATGTTTTATTTCTAGAAGCAGCCCGTATGTTGCGGCTGAAAAAACCCAAAGATGTTTTATTTGTTTTAATAAGTTTTTTGCCAGTACCGAGCACAATTGGCGAAATGAAAACTAAACCGACGCAATACGCCGTCAGGACTCTGAATTCCGCTGGTATTCAGCCGGATATAATTATTGCCCGCTCGGTTGTTGAGCTGGATAAGAAGCGCAAGGAGAAAATTGCCATGCATTGCAATGTCCGCGAAGAAGACGTTATTTCCGCGCCTGATATTGAAACTATCTATGAAGCGCCGGTCAATTACGAGAAAGACAAGCTGAGCGATTTAATTTTAAAAAAGCTGGACATTAAGCCGAGAAAAACTAATTTAAATGATTGGCGCAGATTGATTGAGACGATAAAAAAAGTTGATCAGTCAGTTAAAATCGGCATTGTCGGCAAATACTTTGATACTGGCAATTTTGTTTTATCAGACGCTTATATCTCCGTTATTGAAGCAATAAAACACGCTGCATATTTTCATAAAAGAAAGCCGGAGATTGATTGGTTAAATGCTGAAGAGTATGAAAAAAATCCGCGTTCGCTTAACGAGTTAAAAAAATATGATGGCATTATCGTGCCCGGCGGTTTTGGCGAGCGGGGAGTGGAAGGAAAGATAAAAGCGATTGAATTTTGCCGAAAAAATAAAATCCCGTATTTGGGATTATGCTATGGCATGCAGTTGATGGTGCTGGAATTCGCCCGCCACATTTGCGGCTTAAAACAAGCGCACACAACCGAAATTGATAGGGAAACGCCCGAACCCGTTATTGACATTATGCCGGAGCAAAAAAAGAATCTGGAGGATAAAAATTATGGCGCCACAATGCGGCTGGGTGCCTATCCGGCGGCGATCACTATGCGCACTCAGGCCTTCGGCGCTTACAAAAAACATTTAATTACCGAACGCCACCGCCACCGCTGGGAAGTTAATCCAAAATATATTGAAATACTGGAGAAAAATGGGCTGATCTTTTCGGGTAAATCTCCTGATGGGCGCCTTATGGAAATTGCCGAATTACCTAAATCCGTTCATCCATTTTTCATTGGCTCCCAATTTCATCCGGAATTTAAATCTCGGCCGCTCAATCCGCATCCATTGTTCCGGGAATTCATCGGCGCGGCTATTAGTAAATAATTTAAAAAGTCCCGTTTTCGGGACTTTTTTATAGTTAGTTAATAAATGATAGCCGTTAGCTATTTAGCCACCACATTCGCTACCTTGACCATGTGGCGGGTACCGTTAAAATTCATCTTAGTTCTTTGGGTAAATTTGATTATGCCATTGGCGACAGCATAAAGAGTATCATCTTTGCCACGGCGGACATTTTGGCCGGCAATAATTTTTGTGCCGCGCTGGCGGACAATAATACTGCCGGGTTTAGCCGGTTCGCCGTTATAGAGTTTTACGCCTAAATATTGTGGTTGGGAATCGCGGCCTAGTTTTGTAGAACCGGCCGCCTTTGTATGTGCCATAGATTTTTATGCTTTATACTAATTTATCACAAATTAAGACATTGGTCAAGAATAACCAGGGGGATATTGCTTTGGTTATCGGTTTTGTTTTGGTCGCGATTATCGCTTTTGGCGTCGGCCGCTTAACCGCGCCGCCGATCGTCAGAAACCCAATTATAGTTGAAAATGCGGCTAACAATGGCGATTCGGCTAATATTTCTGGTTCTATAACGTCGGCTGCCTCACAAAATAACCAGCTAGTTGCCAATACTCAAACTAATACTAAGGGTATGTTTGTCGGTAGTAAAAACAGTAATTTATACCATTGGCCTTGGTGCGCGCCAGCCAAAAATATCAAGCTGGAAAACGAAGTTTGGTTTGATTCCGAAGCCGCCGCCCGCGCTGCGGGCCGTACACCGTCATCATGCGTAGCTAAAGAAGCGCCGGCAGGGTACGTAAGTCAGTGAACAAAAAATACATAACAATAAACAATAAAAAAAGAAGGCCCACGAAAGAGCCTTTTAATGTGCCATTTTAATAGTTGGATTGACATGATTTTTTATCTATTATTGGGTATAAATAAAAGATTTTATTATAACATAAAGCCCAATCACCCCGAGGCATAAAAAGTATAAAAAAGGAATAAGATAGGAAAAAATTATCCCAATTTTAAAAATGTTTATGATACCAATTACACCGAATGCGAAAATAATACTGCCAATGACTATATTTGTCAAAGAAACAAAATAGGCGATGAAAGCAAACGGCGTGCTATCGGTCTTTTTTTCATAAGCATCTTGAAGTTCTTTTCTCGCCCTTTGATAAAGATTGTATGCCGCAAAACCAGCTAAGAAATACAAAACGATTTTCCAAAGAGGCATGATGAACTCCCATGGGGTTATGTCGAAATATATTATTATACCACCCTGTGGTCTTATCGCTGTCATAACTAAAATAACCGTTATGCCCACCGCCAAAAATAACCCATAAAAGAACCAGCTTATTTCTTTTTTCATAAGAACCTTCCTTTCTTTTGAATTTTTCCGTAGACTTTGTATTTGTGAAAATTTTACCCTTCGACAGGCTTAGGGAATAATTATTAATATTTTATTTTTTCCCTTTTTTTACCGAAAAAACTTTTGACTCTTTGCTTGGCTTTTTCGCTGAATCCACTTGGGAGCGGATATCCGGCGGCAATTCGCCGGTTATTTTTTTTAACTTCGCATCGTCAATTTTTAAAATTTCCTGCCATTTGCCGAGTGGTTCTAAAACCTGCCGTAATAATTCCGGATCATACTTAAAGCGTTGAATAACCTGGCGAGTGATATAGCCATCATCGCCGAATAACCGCTCCATGCCTTCTTGGTCCATAAATTTGCCCAAATCACCCTTTATTTCGTCCATTCGTTTGTCTTTTTTATCAATCTCGTCTTTAAGCGCAACGTATTCGCCAATCAGCGTCTTAACATCCTGGTCGTTGAAAAATAATTTTTTCTCAACAAATTTATGTTTATAAAGCGGGCAATATCGCTGGTATTCGCACCAGTCGCAGAGGGGATTGGATCGCGGTTCGAATTTTTCCGAGGCGCGGGATTTATTAATATCTCCGATAGTTTGAATGATATTTTCTTTGGTTTCCGTTAGCTGCTCAACTGTTCGGAGAGTAGAAAGTTTTTCGCCGTGTTTCAGAAAATATAAGCTCACTTTAACTTTGTGGTCGCCTTCAGCCAGAAACGGCCAGCGGTGCGCCACGCCTAAATGATAAATGGCCAATTGTAAATCTTTGTCCACCGCGTCCTGGGAGGGCATTTTTTTGGTTGTTTTGTAATCTATAATTTCGTATAAATTATCTGTTGGCTTGTCCACTCGGTCAATCTTGCCGGTAATATAATGTGTTTCGCCGGCATGTTCCACCGGCGCCTCAAAACTTGTTTCGAGAGCCAACACGTTAAAATCCGCCGGATAGTTTTTGGCGTAATAATCTTTTAAAATTTTTATTCCCTGGGCGAAAGCCATGGCCGCCTCGCGTTCGTCGGCATACAGCGAGGCATCCCAATTAGCCGAAAAATATTTTAAAATATCTTCTTCGGTCGGAATAATCAGGCCCGGTTCATGGAGCATTTTGAGAATTTTATGAATCAGTGTGCCAAAAAGCGCCTCCTTGGATTTCGGGGTTTTGATTTTATCAATTTGGCTTAATTTGAATTTCAGCGGACAGCGTTTGAAAACCTCCAGCGCCGAATAAGAGATGCGCATAATATTGTCTATAATAATAGCTTATGATAAGATATTAGCATAATATCTTAATTATATGCAAAAGGTTTTTTCCGGCGTCGCACCGAGCGGCGTCATCCATTTGGGTAATTATTTAGGGGCGATTAAAAACTGGGTTGAGATGCAAAATGACCATCAGTGTGTTTTTTGCGTGGTGGACTTGCATGCCATCACCGTGCCGCAAAATCCGGCAGAACTAACCAAAAAAACCTTAGAAGTGGCCAAAATTTATTTAGCCGCTGGTCTTGATCCGGCCAAATCAATTATTTTTATCCAATCGCAAGTCAAAGAGCATGCGGAGCTAGCGTGGATTTTGAATATAATTACCCGAATGTCGGATTTATTTAGAATGACACAATTTAAAGATAAGGCAAAAATTGACTTTGATAGAACGATAACTGAAATAAAAAAAAGAATCTTATACGCCGGTGAAACTCAGGTTGTATCAACAGAAACTTCAGGGTTATTAGAAGATCTATTTAGCGGACTTAATAAATCTGGCGTCGGCCTTTTTGATTATCCGGTTTTGATGGCCGCTGATATTTTATTATACAATACCAATGTTGTGCCGGTCGGCGAAGACCAAATTCAGCATGTGGAATTGGCGCGTGATTTAGCGCAAAGGTTTAACAACCGTTTCGGAGAAACATTTATAATTCCCAAGGCAGTGGTCAAAAAAGAAGGCGCGCGGATTATGGGTTTGGATGACCCGGCTAAAAAAATGTCTAAAAGCGCCGGCAGCGCCTATAACTATATCGCTCTCACCGACGAGCCGGATTTAATCCGCGAGAAAATAAAAAAAGCCGTGACTGATTCCGGCAAAGAAATCGTTTTTTCTGATGATAAACCGGCTTTGGCAAATTTATTGACGATTTATTCTTTGTGCGCTGGAAAAACAATTAAAGATATCGAAAAAGAATATCAGGGTAGGGGATATGCGGATTTTAAAAATGGTCTCGCTGAAGCGATTATAACTTTTTTGGCGGCATTTCAAGCCAATTACGCCGAACTGGATGAAGATTATCTTTTAAAAGTTTTAAAAGATGGCGCTGAGCGAGCCCAAGCCATCGCCAGCCAGACAATGGCGGGAGTTAAAAAGGCGATAGGGCTGATAAATTAAAAAGACGGGTATTCGTATGCTTCAAGGATGACGGTTTTGCCGTCATTTTTTTAATGGATGAAAATCAGTATGGGTTTTTTCGGCATATTTATCCGAGGCATGAACATAGCGGGTGGTGGTGTCCAGTGATTCGTGGCCGAGGAGAATTTGAATCGCCGCCGGGTTGGCACCAGATTCAGCCAAATAAGTGGCAAAGCCATGGCGGAGTGAATGCGCTGAAAGCGGCAAACTAATACCGAGCAGTTCGCGGTATTTTTTTATTTTTTCTTGCAAATAATTGGTGGAAATTTTTTTATACTTGCTCTGATTGTTGCGGCCGCGGTAGGGAATAAATAAGAAAGGGGATTCATCATCGCGGATTTTTAAGTATTCCCCCAGATATTTAAAAGCCCGCGGGGTGAGATAAACAAACCTTTCTTTGCGTCCTTTGCCCAAAATAAATATTTTGCCGCTTTTATCTATTTGCGAGCGTTTTAAATTAACTAATTCGGAGATACGCATACCGGTAGAGAAAAGTACTTCCAACATCGTCCGGTTACGAAGAGCCACTCGCTTGTCTTTTTCCAGCGTTGTGGGCGATTCAATAAATTTTACTAGTTCCTGAAACTCCGAAACCCGCGGATGTTTTTTTTCGGTTTTAACCATCTTGATGTGTTCCGGCAAAATCGGCGTTTGATAATCCATTTCAATTAAATATTTTAAATATCCCCGTAAACTGGACAAGCAGCGGTTAATTGAACCACTGGAAAGCCGTTTGGCTGTTTCATGGTCTTTGGATGTCCGGCGGTCGCGCGAGACCAGATAGCTCTTGAAATGCTCAATGTTTTTTTTACTAATATCGGAAAAATTTAATTTTATTTCTTTGGCCAAAAATAATTCAAAAACTTTTAAATCCAGTTCATAATTATAAACTGTTTCACCGGAGTAGTTATTGCTGGATAAATATAGCAGAAAGTCGTCTAAGCGGGGGAGAGGCATAAGGGTAAAAAATGACTAATTTCCAATGTCAAATGACAAATGAAATTAGAGATTAAAATTAAAAATAATATTTTAAATAAATTATTATGAATAAATATAATTTTATTATCTTAGAGAAATAGCACGTGATGTTAAAAACCTTTTAAAAAACCCACCTGTGGATAACTTTTAGCAACCTTGATAAAAGCTCTATAAGAAGTGAGCATTAGAGAGATTATACTCGGTTCTTTTATTCTTATTTTAACTCTTCCCTTCCTATTGTCAATCAGAATAATCCACAGAAAAGAAAAAGAAATATT
>Ga0209211_10005134_pt1 | contig 19822 bp, 19 predicted proteins | sample RifGroA2_FD_183992 | JGI IMG/M metagenome (GOLD analysis project Ga0209211, IMG submission 183992) | Groundwater microbial communities from Rifle, Colorado, USA - Groundwater A2 (SPAdes) (version 2) | ecosystem: Environmental > Aquatic > Deep subsurface > Groundwater | place: Rifle, Colorado...
AAAACAGGCGAATCCGTTTACAGACGGACCAACCAACCTTTTTCTCATCTGCAGAGAAGGTGGGATCATCCGCCTGAGAGTCCGTTTACGGATGGACTAATTACGCTGGTGGAAGAGCACTCCCCCAACTCATAGTGGCCGTTCGGCGACAAAAACCGAACGGTCTTTTTCTTTTTGAATTAGAAAAAACAAAAACCCCTTGTAGTAAGGGGATTTGTTTTTTAATTAAATTTTTAGAATTCTAAAAATTACAAAAGATTATGCTGGAGCAAATACTATACTGTTAACAATAGCAACAATTGACCAAGCAAGTCCTGCTATAACAATTCCAACAACAGCAAAAATAACCATTTTTATCCCAGCGCCAGCTCTGTCTTCATTTCCTCCGGCTATCATATACATAATGCCTCCGACAATAAGCATTGCAACGCCTATAATCAAAGCAAACGCAAATACCCAACCTAATACATTTTGAATTCGGTTGAATAATTCCGCTAATCCAGAAATTCCAGTATCAGTTGACACTATTCCTCCTTGCGCTAAATTTTCTACATCTTCAAAAGCGCTTACACCACCTGAACCTGGCGGAGCGTCAATTGCATTTGCAGAGATTGGTGCTCCAACTAAAACCGCAAGCATTGCTAAAACTAATAATGTGGATATTTTTTTTAACACATATATCACCGCCTTTCTTTAAAGAAATAAATTACATTTTTTATTCTATTATGCTATTTATAACGCTTAGTATTGACCAAGCAAGTCCTGCTATTAAAAAACCTATGACGCTGTATAAAACCATTTTTCCTGCTATTTTTGCTCTATCTACATTGCCTCCGGATGTAATATAAACAATGCCAGCTATTATTATAGCTATTACTCCTATCACAATAGTAAAAGCGAAAAGCCAGCCAGCTATTTTTTGCAATAAATCTAAAATTTCATTTAAACTGCCGGGTCCTTCACCTGGCACGCCAACTGGTTTTCGCACTCCAAAAATTATACTTGAACAAAACCTGTCCGCGTCAGAAATAACGCCAGTTAAATCATTAAAGCAAATAGTATAATCAGCTATGGTAGAAGAATTACAACAATCAGACACTAGTGTTCTACAAGCGTCAAAACAAGAATTATCAATAGCGTCCAATATATTACAAACGCTTTCCCCTCCTGCTTTGCATCCTGGAAAAATCTCTGCTTGAGCAAAAGAAATTGGAAAATTAAAAATTAAAAACAATAAAAATAAAAAAATAAATGATGGTATTAGGCGATTCATATATAAAATTTATTTAAAGTAAATTTCTAATTATGCTTAATATTGACCATGATAAAGCCACAATTATAATGCCTATTATTGTGTATAATAATAATTTAATAGCTTTACCAGCTCTTTCACTATTTCCTCCTGATAAAATATACATTAATCCAGATATAATAATCATTATAACTCCAATTGCTATAGCAAATCTAAATATCCAACCCATAACAAATAATAATATGTCAAAAATACTGCTAACAGTTGTGGGAATATTTTGTATTCCGCCAATAGTTTTCCCTAATTCTTCTGCGCGCTTTATGGCATCTAAAGCGCTTAACGCGTTTTCAGAACTTGTTTTGCTTTTAGAATCGCCTGTTGATGGACAATTAGCGTTTTTATCCACGCAAGAATAAAAAGTATTATTAGAATCAAAACATGATTTGCAATGCTCTGATTGTTCAGACGGAAGTTTTGTTGAACAGCTTAAATTATTAAAAGCTAAACCGCAATGCATAGCTTTAGTAAAATTAAAACCGCCCAAAAATAAAACTGTTATAAATATAATTAGAGATAATTTTTTATATGTATTTGCCATATTAAGATAATAAATTTCTAATAATTTGAATAACAAAACTAGATATCAATGCTATGGCAACGCCAATAACTGAATAAGTTAAAACCTTAGTTGCTTTGCTAACTCTATCGCTCTCTCCTCCTGCTGTCATATAAGAAATTCCTGAAATAATTACCATTATAATTCCAAGCATTAAAGCAAAGGCAAATATCCATTGCATTATAATTAAAAATATATCTGCTATGCCACTAACTGTTGTAGGGCCGTTTACATTACCTGTATCTTTAGAAATATTTAAAAATTTATTAAAATAATCTTTTTGCGAAGTTGAAGTGACCCCAGTTCCCGTTACAACACTTTCACTACTTATATTAGCAGGGGTTCTGGTTGTCGCGCTTTCATTAGTTTTTGTTCCTGTTGTTGTTTTGTTTGTTGTTGTTGTTGTGGTATCAATGATATTTACTATCGATGTATCGCTATCTAAATATACCATATTAGGGTCAGCGCCTGGACCGCTTTTATAAATTTTTGCGTTAAAACTTACATTTCCCGGAATATTACTAATGCCTTGAGACTTTAAATAACTTATTGGTATGCTAAAAGAATAATCATCTAATTTATAAGAAGTAATACTGCTAATAATCTTATTTTCAGATAATAAGTTAACTGTTACGGAATTGCTTTGGTTGCTTAGCCATGCATTTAACGAGGGTTTTGATATTTGATCTGTTTTTAATGAACAATTAATGCCCTGCCCTGCTTGAACGCAAACAATATTAGATATGGCTAAAGCATTTTGAGACACTAAAAATATTGATATTGCAAATACTGCAAATGTAATTTTTTTAAATAAGGATTTCATTTTAAGAAATTAAAAAGTTTTTAATAATTTGAATTATGAAACTTGATGTTAATGCTATTGCAACGCCTATCGCGCTATATAAAAGGGTTTTTGTGGCTTTTTGAGCGCGAGTTTCATCTCCACCAGCAAGCATATAAGAAATGCCTGAAATAATTATCATAAGAACGCCGATTCCAGTTGCCACAACAAAAATCCAATTAACTATATCAAGAAAAATTTCTATTATTTTATCAATAGTATCAGGACCTTTGCTTGTTCCTAATGGGAGTTTATCTAAAACATCTGTTTTTAAATTAGTGTTTGTAACAGTATCAATAGTTCCAGTACTAATGTTAGTGATTGTAGGATTTGCGCTACTACCAGTTGATGAAGTAACATTTACATTTATACTGCTTGTAGCGACATTAGCGCCGTCTTTATATATAACCACTTTTACATTATAAGTTCCTTCCTTAGAATAAGTATAGCTTTTAGTTGTGTTAACTTCTTGATCGCTATAAATAAAGTCAACTCCTTCATAATTCAAATTAACTCCTATTGGCGCGCTTATTCCGCTTACATTTACTATAAAATCGCAAGTTAAATTATTGCAAACAGGAACTATAGAAACTGAAGCCGCGTTTGATATATTTATGCTGATAAAAAATAAAGCGAATATAAAAATAAAAGCAAAAAAAATGTTTTTGAGTTTAAAATTATTCATTATTTTCTGTTTATTCTTCGTTGTTTTCATATATACATTTTAACTTAAAAAGTAATTTTTTACAACCTGTATGATGAAAGTGGATGTAATTGCCACTACAACTCCAATTATAGCATAAATTAACATTTTACGCGAAGTAGCTGCTTTAGTCGCGTCGTCTCTTGCTGTCATAAAGCTAATTCCAGACACAATTATCATAACAGAAGCTATAATAATCGCGAAAGTAAAAAACTTATTAGCCAAATCAATAAATATATTTAAAATATCTTGAAAAGTTTTTGGACCACCTAAAACAATCGGGGGAGTCGCTCCCGTTCCCTTATCAGTTGTTACTCCTAATATGTTTTTTACAGCATCGATAATTCCGCTTGAAATTAAAAGCAACCCAAAACCTGCTATTGTCCAAACAAGCGCGCTTGTAGCTTTTTTTATTCTATCGGTTCCTGCTGATGTCATATAAAGTATGCCAGAGTAAATAATTAAAATTGAAGCAATAGGAACAGACAGAATAATCAAGCCATTTATAACTCGCTGGATAAGGTCAAATATAGTTTTACTGCTTAATGGATTTGGAACAGAAAATGTGTAAGTCGCTGTGGAAGGATTAGGAATTGATTGAGAAGTTGCTGAAGGACCTGCTGTTTCATTTGTTAAAGGAGTAGCAATTTTTTCATTCACTGTTAAATTAAAACTTGTTTGACCTAAAGAATTAGCTGTTATGTCAACATACGCCGCATTTACAGTGTTAAAAAATAAAAATGGCGTTAGTATTAATGTAAAAATTAATAAATAATTTTTAATTTTAAATTGTGATTTTAAATTTTTCACTTTAAACTTTTAGTTTCTTAAATTTAATTATCTAAGGATTAAATCTAATCTGTCTTCTGCTTGTTCTAAAGCTTTTTTAGCAGTTAATGCTCCACTTGTTACAGCGTTGATAGTTTGCTTTAAAATTCGCTCAACTTTGCTCTGGTCTAAAATATAAGGCGTTTTGCTATATATAAGTTGGTCAATAAAAGGACGCAAAAGCTGATCTGTTTTTTTAATATTAATAAATTTTTGCTGCGCTGGAATAACCCGCGCTTTTTCAAAATATTTAGGATAGTTTTCTTCTGCAGTTAAAAAATTAATAAAATCCCATGCTGTTTCAGGATTTAAGCTATTCCGCGAAACAGATAACGCCCAATAATTAGAATGCGTGATTGGACTATTTTTATACTGACTTGGCACTTGCGATATTCCAAAATTCAAATACGGCGCTCTCTCCTCTATAAGACTTATATTGTAGGCATAATTAAACATCATAGCAACTTCGCCAGAAGTAAAAGCGTCAATAGAATAATTAAAACCGTCATTCCAAGTATAAATCTTTTTTTCTGAATTAGCAAAGTCTGTGTAAAAACGAAGTGCGTCTTCACTTGGATTAACTTCTCCATCTTTACTTAATATTGTTTTATTTATAGCGACCTTACCTGTTGTAATGTCAAAAACATTAACTCTATTTTGCATCATTAAAGTAAGCAAGATATCCGCTGCTCTATTTATATTATCAAATGTGCCCATAGAAGCTCCAGAGCGAATTATATTTCCATCTGAAGAAAACTTAGTTAGGACTTGAGCGTAATCAGTAAACTGGTCCCATGTTCGCGGAGGATTGCTTAATCCCTGAAGAGCGAATAAATCTTTATTATAAAAAAGCGCTAAATTATCCACATTTAAAGGAACTCCGTATACAAGACCTTTTTGAATAAAATCCCCAATCGTTGATTGAATAAAACGATCTGAAGGAACATTTTGAGCTTTAATTGGACTGATTTTATCGCGGTGTTTATAAACCCAATTATTATTAAAATAAAATATGTCAGGGCCTTTTCCTGAAGCAATAGCATTTATTAAATTTGTTTCATAATCGTCAAAAATCGCTTTTTTATAAGATACAGAAACCTCTGGATGAACTTTTTGATATTCGTTTATAATGGGGCTGTAAATACTTATATCATCAAAAAGTCCCCAAATTTCCAATTCAATATTTTTTGTTTTTGTTTCTATAATTTGAACAGGTTTTTTATCTCCTTTGCTAAAAATCAAAAAATAAACCGCTACTCCTGCGATTATTAAAAGGAGAAAAGCGGCTATGCTAAAAATAATAATTTTTTTTATTGAAAGCATGGATTATAAATTATTAATCATTTAGTAAAGATGATTCCGAAGTGATACGGATCAACAGCAAATTCTTTAAATAAATTAAATCCGGAATTTTTAGCCATTTCTATTATTTGTTTTTTATCTATTTCTACGCCTTTTGGCACTAAAACAGAATTATTATTTAACCAATCAATAATAATTAAATAACCTTTTGAAATTAAAACTCGCTTTGCTTCTTTAATTATATCAATTTTTTTATTAGATTGAAATAAAATATTAGCTAACATAACAGCGCCTAAACTATCATTATCTAAATTAGTTCCTCCTAAAACTTCTAAATTAGCTAAAATTGTATTTATATTGGATAAATTTTTTGATTTAACTTTATTTTCAATAAGCTTTAAACGATCTTCTAATATATCGATAGCATAAACAGAACCGCTGTCACCTACTTTATATGAAAGCGGAATAGTAAAATAGCCTGAACCGCTACCAAAATCAGCTACTGCCATCCCAGGAGTAATAATATCTAATTCATTTATAATTTTTTCTGGATTTAAAAACATAATATTTTTGAAATTTTAATTTAGTATTTTCCTAAATTCTTTTTTTCAAACAAGCGCCGCAGATGTCATTTTATCTGTGCCTTTAAGACGAATTACTTTAACTCCTTGAGCTGTTCTGCTAAAAAGCGATAAACTTTTAACTTCAGTGATTAGGGTTTTTCCTTGTTTTGTGCTAATCATTAATTTTTTATCCTGATCATCTTTTTTATATGGTAGAACAGCTGTTATAGAACCGCCTTTTATTATTTTAGCGGCTTTAACTCCTCCTCCACCTCTGTGTTGTACAGAAAATTGATTAAATTTAACCCTTTTACCATATCCTTTTTCCATTAAAATTATTATTTCATCTAACTCCTTTTCATCAACACATAAAAAGTCAGCCACTTCATCATTTGGTTTTAATCTAATCCCGCGAACTCCAGATGCGCCTCTTCCCATTGCTCTTATTTCATCTAATTTAAATTTAATAGCTTGTCCATTTTTACTTACTATAAAACCAATATAACTACTGTGTCCTAAAAATACATCAAACAACTCGTCTTTTGGTTTAAGCTTCATAGCTTTAAGACCTCCTTTATGCATTTTAACAAAAAAACTTGCTTTAACTTTTTTTATTACGCCGTTTTTAGATATAAGAACTAAAAATTCATCTTTAGCGTTTTCAGGAACAACTATCATTTTAACTACTCTCTCATCAGTAGCAAAAAATTCATATAAACCTTGACCTCGCGCTGTGCGTGATTTTTCTGGAATTTCATAAGCTTGAACGCTAAAAACTCGTCCTCCTTCAGTAAACAACAAAATATTGTCATATGTGGAAGCATTAATAATCTGCTCTACGCTATCACCTTCGCTAAGAGTCATACTACTAACGCCAGTTCCTCCTCTTTTTTGCGATTTATATGTTTCTGGGGATAATCTTTTAATATATCCGTTTTTAGTTAATGTTATTAAAGTAGGGACATTTTCAATAAAATCTTTATCGCTCATAGTTTTAAGCGAGCGCGCTACTATTTGCGTTTTTCGCGGAGTGTCAAATTTATCTTTAATTTCTTTAAGTTCGCTTTTTATAACAGCTAAAATCTTTTTTTCATCAGCTAAAATACTTTCTAATTTATCTATAATTACAAGCTTTTCTTTTAATTCATCTTCAATTTTTGTTTTTTCAAGAGCTGCCAAAGACTGAAGTCTCATTTGCAAAATTGCCTCAATCTGTAAATCTGAAAATTTAAAATGCGCTTTAAGAGATAGAGCTGCTTCTTCTTTATTTACCGATTTTTTAATCAATTCAATTACTTTATCAATATTTTGAAGCGCTTTAAATAAGCCTTCTAATATATGCGCTCGCTCTTTTGCTTTTTTTAAATCAAATTGGATACGACGAGTAACAATTTTTTTGTTATGATCAATATAAAGATTTAAAATGTCAAGCAAGGGAAGAATTCGTGGCTCTATGCCGTCAACAAGCGCGATCATCAAAAAATTAAAATTTTTTTGAAGAGCTGTATGCTTGTATAAATTATTTATTACTTTGCCACTAGAAGCTCCTTTTTTAAGTTCTATTTTAATGCTGATTTTCCCTTCGCGAGAAGCGTCAACAATATCAAATATCCCATCAAGAACTCCTCTACTTTTGGTTTTATTTTCATTTTTCTCGCTGTTTTTTTCAACTAATTCCGCGATATTTTTTATTAAATCAGATTTATTAACCTGATACGGTATTTCTACAATTTCTATTGTTTCGTTTCCTGATTTATTTTCTTGAATTTTTATTTTAGCACGAACAGGAGTTCCTCCCCTGCCAGTTAAATACGCCTCGTAAAGAGCTTTTTTATCATACAAAGTGCATCCAGTGGGAAAATCAGGACCTTTAATAAATTCCATTATCTCTTCTATTGAAATTTCTCCGCGCTTGGCAAAATTATCTATAATATAAATTACAGCGTTTATTAATTCGCCTAAATTATGAGGTGGAATACTTGTTGCCATTCCTACTGCTATACCTTGGGATCCATTTAAAAGAAGCTGGGGTATTTTAGCAGGCAAGTATTTAGGCTCTAATGTGGTGTTATCAAAATTAGGCGCCCAATCAACAGTTTCTTTATCAATTTCTTCTATCATTAAATCAGAAAGCGCTGTAAGTTTAGCTTCAGTGTAACGCATTGCAGCAGCTGGATCTCCATCAATACTTCCGAAATTCCCTTGTCCTTTAACAAGCGGATCTCTAAGAGAAAAATCTTGCGCCATTCTAACCATTGCTCCATATACAGGAATATCTCCGTGAGGATGATATTTACCTAAAACTTCTCCAATAACAGTTGCTGACTTTCTTGATTTAGCTCCGCTTCTTAATCCTAATCGCCACATAGCATAAATAATGCGCCTTTGCACTGGTTTTAATCCATCGCGCACATCAGGCAAGGCGCGCGATATAATTACGCTCATAGCATAATCTAAATATGAATTTTGAAGCTCTTGTGTTATTTCTGTATCAATTGTTTTATTCATAAAGCAATTTTTTAAAAAAACAGCAGTTTAATAGTTATTAGGAAAGCCAATAAATTCGCTCTTTTGTAATTGTTCATCTTTATCGTTTGCGATTTCTTTAATTTTTTCTTTAATACTTCCTGCTGTAAAAACATTAAAACCATCAGCATTCAACACTAATTTTTCACTTAAATTTATTACCCATATTGTTAATATAGCTCCAAAAATAACTATAAAAGAAATCCATAATATTATATGCTTATTATGTTCTGGTAATTTTTTTATATCAGCAATAAATTTTTCAGTTTTTTTTAACATATTTTACGGTTAAGTACAACGACTCTTCTGCCGTCTAATGGCAAATCGCTTGCTTTTACTTTCCATTCATCAATTGGATTGGCATTTTCCACTCCTAAAGAATGTAAAAATTCTTCTGGTCCGGCTATTTCAGACCGTTTTAAACCTAAAATTTTATAATGTATTGGAACTACTGCTTTTGGCTCTAATTTATTTATAATTCTAACAGCTTCATTGCCATTAATTGTAAAAGTTCCGCCAACTGGAATAAATAAAATATCAATGTCTCCAATTATATCAGCTTGTTCAGGGGTTAATTCTTTTTGTCCAAAATCCCCAAAATGCGCGATTGTAAAATTATCATTTGTTATAACCCAAATAATATTTTCTCCCCTTTTTTGCCCCTCTTCATCGTCATGCCAAGAATTAACGCCAATAATAGAAAAGCCAGCTACATTATATTCGCCCGGCCCTTCTGCTATAAAAGGATTGCCTTTTATAGCTTCTTTATTATTATGATCATAGTGATTATGGCTAATTAAAACTATATCTGAAGAAATTTCTGGCAATTTAAAACCTATTTCTTCTCTATAAGGATCAATAATAATAGTTTTACCGCTGGCGCTTTCAATTTTAACGCAAGAATGCCCAAACCATTGAATCTTCATAATATATATAATTTATCATAGTTTATTCCTCTATGCAAGAAGGATAATGACGAATATCTAAAACTTTTCCTTGTTCGCTAATTTCCACTGCAACTAAATCAATTTGATAACTAATATTTGATAAATCTTTATACTTAATATATAATTTAGCTAATTGACGCATTTTATTTTGTTTAAAATAATTAAAATGCGCTTCTGGATTAAAGTTATTATCAAATTTTATTAATGCTTTTACTTCAACAAAAACTAATATTTTATTATTTTTAAATATTAAATCAATTTCCCCTGCTTTGCATCGCCAATTGCGAACAAGTAATTTATACTTTTTATCTTTTAAGTATTTTTCCGCAACCCTTTCTCCTATTTGTCCAACTTCTTTTTTATTCATAACAATATTATATAATAAACAAAAAACAATAAACAGAGGATAATAAAAAACTATATTGATTTTAATTACATTTTGTTCTCTGTTAGTTGTTTCTGGTTTTATGTTGACTTTAGCCATAGAAACATCATGCGACGAAACTGCTATTGCTCTTGTAGATAGCAAAAATTCGCTTGAACATAAAATTCTAATTAATTTAGTGGCGTCGCAAATAAAAGCACATCAGCGTTTTGGCGGAGTAGTTCCAAGTTTAGCAGCGCGAGAGCATACAAAAAATCTGCCAATTCTTTTAAAAAAAATTTTAAAAGAATATCCTTATATTCCAAAAAAAATAGATTCTATTGCTTATACTGATAAGCCAGGACTTGAAATTGCTCTTATAATAGGACGACACGCTACTAAAACATTAAGTTATAAATGGGGCATACCAGCTTACCCTGTTAATCATTTGCACGGACATTTATTTGCGTCATTTGTTAATATTAATTTTCCAATACTTGCTCATAATTATGAACAAACATTGGAAAAAATTTTTCCAGCAATTGGATTAGTATTATCTGGCGGGCATACTCAACTTTATTTAATTAAAAATTTTAAAACCCTGATTCTTTTAGGTGAAACTCTTGATGATGCTGTTGGCGAAGCATTTGATAAAGTTGCTAAAATGATGGGATTGCAATATCCAGGAGGCGCGTTAATTGAAAAATTAGCTAAAAAGGGTAAAATGGGGAAATTTAATTTTCCTTCGCCAATGATTTACAAAGATAATTACAATTTTAGCTATTCTGGTTTAAAAACATCTGTTTTATACACTCTTAAAAAATTGCCGAAACTGAGCAAGCAAACAAAAGCTGATATTTCGCTTGCGTTTCAAAACGCAGCTTTTAAAGTTATAGAACAAAAAACAGAAAAAGCCCTAAAGGAGTTTAGCGCTAAAACTTTAATTATAGGCGGAGGCGTTTCTGTAAATAATAATTTGCGAGAACGCGCGGATAAATTAACAAAAAAATTAGGAATTAATCTTTTAATTCCGTTAAAAAATCTTTGTACTGATAACGCTGCTATGATAGGGATAGCGCATAATATTATGGCTCACGAATTTAAAATGAAATAGTAGGAGTAAACAAATAGTAGATGTTCAGAATATTATTTTTCATTTCACTAATAATTTTAGAACAGGTGTATATTTTTTTCTGGAACAATTAGTTTGTCGCCTTTTTTGATTTTTAAAATCATCTTGGTTTTTTCTGGCATAATTGCTTTTAAAAGTTCTGCTGTATGAAATAAAATATTAAAACTATTTGTTAATGTTTCTTTATTTTTTTCTATATCTTTTTCCTGCCATGGTTTTGTTTTATCTAAATAAGAATTAAGAAAATTAACAAGCTTTTGCGTTTCTTGTATAGCTAAAGAAATATTTATATTATCTATTTGAGTATTAAAATTTTTTGTTATTTTATTGATTGTAGCTTTTATATTTTTAGATACGAAGCAACTAAACTCTTTGATGTTATTTTTTTGAGCTAAAACTATAATACGAGAAAATGAATTGCCAATATTGTTTTTTAAATCGCTGTTATAACGATTTTCTAATTTTCCCCACGATACATCAGTATCTTTATCTGCTGTAATTTCAGCTAAAACAACGTAGCGCGCTCCATCAACTCCGAATTTATCAATAAGCTCTTCTGGGGTAATAACATTGCCTAATGTTTTGCTCATTTTCTGGCCATTTATTGTAAAAAACCCATGCGCGAATATCTTTTTAGGTAAATCAAGTCCGATAGCCAAAAGCATTGCTGGCCAAATAATAGCGTGAAATTTCAATATATCTTTAGCAATTAAATGAATATCAGCAGGCCAATACTTTTGTAATTTATAATTTGAAATTTGAATTTTTTTTTCCCATGGATAATCAAGCGCTGTTAAATAATTTATCAATGCTTCTATCCAAACATAAGTAATTTGGCTCTTATCCCATGGAAGAGGTATTCCCCATTTCACTGATTCTCTAGATATTGAAATATCTTTTAATCCTTGTTTTAAAAATCCTAAAACTTCTTTTTTTCTTGCGTCTGGTTCTATTTTTAGTTTATTGTTTTTTATCAGTAAAATAAGCTTTTCCTGAAAAACGCTTAATTTAAAAAACCAGTTTTTTTCTTTTATATTCTCTGGCTTTTTATTATGGTTTGGACAAAAACCTTTTTCATCTAATTCAGTTTCTTGTATAAATGTTTCGCATCCTTCGCAATACAAACCTTTGTATATACCCTCGTATAGATAATCTTTATTTTTAAGTTGTTTTAAAAAATAAAAAACTGATTTTTTGTGTTTATCTCCGGTTGTGCGAATAAAATCGCTGTAATTTATATTTAATCTTTGCCATATATCTATAAACTGACTTGAAATTTTATCAGAGAATGCTTGAGGGCTTTGCCCTGCTTTTTTTGCAGCGTTATCAATCTTGTTTCCATGTTCGTCAACTCCAGTGGAAAAAAACGTATTAAAGCCCTGCTCTTTTTTATAACGCGCTAAAACATCGCCTAAAACAGTTGTATAAAAATGTCCTAAATGCGGTTTATCATTAACATAATAAAGAGGCGTTGTTATAAAAAAATTTGTATTTTTTTCTTGCATAATTTCTAATTTTAAGCTATATTAATTGCAAATGCAACCAATTAAAAATATTTATGTCTATTAAATCACAAATTATTCCTACTGTTATTGAACGAGATAAGCACGGCCTTTCTGGCGTGTATGATATTTATTCCCGTCTTTTAGAAGATAGAATTATTTTTTTAGGAGGTATTATTAGCGATTCTGTTGCTAATACTATTATTGCTCAAATGCTTTTTTTAGAAAGCAAAAATCCTAAAAAAGATATTAAACTTTATGTAAATACTCCTGGTGGACTTGTAACAGCTGGTCTTGCTATTTACGATACTATACAGTTTGTTAAATGCGATGTAAGCACGATATGCGTTGGTATAGCAGCTTCTATGGGCGCTGTTATTTTAGCTTCTGGAACTAAGGGGAAAAGATTTATTTTACCTAATTCAGAAGCAATGCTTCATCAAGTTATGGGAGGAGCGCAAGGACAAGCCATTGATGTGGAAATTTCAGCGCGTCATATTATTAAAATAAAAGAGCAAATTAATAAAATTTTAAGCAAACATACTGGGCAAAAATTACAAAAAATAGAACGGGACACTGACCGAGATTTTTATTTAGACGCGAAAGAAGCTAAAGATTACGGATTAGTGGATAAAATAGTTTCTTGAGTAAAGTCTTTAGGGACTTTTTCTTCAGACAATAATTTAGATATAAGGGATATCCCAGTCATAACAGCTGGTTTTTTTATATTAAAAAGTTCTAGAATAGTTGGCGCAACATCAGAAATTTGTCCAATGGGATCTTTTTTCTCTTTAAGAATATCCACTTGATTTTTAGTAGTTTTAAAATTTTTATTTACTAATATAAATGGAACATTATTTCTTGAATGCTCTGTTAATTTATTTCCTGTAAAGGGGTCTATCATTTTTTCAGCATTGCCATGATCTCCTGTAATAATCATAATTTTTTGTTCATCTTGTTCCACTTCATCTAATATTTCTTTTATTAATTTGTCCACGTATTCAATAGATTTAACTGTAGCGCTAAAATTACCAGTATGCCCTAAAATATCAAAATTAGCTATATTCGCTACTATAAAATCGTATTTATTTTCTTTAAGTCCATTTATAATTTTTTCTATAATTTCATATGTTTTTAATTCTGGCTTGTCAGCAAAATTATCAATATCAAATGAAGGAATTAAAATCCAATCTTCGTTTTCAAATTTAGATTCATAAAAACCATTAAAAAAATAAGTAATATGAGCGTATTTTTCTGTTTCCGCAATATGAAGTTGTTTTTTACCTGCCAGAGATAATACTTGCGATAAACACTGTTTTACCTCTGGAGGATTAAAAGCTATTTCCAATGGTAAACCTCTTTCATATTCAGAAAAACCAACAAAGAGCACTTCTTTAGGAACTTCTGGTTTAAAAGTAACTTTATTAGGAGTAACAAAACTGCGAGTTATTTGCCTTGCTCTGTCTTCTCTATAATTAAAAAATATAATGCTATCATAAGGACTTACTGTGCCATTTGGTATTCCGTTTTTATCAGTTACAACTATTGCAGGCATATTATGGTCATTAAATCCGCGAAAATACATTTCCCTAACAGCGCTTTCTGGATCAACTGTTTGCAATCCATTTCCTTTAACAATTAATTCAAAAGCAGATTTAGTGCGATCCCAATTATAGTCTCTATCCATAGCATAAAATCTTCCAATAACACTTGTTATTTCTCCTATTCCGGTTTCTTTAAGGCGAATATTAATATGTCTAATTAAATTAGCTCCTTCAAATGGCGCGCTGTCTTTTCCATCAAGAAAAATGTGAAGCTTTGTATATTTGCCTAAATTGTATTGCCTCGCAAGTTCAAGAAGTCCGTATAAATGATCAATATAACTATGAGCTGATCCAGTTCCTAAAAGACCCATTAAATGTAAATTTGAACCGTGTTTTTTAACATTTTTAACTGCTTTAACAAGCGCGTCGTTTTTAAAAAAACTCTTATCGCGAATGCTTTCTATTATTCGCGGCATATATTGATAAACAATCCGTCCGGAGCCTAATATTAAATGTCCCACTTCAGAATTACCAGCTTCTAATTCGCTTAGTCCAGCAGCTAAACCAGAGGCTTTTAATGTGCTAAATGGGTAATTTTCCATCAAATAATCAAGCGTGGGCGTTTTAGCAAAAGAAACAGCGTTTCCCTGCTCTTTTAGAGATATGCCAAATCCGTCTAATATAAGTAAAATTATTTTGGTTTTCATTAAAATAATTTTAACACAAAATATAAAAAATTAAAAACGAGTAAACTTTTTATAATCTGCTAAGCAAGACCTATTCTCTATTTGCAGGCTTTCTATATTGCAAGGCTTCGCGAATATGATTCGCTAAAATTTTTTCTTCTCCTTCTAAATCAGCTATTGTGCGGGCAACTTTTATTATTTTATGATAACCACGCATTGAAACTCCTAAATTATCTACTGCGTTTTGTAAAATACCATTTGATTCATTATCAAGTACGCATAAATATTTAATTTCTCTTGGCGTCATACTTGAATTAACGCGCGACCTTCCTAATCTTTTTTCTTGTATTTTACGAACTCGCGCGACTTTTTCTCTAATTTTAGCAATAATCTGCTTATCAGAATTTTCATTTTTAATATTTTTTACAATGTCCTTATGTTTAACGCGCGAAACTTTAATCCAAATATCCATTCTATCTAAAATAGGTCCTGATAATTTTCTATTATAGCGATTAAGTTCTGCCATAGTGCAAATACATGGTTCTTTTTCATCATCTCTAAATCCACAAGGACAAGGGTTTGCAGCGCACACAAAAACAAAATCAGCTGGCATAGTTATTGAATAATTAGCGCGAGTAACTTGAATTTTTTTATCTTCTAAGGGCTGTCTAAGCGCTTCTAAAACATCGCGTCTAAACTCTGGAAGTTCATCAAAAAATAAAACTCCTTTGTGCGCTAAAGTAATTTGTCCAGGCTTCATTGTATTTCCTCCTCCTAAAATTGAAGCAGTGGAAGCGCTGTGATGAGGCGCCACAAAAGGCCGAGAAATATTTAATGTGCTTAAAATTCCATTACTGCTTAAAATTTTAATTATTTCTAAATACTCTTCTTTAGATAAATTAGGCATTATCTCAGGCAATGCCTTAGCTAGTATGCTTTTGCCAGCTCCTGGCGGACCAACCATAAAAATATTATGCCCGCCTGACGCTGCTATTGTAAGGGCACGCTTAGCTAAATGCTGACCTTCAATATCAAGAAGAGTAAAATTTTTTTCTTGCTCATTAAACTCTATTTTAGGTGCTTTATAGCTTTTAATATTCCCTTGATTCTTTTGTTTTAATTTTTCTATTAGTTCCCGAATGTCACCTGCTCTATATATATCAACCTCATTATTAAGAGACGCTTCGTTTGCGTTTCCATTAGGCAAAAATAACGATTTTATGCCTAATTGTTTTGCTAAAAAAGAAATTAGAATAGATCCTTTAATATCTCTTAATCTTCCGTCTAAAGACAATTCTCCAATAAAAATACAAGAAGATGCGTCTTCTCGTATTTGTTCAGTGGCTATTAATATGCCAAGAGCAATAGCAACATCAAAAATTGGTCCTTGCTTTTTTAAATCAGCTGGCGCTAAATTTATAGTGATACGCTTATTAAATTGGCTTGGAGGTTTAAAACCGCTATTTTTCAAAGCCGCGCTAACTCGCTCTTTAGACTCTTTTACAGCTTCATCTGGAAGTCCAACAATAGTAAAAGATCGCAATCCAGATTCCAAGTCAACCTCAACTTCTACTAATTTTGCTTCTAAGCCAATAACTGTTGCTGTTAAAATTCTACTTTGCATTTTCCATTAAATTTATTCTATCTATAATTTCATGCATTGTTTCCATTGATCCGGCTATAATAAAAATATTATTTTTAAAACCATAGTCAATAGATATAAAATTATCAAAATTTATAAACCTAATATCTACTCCCTGGTAAATGCTATTATTAAAACCCTGGCTTTTTGACTTAGAAAGAATACCGCCAGTATATTCAGAAAATATCTGATTATTTAAACTAAGGATAATATTTTCTATTTCATTAAGATAATCTTTAGTTAATGCGTTATTAATTACTTCTATCGCTAAACCAAATCGCGCGCCATTTAATGAATCATAATAGAATAAAGTATAGTTATCTGTATTAAAATAAGAATCTAATTCAATATTTAACAAAGAAGCTAAATTATTTAATGATAATTTTTCATTTTTATTAGTTAAATAAAGATTAATAACATCTCCTTGTTCGCTTAAATCAAAGGATTGATTTATAACTTCCCGCAATTGACTTAAAAAGTCAATTCTTGTCATGTTATCGTCAATATTGAATGTTAAGTTTTGATCAATTGGAAATAATGGCTGTTGAAATATTATTTCTGTATTTTCTACACTATTATTAGACTCTTCTGTTACAGGGATTTCTTCTTGCGTTGGCGCTATTTTATTTCCATTTCCTGAGAAAATATAAATTACTGCTATAACAATTAGTCCAATTATTAAAATACCTCCAAAGCCAATTATAAAAGAAACGGATCTTCTAAACTTGTTTTGCTCTGAATCTATTGTATTGTCTTGTTCTTTAATAATATTTTCAGATAAACCTTCTTCATTATTATTTTCGTTATTTTCTATTTGCTCTGGGGTTATTTCATTAGGAATATTGCTTATATTATCATAAAGAGGTTTTTTTTCTAATTTTGCATCTATTTGTTGATCTAATGATTCCTCTACTATATTATCACTCATAGTCTCTATTTTATAGTCTTTTTTTAGATCTTCAGTTTTTTCCTGATCTTGATTTTGGTTATTGTTAGAATTTTCCATATTGATTTCAATTTCTCTTTAAGTCTAAAAAACAAACTTTAAAGAGAACCTCTACTTAATAATTTTAATTTGATTTTCCCCTGCGGATCAACGCCAATAACTTTTACTTCAACTTCTTGTCCTTCATTAAGAATATCATAAACGTTTTTTATAAATTTGTCTCCCATTTGCGATACATGGATTAAACCGTCTTTTCCCGGAGATAATTCCACAAAAGCTCCAAAATCAACAATATTAGCAACTTTACCTTTTACAATATCGCCTTCTTTAAATTCTTTAACTAAGTTTTCCACGATTTTCTTTGCTTCTTCGGCAGATTCTTTATTCTCAGATGTTATAAAAACTTTTCCGTCTTCTTCTATATCTATTTTAACGCCCGTATTGTCAATGATTTCATTAATAGTTTTACCTCCTGGTCCTATTACAATGCCAATTTTTTTTGGATCTATTTTCACTATTATAACACGTGGCGCAAATTTTGATAAGTCTTTACGAGGAGCAGAAATCGCTTTTTTCATTTCTTTTAGTATAAAAAGTCTAGTTTTTTTAGCGCGTTCAAGCGATTCTTTAAGAACTTTAACTGGCAAACCGTCTAATTTAATATCTAATTGGATAGCGGTAATTCCGTTTTCTGTTCCTGCTACTTTAAAATCCATATGCCCGCTTCCATCTTCTAATCCTGTAATATCTGTTAAAATTTTATAATTGTTTTCATTTTCATAAACAAGACCAATTGAAATTCCAGCAACTGGATTTTTAATTGGCACACCAGCATCCATTAAAGCAAGGGTTGAAGAGCAAACAGAAGCCATTGAAGTAGAGCCGTTTGATGAAAGTATTTCGCTTACAGTTCTAATTGTGTAAGGAAAAACATCTTGACTTGGAATTACTGGTTTAAGAGCTTTTTCAGCTAATGCTCCGTGCCCAATGTCTCGCCTTGAAGGACCACGCAATGGACGAACCTCTCCAACAGAAAAAGGCGGAAAATTATAATTATGCATGTAACGCTTTTTTTCTTGTATTTCCATTCCCTCTATAAGTTTTTCATCCCCTGGCGAACCCAAAGTAACAACATTTAAAGATTTAGTCATACCTCTTGTAAATAAACCGCTGCCGTGAGTGCGAGGCAAAAGTCCTGTTTCAAAAGAAATAGGGCGAAGCTCGTCAATAGCTCGTCCATCTGGACGTTGTTCTTTCTCTAAAATATTTTTCTTAATTAGTTTATCATATTCGTTATTTAATATTTCAAGAGCTTGTTTAATTTTATCAGCGCCAAATTTTTCTTTAATTCCCAAAGCAACTTCATCAAACAGCTCATCTAATAAATTTCCTTGTTCTTGTTTTTCTTTTTGAGAAACTGTTTTTTCTAATTTAGAACCTGCTAATTTAAGCGCTTCTTTTACTAATTCCCTATCAACTTCTTTTTTAATAATTTGCATTTTAGATACTCCGACCTCTTTTACAATGCTCTTTTGCCAATCGCAAATATTTTTAATAATTTTTACTCCTTTATCTAACACAGATTCGATATCGCTCTCTTGCACTTCATTTGCTCCTGCCTCAATCATATTTATAGTATTATCTTTCCCAGATAAAGTAATATCAAATAAGCTTTCTTCTCTTTCCTTATAAGTAGGGTTTATGATTAATTTACCATCTTTTCCATTAGCTATTCTTACAGAGCCAATTGGTCCATTCCATAAAATATCAGAAACAGCTAGAGCTGTTGACGCAGCAATTAAAGACAAAATATCTGGATCGTTTTCCTTGTCAAAAGAAAGCACAGTAATAATAACTTGAACATCATGACGCTCGTCTTGATTAAATAGCGGGCGAAGTGTTCTATCAATCATGCGCGCTGTTAAAATAGCCTCGTCTGACGGCCTGCTTTCTCGCCTGACAAAACGAGAGCCTAAAATTTTTCCAGTAGCGTAAAAACGCTCATCATAATCAACGCTAAGAGGAAAATAATCAATGCCTTCTCTTAAATTTTTAGATTGAGTGGCTGTTGCTAAAACCACTGTATCTCCGTATTGAGCCCATACTGATCCATTTGCCTGTTCAGCAATATGGTCAATTTTTAAACTCAATTGTTTTCCGTTTAAATCTAATTTATATTCTTTCATATAGTTTTTAATAGAACTTGAAACATAGAAAATAGAACTTAAAATATTTTAATAATTTACATTTAGAAATTGTATAAAAAGTTGGTTTTTATAAAACAACTTCTAAAACAATTTCTAAAAAATAAATCATTTAATAAAAAACTTAAATGATTTATTTTATTCTTTTTCCATTATTTCCTGTTCTTTATTAATTTATTAAATTTTTAAATCTGATATTACTTCTTGAAAACGCTTTTTATTGC